>Ga0307428_1000221_pt1 | contig 44565 bp, 45 predicted proteins | sample SalMarWE160240MG_FD_202161 | JGI IMG/M metagenome (GOLD analysis project Ga0307428, IMG submission 202161) | Salt marsh sediment microbial communities from the Plum Island Ecosystem LTER, Massachusetts, United States - WE1603-240 | ecosystem: Environmental > Aquatic > Marine > Intertidal zone >...
CCACCTTGTCGAACCCGTCGGTAATGATCTCGTTTACACCGAGGCCGGTGAGGATCTCGCGCACACGGTCCTTGTACAGTTCCCACGGGTCTTTCTTCCCCATGTGCAGGACGGCACGTGGGGGAGTGGAGGGGAATCGGTCGTACCCGTAGATCCGACCTATCTCTTCGATCAGGTCGACCTCGCGTACGAGATCGCTGCGGAAGCTGGGGATCGTCGCCACGAGCTCTTCCCCCTCCTCGGCCGTCTCGATCTCCAACCGTGTGAGGATCTCCCGTACCGTCTCGCACGAGGGATCGATCCCGAGGAGGGCGTTCGCCCGTGCTGGTCTGAGGCGGAGGGTCTTCTTCGCCCGCGCGGCGGGGGCGGTATCGACCAGACCCTGGTGAACCTGGCATCCTGTCAGTTCCTGAAGGAGGTGAGCAGTACGAGCGGCAGCAAGGGGTGCCCCCTGAGGGTCGACACGGTGTTCGAACCGGTGTGAAGCCTCGCTACGCAGCCCGATCGAGCGGGAGGATCGGCGAATACTCATCGGGTCGAACGCCGCCGATTCCAGGAGGATTCGTGTGGTCTTGGGACCGATCTCGCTTCGCTCCCCGCCCATCACTCCGGCGATCGCCAGTCCGCCTTTTGAATCGGTAATCATCAACACCTCTTCCGAGAGCTCGCGCTCGACCCCATCGAGGGTGCGGAAACGCTCCCCTTTTTGGGCACGACAAACGACGATCGGCCCATCGATGAGGTCGGCGTCGAACGGATGTAACGGTTGGCCGAGTTCGAGCATCACGTAGTTCGTCACATCGACCACGTTCGAGAGGGGCCGCATCCCTGCCTTCAGCAGGCGATGCTGCATCCGTAGAGGGGAGGGAGCAACGGTGATTCCACTCATCAGGCTCGCTGTATAGCGTGGGGTATCGTTCTCGTCCTTCACTTCTACCGAGACGCTCTCTGCGGTAGAGGGCAGGGTCTCGTACACGTTGGTATCGAGCGGCTTCAACGGCCTCCCGATGATCGCCGCCACCTCGCGGGCGATCCCGTAGATTCCCATGCAGTCGGGGCGGTTCGAGGTTACCTTGATGTCGAGGATGATATCGTCGTACTCGAGGAGGTCGTTGAGATTAGTCCCCAGGGTAAAATCCAGGGTGGGGTCAAAATTCCAGATCCCGCTCGAATGCTCCTCCAGGCAAAGCTCCTCCTTGGAGCATATCATCCCCTGCGAGACCACCCCGCGGAGCTTCCTCTCCGTGATCTTAAATCCGCCCGGGAGTTCTCCCCCGACCGTGATCACCGGGACGAGCGCATCGGCAACGACGTTCGCCGCCCCGCAGATCACTTCCACCTCTTCTTTCCCGAGGTCGAGGCGGCAAAGAGAGAGGTGATCGGAGTTTGGGTGGGGGCGATGGTCGATGACGCGCCCGACCACGGCCCCGGCAAGCCTCCCTGTATAGGTGATCTCCTCAACTTCGAGACCGGCCAGGGTGAGGCGTTCGGCGAGGTTGAGAACCTCTTCCTTGCTCACCCCGATATCGACGTACTCAGCAAGCCAGCGACACGGGACCTTCATCGTTCACCTCAGTTTGCTTTTAGCATTCAGTTCTCAGCGATCAGCGCACATCACCAATGCGTACGCCAGCCTCTGTCTCGTTGCTTCTAGCTGAAAGCCGATTCCTGACAGCTATTCATTACAGCGAGAACCCAAAGTAGAACATCCCGAGCCCATCTCCCAAGATGGGAGTGGCGTACCCCACCACCGCCTTGAACGGGAGGAGCCCGCCGAGGGCGGAGAGATCAAAGACCCCTTCTACTCCGGCTTCCAGGTTAGGAGTAGTTTTACCAAATTCATCAAAGTTTATCCAGCTCGTTCCGCAAGCGATAAAACAGCGCACCCGTGCGCGATCGACCATCATCAGGTTCGCCAGGTTGTAAATCTCGTCGTTCGGGGACGGAATCTCGATTGCAAGCCGTCCGTAGAGCTTGTGCCTCCCGGGGAACGTGGCAGGGACCCACATCCCCTGTAAGACCGTGCCAAAGCTCATGAACTCATCAAGATCGAAGAAGAGCGCGGAGGGGAGTTCCCCAAAGCTCGTTCCCACGCGGACCATTCCCTGTAGGTAGATGCGCGGGAAGAGGCGCACTTCATCGAAGGCGGCGATGGAGATCCGCCCTGCCCCGTCCGGCATGAGGTCGAGGGAGAGAGAGCTCGCGCGGCTGTGGGTTATCGACGGGAGTTCCACGACACCGAGGTGCACGTAGCTGAGCGGCCCCTCCTTTGCGATGATCCGATGCCCGGAGAGGGTGATCACACTGTTCGCCTCCCAGAACGTCCCTGGAGAGCCGATCGATCTCGGGACGAAGGAGGTGTAGGAGTAGCCGATCGATCCTGCGAGCTCTTCCTCTTCGATCGATGCATTAAGGAAGAGGTGGTGATTCCTTCCCTGAAAGACCTCGGCCGCGGCGGCTCCATCAAAGAGAGAGAGGCGCAACCGATCGAGGTAGGTGAGAGTGATCCCCTGGGAGAGCGGATCGGGACGGAGGATGTAGGCGTCGAGCGGGAAGGAGTTCTCCTCCGTAATCGTGATGAACTTCACCGGATCGTTGTTGTTCAGGCGGTCACGATCGAGGGTAAGGTGATCGGGGTCGATCGTCACTCGCCGCACCCTCTCCTCTGTCAAGAAGGCGATCGTCGCTGTTGAATCCACGCCGTCCCATTCCTCACGCACGGTTTCCCCCGATTTCAGGAGGACCTCGATCGTCACCGGCTGGGCGGCCCCGCTGTCGCGACACACCTCGACCACGGTCTGATAACCCGACTCGTCATGCACGCGAGAGACGATCTCGACCGCATAGTCGACCGACCCTGCTTCGTAAACCCAGACGCGGAAGAGCTCCTCCAGTGGCTGGCCGGAGACCTCCTCGAGGACCGCTCGCAGGTCCTCGACATCGATCCTTCGGTGCCGGAACCGCAGCCCTGCCTCGCGCAGCCCCTTCTCGAAGGTTTCCTTCCCTAGAGTAGCGGCGATCGTGCGCGCGACGAGATATCCCTTGTCGTAGAGGCGCACCCCGGTCGCGTTCTCGTAGGCGACATCGTCCAACGGTTTGATCAGTGCCTCGTCGAATCCGCGTTCGACCTCTCCGATGTACGGCAGTTCGATCTGGTGCTCACGGAGGTTGAAGAATCCGAACTGTGAGCTGACGAGGTTCTCCAGGATCCCTTTCTCATCTACTGGGAAGGTATTCGGGCCGAACTCCCCGTGGCGCCCTTCAAAGTATGAGATCGAGAGGTACTGGGCCATTCCCTCGGAGAGCCAGTTCTGGGCGTTGAGGTCCACCCCGGTTCCCACCCCCCACCACTGGTGGGCGATCTCGTGCGCGAGGACGAACTCGGCGTAGCGGTTGAGGATTCCAGGAAGCGTAACGTTCCTATGGGTGAAGAAGAGGCTCGACAGCCAGACGATCCCGTCCGCGGCCATGGAGAGGCCGTTCTTGTTAGGGTTCTCAACGATGGTGAGCCGTGTCCGCGCGTAGGGGCCGAACCGCTCCTGATAGTCGCTCAGGATGTCGCGGGCATAGGTCGCGAACAGCCGCGCCTCCTCCTCGTGGCCGGGGAGGAAGAAGACCTCGATCGGGATCGCCAGCTCGTCGAGGGCGAAGCGCTCGTAATCGGCCCCGATAGTAATGGCGACGGAGCTTGACGGGGCGTCGTTCCACAGCCGGTAGCTGTGCAACCCTTCCTCTGAAGGGTCGATCACCTCCACGTGGTCGGCCCCGCAGGCAAGCTTCATCTCGGAGGGGAGGGTGATCTCGGCACGATATTCGGCCATGGGAAAGACGAGTGGGATCGGCCTATCCGAACTCATTTTGAGGATCCCATCCTCCTCGTACCAATCCTCATCCTGAGGGAGGAGAATCGGAGCCCAACCAAAGCGCCAGGTGAACACTCCACGATCGATCCCTTGATCACCGGTCGTGCGGTAAGGGACGTGAGTGGTGAAGTGGAGGCGCAGGGTCGTCGGGCCATCGGGGAGATCGACGACGAGGATCGTGTCGCTCAGGGAATAGGTTTGGAAGGCGGGCGGAAGATCGAGGAGACGGAAGGAGAGATCGGCAGTTCCTTCGCCCTGCACCGTCTCGACACGGGTGATTGTGGTCGAAGCGGGATCGAACCCGTTCGGGTAGGTTTCGTCGATCGCCCGCTCGCTCAAGAACGGGTTCTCTTCCCGATCGAAGTTGGCGAGGAGGAGGAAGACGGCCTGCGAGGCCCCCTCGTCGAGCACCACTTCTTCGACCCCAGTGATCGTCCCTTCCTCCGAATTGAACTCGACTTTCAGGTCGTAACTCGTCGCGCCGCCAAGGATGGATAAGGCAGCCAACAGGACACCCACTAAAACGAGGGCAAAAACGCCCCTTATTACGTTGTTCATCTTTTCCTCCTCACACCCGGAAGGATTGAGTAATTGAGTGATTTAGCGATTTAACTTCCCAATCATTCAATCTTCCTCTTCCTCCTCGTTTTCCACGGTGCGATCGACAACTACCTTCACGGAGGTGATCTCCGTCTCCGTAGCCCCATCCACAGTGAGGAAAACGGGGCCAACCGTGACGCTGTCGTTGGCCTTCGGCATCGCCTCCAGGCGGTGGATTATCAGACCACTCACGGTAACGCCCTCATCCTCCGGGAGTTCGAGGTCCATCGTGCGGTTCAACTCATGTACAGAGGTGTCCCCATCGACCAGGGCCTCATCAGAGGAGATTCTCTTAATCAGTGCGGTTGGGCGATCGTACTCGTCCTCGATCTCACCCACGATCTCCTCCATGATGTCCTCCAGGGTCACGATCCCGGCCATCCCCCCGTATTCGTCGATCACCACAGCCATGTGCACCTGCGTTTTCTGGAACTCACGCAGGAGGGCGTTGATCGGCTTGGTCGTCGGGGTATAGTAGACCGAACGGAGGAGTCCGTGCAGGGTTGGATTTGGGGTGTCCACCTGGGCGAGGAGATCTTTCGCGTAGAGGGCCCCCACCACATTGTCGGGGACACGGTCGTAGACAGGGAACCGCGAGTGTCCATCTGCAGCTACGATCTCCCGCGCCTTGGCCGGAGAGGTTCGTACCTCGATCGCCTGCACGTCGGTGCGCGAGACCATCACCTGCTCGGCGGTCATCTCGTCGAAGTCGAGGATGCGGCGTATCATCTCTCCGTCCTCAGCGTCGATCAGGCCGCTCTCCTCGCTCGCGTCGATCAGCGTCTCGATCTGTTCATCGCTCACGGCGAGGGGTTCCTCCTTGGAAAGATCCTCCCCGAAGACCCGCATGATCCCATAGGCAATCCCGCGGAAGATCACGATGAACGGCTTCAAGAGACGGGTGAAGAAGTAGATCTGGTTGATCGTCGCCAGCGTGAACCGCTCGGCGTTATTCTTGGCAAAGTTCTTCGGCGTGATCTCCCCGAAGATGAGGAGCGAGACCGTCATCACCCCGGTTGCGATCAACCCGGCCTGATAGGTCGGGAGTCCCTGCGCGAGGACTTGCACCGCAACGAGGGTCATCAAGGAACTCGCCGCGACGTTCGTCAGGTTGTTCAGGATCAAGAGTGCGGTGATGAGATCGTTCGGCTCATCGATGAGGTGCAAAAGGCCGCGCCGTTTCTTCTTGTGTGCGTTGACAAGGTAACGCAACCGCCCCTCATCGAGCGACGTGATGGCAGTCTCCGCGCTGGAGAAATAAGCAGAACATCCGATAAAGAAGAACAGTAGCGCAATCTGTGCGCCAATTGACACGGTAAGGTTCACCTCACACAGTACATAAACCGAAGATTATATGAACCGCCCCCTTTTTGCAAGGGGGGAGAGGGGAACGACGGAACGGGGAAGGGGGAGACACGGAGATACGAGCGGCAAAGATGCGGGGATCCATATTCTCCCCACGCCCTCCCGTTGCCCGATGCCTTCGCTTTAAGCTAAAATACAGTTTAAGGAGGCGGTTGGTGGTGGAGATCGAGGAACTGAAACGGATCATCGGGTTACTCAAAGAGGAAGGGTTAAGCGAGATCACGATCTGGGAGGGGGAGAGAAGGATCACCGTTCGCCAAGGAGGTATCTCTCCGTCTGTTTCGGCACCGCAGCCCGCGACAGAAGAAGAGGTCCGCGAGGAAGAGGGGATATTCACCGTCACCGCCCCACTCCTCGGGACGTTCTACTCCCGTCCCGCCCCAGAGGAGGAGCCGTTCGTCCGCCCCGGGGCTGCAGTGAAGGTCGGGGATACCCTGTGCATCATCGAGGCAATGAAGGTGATGAACGAGATCAATGCCGAGGGCCCAGGACGCGTGAAGGAGATCTTGGCGAAAGACGGGGAAGGGGTGGAGTACGGTCGACCCCTCTTCACCTTCGAGAAGGTATGAGCTTTCACAAGGTACTCATCGCCAACCGTGGGGAGATCGCGCTGCGCGTGATCGAGGCCTGCCGCGAGCTGTCGCTCGATTCGGTCGCTGTCTTCTCGCAGGCCGATTCTGGGATGCCTTACCTGAAGCTCGCTGGCGAGTCGCTCTGCATTGGCCCGGCCGACCCAGCGAAGAGCTACCTCTCGATCCCGGCATTGATCAGCGCCGTTGAGTTGACCGGGGCGGAGGCGATCCACCCTGGTTACGGCTTCCTCGCAGAGAACCCTCAATTCGTTGAGATCTGCGAGGAGCACGACATCACCTTCATCGGCCCCAATCATCGGGTGATGAAACTCCTTGGGAACAAGCTCACCGCGCGGGAGGCGGCGGCAAGTGTCGGGGTCCCCGTTCTTCCGGGAGAGGCGGTTCCTGAGGATGAAGAGAAGATCGAAGAGGCGGCCGCGCGAGTCGGCTACCCCCTCTTCGTGAAGGCGGTCTTCGGAGGGGGCGGCCGCGGGATGCGCTTCGTGCCCGAACCTCAAGGGTTAAAGAAGGCCATCCAAACCGCACAGGCCGAGGCAAAGGCCGCCTGCGGAAACAAGAACCTCTACCTGGAGAGGGCGGTAGTGAACCCCCGGCACATCGAGGTACAGATCCTCGCTGACATGGACGGTCATACGGTCCACTTCGGCGAACGGGAGTGTTCGGTGCAACGCCGCTATCAGAAGCTAGTCGAGGAATCACCGGCCTCTCACCTCGATGAGCAGATGCGAAGAGACCTTCATCGCGCCGCCCTCGATGCAGCACACGCAGTCGGTTATCAGAACGCGGGGACGGTGGAGTTCGTCCTCGACCACGCGGGCAATTTCTACTTTATCGAGATGAACGCCCGTATACAGGTCGAGCACACGGTGAGCGAGGTTGTCACCGGAGTCAACCTGATCAAGGAGCAGATCAAGATCGCAAGAGGGGACCCACTCGATCTTAAGCAGGACGAGATCAAGATTCAGGGGCACGCGATCGAGTGTCGGATCAACGCCGAGGACCCCTCGCAAGGGTTCCTCCCCTCCTGCGGGCGGGTGACGATCGACGAACTGCCGAGCGGGAACGGGATACGTCTCGACACCCACCTCTACAATGGGATGGAGGTCCTCCCCTATTACGACTCGCTCCTCGCCAAGGTGATCGCGTGGGGACGCGATCGGGAAGAGGTGCGAATTCGTATGTATACAGCGCTTGAGAGGTTGCGCATCCGCGGCATAGCCACCACCCGCGACCTAGCACAGGAGATCATTTCTCACCCCACCTTCCGGGAAGAACGCATCGGGACTGACTTCCTCGATAATCTACTCGGCTAGTTGATGCAACAGGGAGTACGGTTTACCATCTTTTTCACCGCAGAGAATGCAGCGAATTAATGACTACGCCATACAGGAGCAATAATGTTCGATTCCTTGACGAGTAAACTGAACGCGGTCTTCTCCCGTTTGCGCGGGAAGGGGAAGCTCACAGAAGAGGACGTGGCCTTGGGTCTGCGCGAGATTCGTCTCGCTCTTCTCGAGGCCGATGTCAACTACAAGGTCGTCAAGGACTTAATGGGACAGATCCGTGGGCGCGCAATAGGGGGGGAGGTCCTGGAGAGTCTCACCCCAGGGCAACAAGTAGTGAAGATCGTGCGCGACGAGCTCGCCGCCCTCATGGGAGAGGAGAACGCCGGGCTGGTCCTCGATCACCGCCCCGCGGCGATTATGCTCGTCGGTCTACAGGGATCGGGAAAGACGACGAGCGCGGCGAAGTTGGCACTTAAGCTCAAGAAAGAGGGACGTAAGCCCGTGTTGATAGCGGCCGACATCTATCGCCCCGCTGCAATAGATCAGCTGATGGCCCTGGGGAAGGACCTGGAGATCCCCGTTCGCTTCGAAGAAAGACGTACTCCCCCGCAGATCGCCGCATCGGCTCTTGATTGGGCAAGGGAGAACCTCTACGACGTAGCGATCATCGACACCGCCGGCCGCCTACAGATCGACGGGGCTATGATGGATGAGCTCCAGGAGATCAAAGCGGCCGTTTCTCCCGATGAGATTCTGCTCGTCGCCGATGCGATGACCGGGCAGGAAGCGGTGAATATCGCCTCGGTCTTCGACGAGAAGATCACTCTCTCCGGGGTGATCCTGACCAAACTCGACGGGGACGCGCGGGGCGGAGCGGCACTCTCCATTCGCCACATAACCGGCCGGCCGATCAAGTTTGTGGGAGTAGGGGAGAAGACGACCGAGCTCGAACCGTTTCACCCCGGCCGGATGGCGGATAGGATCCTCGGAATGGGAGACGTCCTCTCCTTGATCGAGCAGGCTGAGGCAACGCTCGATAAGAAGAAGGCCGAGGAACTAGCAAGCCACATCAAGAAGAACCAGTTCACCCTGCAAGATTTTCTGGAACAGCTGGAAGAGATGCGTAAGCTGGGACCCCTTTCCCACATCCTGGATAAGATTCCTGGCGCAGGGAAGTTCAAAGGGGACGCGGCGGTCGACGAAACGGAGATGGACCACGCCCTAGCGATCCTCCGTTCGATGACCTTGGAAGAACGGTTGAAACCCTCTATAATCGGGGGAAGTCGCAAGAAGAGGATCGCCCGGGGAAGCGGGACCAAGGTGCGGGACGTAAACCGCATCCTGTCTCGTTTTAAGGAGTCGAAGAAGGCGATCAAACTTATGAGCAAGCAGCGGGGAAGGGGCCACTCGCCGATGGATCTTCTCGAGATGTGAAAGGAAGCTATATAGCTGTCAGCTTTCAGCTACAAGCGAAATGGGGTAAGCTTCACGCACCGCAGAGTCGTTGAGGACGTAGAGGATCCTTATGGAATAAAGGGTTTCTCTGCGTGCTTTGCGATCTCCGCGGTGAAGTGAAAAGCTGACCGCTGAAGGCTAATACAAAACGAGGTGAGAGAATGGCAGCGAAGATTCGGTTGAAGAGAGTGGGACGAAGAGGGCAACCCTCGTACCGTGTGGTCGTCCTTGACGGACGCAAGCCACGCGATGCGAAGGTGGTCGCCGACCTCGGACATTACGATCCGAAGACCAATCCGGCAACCTACGAGATCGATAACGAGACAGCACTCAAATGGCTCCTCGACGGAGCAAAGGCAACGAAGACCGCACGGGACATCCTCTCTCGTGCCGGCGTGATGGCCGCCTGGGACGAGGCAAAGCGCCAGAAGGCGTAAAAAGGAGAATCGATGCTCTACCGCCTGTGCCTCTTCCTCATCCGGGCGCTCGTCGACGCGCCGGATGCCGTGCGAATCGACCGCATCGAGACGGAGAAGGTGGACATCTTCTTCCTCCATGTGGGGAAGGATGACCGCGGGCGAGTCCTCGGCAAGGGTGGACGAACGATCGGAGCGTTGCGCGTCTTCCTTGATGGTGTTGCCGCCCGCCTCGATCGAGAGGTCGTAGTCGAGATCATCGATTAGCGAGTGATGCACTTCGATATACTTTCGATCTTTCCGGAAGCATTCTCCGGCTTTTTCTCTGTGGGGGTCCTCGCTCAGGCGGTGGAGAATGGGCTCATTGAGATCCATCTTCACGACCTGCGTGATTTCACCGATGATCCGCACCGGGTCGTCGACGACCGCCCTTACGGGGGCGGGGCAGGGATGGTGATGAGGGTCGATACATTCGTGCGGGCAATAGACGAGGTCAGGTCTTCTCTCTTGGCCTTCGACCCCGACAAAGACGTCCTACAAGACAAGGTAGGTCAAAAAACAAGATCCGACCCCAAACAACGCACGGTCCTTCTCTCGTCGCAGGGACGGCTCTTCAGGCAGGAAGACGCGATCCGTTGGGCGCAACTCGACGGTTTGATCCTCCTGTGCGGCCGTTACGAAGGGGTCGATGAGCGGCTGATCTCGTTCATCGACGAGGAGGTCTCGATCGGTGACTACGTCCTCACCGGGGGGGAAGTCGCAGCAGCAGCCGTCATCGAGGCGACCGCGCGGATGGTCCCCGGGGTCGTCGGGAAGTTCGAGTCGGTGGAGACCGATTCATTCTACCGAAAGACGCACCTCGGCCCGCCACAGTACACGCGGCCGCCCGTATTCCGTGGCCTTTCCGTCCCTGAGGTCCTCCTCTCGGGTGACCACGCGAAGATCGAGGCATTCCGCGAGCGCCGCGCGTGGGAGAAGACGATGCGCAACCGCCCCGATCTCCTCGGAGTCCATCTTGACAGGGATTCGAGCGATGGGTAACCTGTACGTCGGTCTTCTGCACTTCCCGATGCGCAACCGCCGTGGTGAGATCGTGGCGACGGCGATGACCTCGATCGATGTGCACGATATCGCGCGCACGGCGCGCACCTATGGAGTGGTCCGCTATTTTGTGATCACGCCCCTCCCGTCGCAGCGAGAAATCGGGTGGAGGATCCGTGGGTTCTGGACCGAGGGAGAGCGTGCGATGGAAGAGAGCAACCGCGGCGAGGCCCTTGAGATCGTAGCGATGGCAGAGGACCTGGAAGAGACGATTGAGTGGATCCAGGAGGCGGAAGGGATCCCGCCACTCCTCGTTGCGACATCGGCGCGGCGACAAGGAGACCGTATTGTTTCCCATGCGAAGCTACGAGAGCGTATCGAGCGCGGAACTGAACCGGTCTATATCCTGTTTGGGACCGGCTGGGGGATGACCGACGAACTGATCGAGACATGCGATCTGATCCTTCCGCCGATCATGCCGGATAGCAATTTCAACCACCTGTCGGTCCGTGCGGCGGTAGCGATCACCATGGATCGGGTGGCAGGAGATGTATGCGGGGTCAGCCCTTGCAATCCAACAAAACGGGTGCCTTAAATTGTTGGATTACAAGGCCTGACCCCAAAAGGGAGGAAGGGAATGGATGACATACTGAGGGCTGTGGAGAAGGAATACTTGAAGGACCGGGGGGAGTTCTCCCCTGGGGATATCGTGAAGATCCACGAGCGGATCTCCGAGGGGGCCAAGGAGAGGATCCAGGTCTTCGAGGGGATCGTTCTTAAGCGAAGCGGGTCGGGGACGCGTGAGATGGTCACCGTGAGAAAGATCTCCTCGGGAATTGGGGTCGAGAAGACCTATCCGGTGCACTCCCCCAAGATCGAGAAGATCGAGATCGTGAAGAAGAACCGGTCACGCCAGGCAAGGCCCTATTTCCTGCGACGGCTGCGCCGCATTCGCTAGATGGGACGCCATAAGAAGAATAAGAAGGAGAAGAGGCCGGCCTGGATCCTGCGCCTGGCGCGTCACTTCGGGTGGAATCCCGGACGGGTAATGTCTGAGGTCCTCGAGTGGGTCGAAGTGATCATCGTTGCTCTGGCTCTTGCTATCCTCGTGATGAGCTTCATCACCGTGCGGATGCACGTCCCGACCGGATCGATGATCCCCACGATAGATCCTAAGGACTCCTTCTTCGTCGATCGGATCTCCTACTACTTCCACGCCCCCAAACCCGGTGATATCGTCGTCTTCTGGCACACCGACGCGGTGCTGATAAAGGGTGTTAAGAACGGCTCTCTGGCCGACCGAGCACGGATCACGGATGGCAAGCGGCTGAGCTATATCAACCGCGAGCCGGTCTTCAATAAGTCAGGGGCCGATGCGATCATCGCCGGCCTTCCTACGGGGACGATGGTCGTCCTCACACTCTCGGCTTCTCCATTTGACTTGGGTATCAAACAGGCCGGGATGGAGACCCTGGGTGACTTTGGGATCGACCTGCGCGAGAAGCGGGTGCGCTACGTGAAGCGCCTGATCGCGGTCGGTGGACAGACCGTGGAGATTAAGGCCGGAGATATCTATATCGATGGGGTGAAGCTCGAAGGGGAGCGGTTCGATCGCTACTACACCTCAAATGATCCCCGCATGCTCTATGGGGTGAGCCCAACCCTCATCCCCAAGGGAAAGTGGCTCGTCCTCGGCGACAACTCCGACAACTCGTGGGATTCCCGTTTCTGGGGCTTTGTCGACCAGCGGGACTTCATTGGGGAACCATACTTCCGCGTGTGGCCGTTCTCGCGCTTCGGCCCGATGAACGGCTACTTCCACCTGTAGAGCACCGCAAAGAAGGGACGCGGGGAAGAGGAGGATCGCATGACGAGGCGAAGCGAAGAGGATCGTTTCGCTCGTGTGCGCGAGCTCTACACCTTTGATGAACAGATCCGCTCCTCTGTAGCGTCGGGCCTTGTGCCCGACGTTGAGGGGCTTGTGCCTAACGGACGACGTCCGTCTTCAAGAGATTCTACCGCAGAGGACGCAAAGAACGCGGAGGGTTTTTGTAATGGGAAGATCTCTCTCAGCGACCTCGGCGGTCTCTGCGGTGAAGAGAAAAGGCGTCTTTCTCTTGCCGGCTTCGATGAGGCTGGTCGTGGGGCTCTTGCCGGTCCGGTCGCTGTTGGCTGTGTTCACTTTGATCTACCTCTGCAACAACCGTCGTACACAAGGTACGACGCTACGAAAGGCATCCCTGTAGCGTCGGGGCTTGTCCCCGACGTTGTGTTTCCCAAGCACCTTCTCGAGCACCTCGCCGGGGTCGATGACTCGAAGCGCCTTTCCCCAACACGGCGTGAGGAGATGTACCATCGGATTACAGAGGTCGCCTCCTGGGGGATCGGCTGGGCGAGCGCACAGGAGATCGACCTCTTGGGGATCGTCCCTGCTATCTCCCTCGCCGCGCGACGCGCGTACAGCATGATAGGACAAAGGGTCGACCTCCTACTCTGCGACCGTGGGCTCAGCTTATTGAGTGATTCAGCGATTGAGCGATTGAATCACTTACAACCTAGAACCCCCAACCATCCAATCTCTCAATCATCCGATCACTCAATCATTCAATCCCTTGAGCTTTCGTTCACCAAAGGGGATTCCCGTTCGCTCCACATCGCGGCTGCTTCCATCCTGGCCAAGGTCTCCCGCGATCGGATGATGCTAAACCTGCACCAGCGCTTCCCTGTCTATGCGTTCGCCGCAAACAAGGGGTACGGAACCCCAGCCCACCTCACTGCCCTGCGCGACAACGGCCCCTCCGCAATCCACCGGCGTAGCTTCAGGGTGAAAGAGTGATGAGGGGGAGAGAGGGGGACGCGGAGATCTGCATTTCCCCGTGTCTCCCCCTCCTTGCCTTTTCCCCTTCCATGCTCATCACCATTTACCACTCACCATTCACTGCTTATTGACTCGCTGGGAAACAAGTCCTATACTGCTTCTACAGTTTATTCAACAAGAGGGGGTTATAACGGTGAAAAATAGTCTGTTGTTCATCCTGTTTGTCGCGTTTCTGTCGTTGGCATTTGGGGGCGCTGTCCTGGCGCAGACTGGGAATGGCCATACCGAACCGCCGAATATGGGTGGCCTCTTTTCCGATGTTCCGAAGGATCACTGGGCGTACAACGATCTCGAGTACCTAGCCGAGAGGGGGATCATCACCGGTCTTCCCGGCGGGCAGTACAACGGGGAACAGGCGCTCGATCGCTACTCCGCAGCGGCGCTGATCGCGCGGGCGATTAAGTACATGCAGAACAACCCGGAGAGCGTCACCCCGGAGGACCTTGATGTGTTGAGGAGCCTGATCTTCAAGGTCTCCGACAACCTCGCCACGTTGCAGTCCCAGATCGGCTCGATGCAAGGTGGGGACACATCAGCGTTGGAGTCCCGCGTCTCGCAGAACGAGCAGGCGATCTCCCAGCTACGCACACAGGCAGGAACCGGGACTGACTCTACGCAACTCGCCAGTCGGGTGAACGCCAACTTCATCATCTCGTTGACCGCTCTGTTGGTGGGGATTATTGGGGTGGCACTAGCCACCTTCAGGTAGTAGCGGCCTGTCGAAAGTGACACCGATCACTTGACTTTGTCCCTTTTGCGTATTATGATGGTGACAAGATCTAGTGGAGAGGCGGAATAGGTAGTTGGGAGGTGATTGATCGGCGCTTAAAATCTAACTGTCGAAAGAGCATGCTTCTTGTCAAGAGTTAAACCTGTAAGGAGGTAATAAAGTTATGAAAAAGGCTCTCGTAATTGCCTTAATGTTTGTGTTGGGGCTCGGATTTGCTGCGTTTGCCACTGGAGTACTGTCGGGGGATTGGGATACCGATATCTCGCTCTACCCAGCGGCCGGCGAGTTCGGGGACTTTATTAAGAGTTTCACGAGTGAAGTAGATATCGAGCTAACGGTTGGTGGCTTTGTCTTCGGAGTGGAGAGCACGTTCGGCTTGGCGGGCCTGACCGGAATGGACTTCGACGTTGATGGAGTGCTAGGAGCATTCACCCTTGGCGCCGCTATCGATTTCTCGCCTATGATCCTCGCCACCACTAAGACCACGTACACAGGGCTTGCAATCGCTGACGTGACGTGCGGTGCGTTCACCGGTAGCAACGTTTCTTGGACCGCGAAAACGGTCGTAAACACCTACACTGCTGGATTCGACGACCTGAAGCTGACAAGCTCTGTTTCGATCGCCGGGGTCAAGCTTGACGCCCTCTTCTTCCTGGAGGGGGAGGACAACATTGGCTCGAAAATCGTAAATGGGAATCACGCTACAGTTGAAGCCGTCACCACGGGTCAGACTGTAAGCGGTTGGACCCAAACTGGTTCCGCGACTGTTGCCAGTTCCACGAACCAGGGCGCAGGCTCGCGGTTTATAGCGAGTGGCAGCTTTGGTGGAGCCACTCTAACCGGTCGCGTTTACTTCAACCTGGCAGACTACTGGGGCAGCTTGGCGGGCTACCTGAGCGCCTACAGTCTAAGTTACTCGCTTGCTGATTACTTCGCCGAGTCTGGTTCCTGGGCGATCGTCTGCGACGACTGCATCTCTCGCTTCACCGGACTGCAGGTGATCCTTGAGGACGTCAGCTTTGCCTGCACCACGTTCAGCGCGATGGTCTCGTTTGACTGCTGCGGGTTCCAAGACGTCAAGTTCCTTGTAGAGGACATCGGGCTTGGCTGCTGCTGGGATATAGGCTTCGATCTTATGATCACCTTCTCAGACACGAGCAAATGCTTGACGATCGATCCGATGATAACCCTGGCCAATGCGTGTTTCACGATCAAGGCCGGGTTAGATGTCAGTGAGACCGATGGAGCAGCATTTACCCTCAATGGGATCGAGATCTACGGACTCGGCTTGGAGTACTCGTGGAACGGGATCACATTCACGTCGGAGACCAGTTGGGATCTGACCGTGAACCCGATCCTGGGACCTGCCTATCTCGGCGGTGCGATCTCCGGCCCGACTGTGATCTACGTCTTGCAGCCGGATACCGACTTTTCCAGTGCGGTCACCACATACGATGAGAATACTGGTGTATGCACTCTCACCTCAGCGACCCCTGCGATCACCATGGATGGTGGGGTAGGATACTGGGAAGTCACTAGCTTTGCCTGTGAGAAGGCCTATGCCTGGGAGAAGTTCGATATCGACGTCGATGGCGATACCTGCTGCGGCGGCCTCTTTGATCTCTCTGCGGCCTTCTACTTCGGCGACATTATGGAACTAAGCGATCTCGACGGTACCTACTACTTCGATGCCGACCTAGATCACACGTATGATGTTGCCGAGGCTGCTGAATTCTTCAACTTTTACGGCGATGAAAAAGCTACAGGACCATCTATGACTTCGTGGACGAACACTTCCTGCGACTGCTGCCCGTGCGACGGCTGCACTGGAGAGATCGACGAGGTCGAGTGGGATTACGAGTATACGGCAAAGACGAACACCAACCGGCTCTTTGATTGGATCGAGACCGATGTCGATGTCGTCTTTGGAATTGGGTCGAACTTTGACCTGACCTTCGGCTTCGACATTACTTGTTGGGGTTGGGAGGACTTTACCTTCGGGTTCGAGTTCACCTTCTAGCACAAACCTAAAGAAACAAGTCATCACGGGCCCTGGTTCGCCAGGGCCCTTTTTTTCTTTTGTAGCGTTGGGGCTTGTCCCCGACGTTCCCCGGGTTCGGACGTTGTGTCCGGGGTTGAGGTTGGTAGATCGTCCGATTCAACATCGCAGACAAGCTGCGACGCTACGAAAAAACGGGTTGGTTCTGTTGTAGTTCGTCATTGGTAAATCATGGTTAAAGGAGGTAACGATGAGTTATTCTGGAATCCTTTGTCTGACAATAATTTTAATTCTTGGTATTGGAGGAGCGAGTTGGGCCGGAACGAACCTGCCAGTACTAACTCTTACCGGACACACCGACCGTATATCCTCAGTAACGTTCAGTCCCGATGGAACGCTCCTCGCCTCAGGTTCCGATGATACTACGGTGCGGTTATGGGACATTCCCTCCGGGAGCTGTGTAGCCATTCTGACCGGGCACACGAACCGCGTTAATTCGGTAGCTATCAGTCCCGATGGGAGACTTCTTGCCTCAGGGTCGGACGATCGGACGATCAGGCTATGGCATGTTGAAACGTATTCCTGTTTGGCCACACTGCAGGGGCGTATGGGCGGTGTTAAATCACTAGCGTTCAGCCCCGATGGAAATCTGCTTGTTGCTTCGGCGGATAACAAGCTGATCACGCTGTGGTCAGTCGCTTCGTATCAGAACACGGCGACTCTCAAGGAGACGATGAACGAGGTTGGTGCTGTCGCGTTCAGCCCGGATGGAACGCTCCTCGCATCGGGAACGATGGCGAGAGTTACCGTATGGGATGCTGCGAGTCACGAGGTATTGACTGTCCTGACCGGGCATACCAGCAGCATCTTCTCTGTTGTGTTCAGTCCGGATGGAACGCTCCTCGCCTCAGGATCCGCGGACAAGCGCATCAAACTGACGAATGTTGCGACACACCGAGTGACCGACCTGCCCACGGAACGATCTGGCTATGTCAAGTCGCTGGCGTTCAGCCCTGATGGAACACTTCTCGCCTCAGGCGAGTGGCCTATCGCTCCGCAGTGGCGGGATCGACAGATCAGACTGTGGGATGTGGCCAGCAGGCAGTATGTCGCTACGCTCACCGGACATGTTTCTGCATCCTATGTATTATCGGTTGTGTTCAGCCTGAACGGAGAACTCCTTGCGTCAGGTGGAAGCGATAAGACGATTCGCCTGTGGGATCTAGCGTCCCTCACGGTACTCTATTAGATTAGGGCAACATCTGAAGCCACAAATCTGCGTGGCGAGCGGTTGTCACGCAGCCGGTGAATTTGCCTGAATTGCCCGCCAAACAGATCCAGTTGCGCCTCCGTTGTCCTTGACGGTCAGCTTGGCAAAGTAGTTGCCTGGAGTCTCATACGTGTGCTCGATCGGCTGAGTGATGTCCGTTCCTTCGAGTAAGTCAGTTCCATCGCCGAAATCGAAAGTAAACGAGACAATCTCACCGTCGGGATCATAGCTTCCCGAGATATCAAATATGATAGTAAGCGGGGCCGTTCCATACGGGCTTCCGTCCTCTGCGATGTCGATCACTGGTTTCGGCCACCGGGTGAATGGATTCGGAATGCAGGAAGCTACTAGGAGACCTACCAGAAGAAGTATTCCTATCGCGGCGGATCTTGCCGCCCGATTCTGGAGCTGTAGCATCGATTTTCTCCTTTTAGATGGTTAGTTCAAACAAGCAGATCACTATCCACATCCACATCCGCTGCTCGGTGGATCTTGGTTTGGTTCCTCTATTTTAATAACTCGGAGTGTGATACTGATCGTGCTTCTGTGCCCACGGTTGTCGATAACGGTCAGGGTAATAATGTAGTCCTTTTGTTTGTTGAATCGATGGGTTATGGTCCACTTAGTTGAGATCTCGGTCGTTCCATCTCCGAAGTCCCATTGATAAAGCACGATCTCGCCATCTGAATCTGAAGAACTAATTCCCATAAACCTGACTGTCTCATTCACCTCGATCGGCGGAGCTGGCGGCCTGATCTTGGCAATTGGAGGAAGATTAGGCAGTAGTTCTATCACCTCGCTGAAGTTGAGGTAGCTTTCTTTGAACCACAGCTTCCCCGTAGCATCAGTAGTGCTAGGAAGGTAACCTAAGGCTTGCTGGCTGCGACCTGCTTCTGGTGTGGCCTCGACCGGGATCCAAGCGGTCTTTGTTCCGAGAGGAATTCCGACAAGAACCCAAGTATGCACACCTTCTGGCCAACCTTCGCCACTGACGAGTGACGTCTCGTAGCCCTTCTCCGACAGGATCCCGGCTGTATACGCGGCGAAATCGCGGCTTCCCCACTCATCTGGGAAATAACGTCTTGACGCTAGATTGTAGTCGTTGAGCGTTTTTTCTAGAGTTGTGGTCGCCTGTGTGAGTGTCGCGACCTCCGTGGCGGAGTACGCTGTTGTGTTCGGTTGCAATACCTGTGGCAAATCCCCACCTAATACGCTCGCTGCCGGAAGGAGAAGGAGAAGAACAATCAGTGGAACCAGTCTCGTCATACGAGTCACCTCCGATTAGATGCTGCTAGTATACCGGTCCAGTGGGAAAAAGAGAAGGGGGGAAAGCGATGATGGGGGGAGAGTCCAAGGTCCGTAGCCCATGGTCCATAGGCCAAAGTCAGGGGGCGCGAGCTCGGCAAAAACAGTGAATGGTGATGAGTGACGGGTGATGGGGAAAGGCAATAACTGACGGCTGAATGCTGACTGCTGAAGGCGCTCATTTGGTACTTGAAACTGCTTCGATAAAGCACTAGAATGCAAGCGTGATTATTGCAAGGAGGATCGCTTATGGGTATTGAGAAGGGGCACGTCATATCTACGACCGAGGCGAGAAGGGATCTCTCCAAGTACCTCAATGAGGTTGGCGAACATCCATGGTTTGTCTTCAAGAATGCCACTCCTCGGGCGGTTATTCTGAATATCGATGATTATGAGGCTCTACAGGGACGTATCGAAAAGCTGGAGGAGCTTCTCGATCATGTGCTCTTGGCCAGGGAACTTGAGGCCCGCAGAGCCGCTCCCGGCAAAGAGGAAGAGATCGACCTTTCCACCCTTTAGATGAGCCTTTCAGGAAAGTATTTCCTGGTATGGGCCAAGCCGTTGGTCAAGAAGGACTACGAAGCGCTTGATCCCTCTATTCAGCGGCGAGTCAAGGTGGGATTTCGCAAGTTGCAGGAGAAGCCCGAGTTGGGTGTCCCTTGCGGGCATAAGATGGGGTACGATCTGACCGGTTATCGATCTCTTCATTTCTTTGAAAACAAGTACCGAATCCTCTATGAGATTATCGAGGTGGAGAAGAAGATCAGGGTTTGGGGCATCGGCAGACGCGAGAAGGGCAGCGTTTATCGGATGGTTTGCGAACGAGTGCGTGAGACAGAGTGACCTTTGCGGGTATTTACCGTGTGAGCAGTTAGTTATCAGCGATCAGGGATTGCAAACGGTGATGCGTGGTGAGCACTGACCGCCGATGTCGCGATGTTGTCCTCGACCCCGTCACTGAAGATAATGACCTCGATGCCGAGGAGGTTTAACCGTGAGTAAGTGGTTACGGCAAGCACTTTCCGACCTTGAAGCGGCACGTGATAGCCTGAGGACTGGTCATTATGAGTGGTCATGTTTTCAAGCGCAGCAAGCAGCTGAAAAGGCGGTCAAGGCCTTCCTCTATTCCCGCGGCTATACCTCCATCCTCAGCCATTCGCTGACGGAACTGGTACGAGAGGCGGCCAAACTCGAACCAGGGTTTCACACCATCGAGAGATCCGCCCGACGTTTGGACACGTTCTACATTCCGACGCGCTACCCGAACGGTCTGGCAGGCGAACTGACCCCATCCGAATTCTATCGCGCGGAGGACGCGGAACATGCCTAAACTTTGCCGAATCGATCTTGAAGATCGTGAGGGAATACACAGAGAACTCCTGAGGTTCGTGGGCGTGCTGAAGGAGAGGCTCCCCGTCTCCAAGGTCTATCTCTTCGGTTCGTTCGCGCACGGCAGGGTACACGAGGGGAGCGACATCGATCTGATCATCGTCGGCGATTTTCATGAACGCCTGTTCGCACGGATCGAGCGCGTCCTCGAATTGACCGATCTTCCGATCGAACCCCTAGTTTACACCCCGGCAGAGTTCGATGAGATGATCAAGAACGCAAATCCCTTTCTCCTGCACGCGCTTCGAGAGGGAAAGGAATTGTAGGGCGCTATCCCGCTGGTGGTGGCGAGCGCTCAGTTGTGAAGAAGGGGATTAGTAATTCGGGAAGGCTTATTGCGTAGTCCCTAATCCTTCAATCCTTAATCCTGTCTTTCCAAGTTCCTTGCCCCCTCCACAGGTTTTTTGTGTATACTTTCGCGGCATCGGGGGCGCGAAGATAGGGCTCCCATGAGAGAGGAGGCCTGGTATCGATTGGCATACAGAATCGGAATCCGTCGCGAGGATATGTACGCGTGGGAGCGGCGCGCTCCATTGACCCCACAGGATATCAGGAGGCTGGTCGAAGAAGACGGACTTGAGGTCGTTGTTCAATCGTCGGATAGGCGGGTCTTCACCGACGCGAACTATTGCCAGGCGGGGATCGAGGTCGCGGACGACCTCGCCTCCTGCCCGGTCATCTTCGGGATCAAGGAGATTCCAATTCCCGTCTTGGAGCGCGGGAAGACGTACGTCTTCTTCTCTCACACTATCAAGGGACAGGCCTACAATATGCCGATGCTGCGGCAGATCCTCGACATGGGTTGTACCTTGATCGACTACGAGAAGGTGGCCGATGAGGACGGCCGGAGATTGATCTTCTTCGGAAATTACGCTGGCCTTGCCGGGATGATCGAGACGCTGTGGGCATTCGGGAAGCGGCTCGCTTTCGAGGGAATACCCAACCCCTTTGAGGGGGTGAAGCGCGCCCTCGACTACCCTGACCTCGGTACGGCGAAGGAGGCGCTCCGTGGGATCGGCAAGCGAATCGGGAGAGAGGGGCTACCCAATAAGATCACCCCACTAGTCGTTGGGATCGCGGGGTACGGGAACGTCTCCCGCGGGACGCAGGAGATCCTCGACCTCCTCCCTGTGGTGGAGATCTCCCCTGGAGAACTCGCCGCGCTTGGGGGGTGTAGTAACACTTTGGGCTTACTACACCCCCCGAGCAAGGAAAAGGCCTCAAACAGGGTCGTCTACAAGGTCATCTTCAAGGAGGAGGATATGGTCGAATTGCGGGAGGGGAATCACTTGTTCGACCTTCAGGAGTACTACGATCATCCCGAACGCTATCGCGGCGTCTTTGAACGCTACCTCCCCCACCTGGATATCCTTGTGAACTGCATCTACTGGGAGCCGCGCTACCCACGCCTCTTCTCCAAGAAGACGGTGCGGGAACTGTACCGCAAGGACAGGCATCGCCTGAACAGGCCACGCCCGACTGGGCCGCGCCTAAAGGTAATCGGTGATATCACCTGCGATGTGGAGGGGGCGATCGAGTGCACGGTCAAGGCGACCGAGCCGGATAACCCGGTCTATGTCTACGATCCTGTGGCTGATAGGGCGATCGACGGGATCGCGGGGAACGGGCCGGTAGTGATGGCGGTGGAGATCCTCCCCAGCGAGCTGCCACGGGAATCCTCCGCGTACTTCAGTGGTGTGTTGAAGGGGTACGTCCCAGCGATCGCCGCGGCCAATTACAGCGGGGATTTCGCGTCCTGCGATCTTCCGCCGGAGATCAAGCGGGCGATGATCGCCTACCGCGGCGAACTGACCCCGGATTATCGCTATATCGAGAAGCTGTTGCAGAAACCCGTTCTCCTTCCGGATTGCGGGGCAAAGCCAGAGGCCGAACAGGCGTTTTCACCGCCGAGGCCGCAGAGCACGCAGAGAATGGAGTAAAAAAACCCGCAGCAAGCTGCGAGGCATTGAGAAGCAAAGCTCTAAAGATCTAGTTGGAGTAGGTATTCATGCTACAATCTCATGTAGAGTCTTGTTGCATCCGAAGTAACATCGCACACAAGGTACGACGCTACACCCCTTTTTTCGTAGCGTCGGAGCTTGTCTCCGACGTTGAAGTGGACAATCCTGAGAGAACTCATGCAGCTAGTACGAACAACAAGCTGATTCGCCTTCGGCGAATCTCCGCTTTCCTCCCCCCAGCGAGCTGGGGGGTATCCACCGGAGAACCTTTATGAAATCCTTAATGCTTTATCTCAGCGATCTCTGCGTCCTCTGCGGTAAAATGATTGAACCCAGGGTTTGAGTTTGAAGACGAGCAGTCGAAAAGGTTTACGCAACATGCTCTCAAGAGGTACCTATAACGAAACGGTGGGCTCGCGCCCAGAAGGAGCGAAAGATGAAGAGAGTACTGGTTCTTGGTGCCGGCCTTGTCACCGGGCCGTTGGTTCACTACCTCCTCGATCAGGAGGATTTCCAGCTAAAGGTCGCAAGCCGAACCTTGGAGAAGGCGCAAAAACTCGTCGGTAGCGCGAAGAACGGGATTGCCGAGCGGCTGTATGTGAGCGATGAGAAGGCCTTAGAGAGGCTGATCAGCGAAGCGGACCTCTCGATCAGCCTCCTTCCGTACGTCTACCACCCGCTCGTTGCCAGGCTGTGTATCGAGCACAAGAAGATGATGGTCACCGCGTCCTACGTCAAGGATGAGATGCTGGCCCTCGATGAGGATGCAAAGAGAGCGGGTGTGATCCTGCTGAACGAGATCGGCGTCGACCCGGGGATCGATCACATGTCGGCGATGCAGGTGATCGACAGGATCAGACGTAGCGGTGGGGAGCTTGTAAGCTTCACCTCCTACTGCGGAGGACTACCAGCGCCGGATGCGAACGACAATCCCTACGGGTACAAGTTCTCCTGGAGCCCTCGCGGGGTTATCCTCGCCGGCAAGAACCCGGCTCGCTATCTAAGGGATGGCAAGGTCGTCGACATTCCTGGCGAGGACCTCTTCGCCCACCACTCCCCGGTCGAGATCGAGGGGTTCGGCACGCTCGAGGGGTATCCGAACCGCGACTCTCTCCCCTACATCGAGACCTACGGGGTAAAAGGGGTGAAGAACATGTTCCGCGGAACGCTCCGCTACCCTGGCTGGTGCGAGACGCTGAAAAAGATCGCTGAACTGGGCCTCCTCGATGAGGTGGAGCGAAACGACCTTGCCGGCCTCACCTTTGCCGACTTGACCGCCAGGCTGATCGACGGATCGAAGGAGAACCTGAAGAGTGGCCTTGCCTCGTTCCTGAAGATAGAGGGTAGTTCGCGCGTCATCTCGAACCTTGAGTGGCTCGGGTTCTTGAGCGATGAACCCCTCCCTGAGGGAGCAAAATTCTCACTCGATGTCCTGACAGCGCGGATGCTCGATAAGATGCAGTACGCTCCGGGTGAACGCGACCTCCTCGTGATGCAGCACGAATTCATCGCCGAATACCCTGACCACACTGAGAAGACAACCTCCACAATGATCGACTACGGGATCCCGCACGGCGATACATCGATGTCGCGCACCGTGGGGCTGCCTGCGGCGATCGCGACGCGACTGATCCTCCAGGGAAAGATCGACCTCACAGGGGTACAGGTCCCGGTGATCCCTGAGATCTACGAACCGGTCCTGGCCGAGCTTGAGTCGATGGGGATCAGGTTCACCGAGAAGAGTGAGATCATCCGGGGAGACTGAGACACGGGAGTTGGGACGCAAAGAGGGGGAGACACGGAGACTGGGGGATGCGGAGACTTGCATTCTCCTCGCGTCTTCCCCTCCCCGTGTCTCCCCCTCTTTGCCTTTCCCCCTCTCTATCCAGTTGATCACTTAATTCCTTTGATGATCATGTTGACCGCGGCGTAGAGGAGGACGATTCCGAAGGTCTGACGCAGGCGTACCTTGGGGAGACGCGCTCCAAGACGGGGGCCGATCTGTGCCCCGATCACGAGCCCAAGGATCAGCGGAAGGGCCAGCTCTGGGTGAAGGTTACCCTGCATCCAGTGTTGATAGGATCCCACAAACGCTGACGGAGGCATGACAAAGAGGCTGGTAGCGACAGTGATGCCTATATCGAGCCCCAAGAAGACGGAGAGAGAAGGGACCATCACTGTGCCTCCACCTATTCCAAAGAGACCGGAGGCGGTCCCCGCGATTAGGCCGATCGCCGCGGTGATTGCGTATAGGCGCACTCCTCTCATCTTTCCATGGAAGGAGAAGGGGATCTCCTTCGGCGGCTTGCCCAAGAGCATCATCGACATCGGGTAGAGGAGGAAGACGCCGAAGGCGATCGATAGAAGCTTGGTATCGATTACCTCGGTCAATCGCGCCCCGCACCAGGCTCCAAACACGGTCGTCGGCATGAGCAGGAGGCCAAGCTTGATGTTAATCTTCCGTTTGAGGGCATAGGCGATCGAACTGGAGAGACTGGTGAAGACTATCCCAGCGATACTCGTCCCCACGGCCTCGGGCATGGTGGCGACAAAGCCACCGAGGGAGAGGAGAGGGACCATGAACACGCCCCCTCCGAGCCCGAGAAAGCTCGCGAAGCCGCCGATCCCAATCGCGGCGAAGAAGAGTGCCAAGAATACACCTGCGTGTAGATCCACTCGGTCCCTCTTTCGTTGCGGAGATAAGGAGACTATACCCGCCTCGCGGCTGAGAAGCATATTCGGCTTTCTTCTTCGTCACTGGACGAAATCGCGAACAACGAGTAGAGTAGCGGTCAAAAGCGAAAAAGATCCACTGAAAAGGGGGAGCGATGCCGACTCATGTACCGACTAGAGAAGAGGCATACAGACTACTCAAGGAGTTCAACAAGGGCGGGAGCCTGATCAAGCACGCCCTCAGCGTGGAAGGGGTGCTGCGTTACATGGCGCGAAAGCGTGGAGAGGACGAGGAGAAATGGGGGATCATCGGCCTCGTCCACGACCTCGATTACGAGCGCTACCCAAAGGAACACTGCGCAAAGACGAGGGAGATATTAACGGAGCACGGTTGGCCAGAGGAATACATCCACGCGGTGATGTCGCATGGATGGGGGCTCGTGACCGATGTCGAGCCAAAACACGAGATGGAGAAGGTCCTCTACGCGATCGACGAGCTGACCGGCCTCGTAACAGCGGTGGCCCTTGTGCGCCCGTCGCACAGCGTCCTCGATATGGAGGTCAAATCGGTTAGCAAGAAGTGGAAGGACAAGAGCTTCGCCGCAGGAGCGAACCGCGAGGTGATCGAGCAGGGAGCGCAGATGTTGGGGATGGAGCTTAAAGACCTGTTCGAGGATGTGATCATGGGGATGCGCGAGGTTGCAGAGGCGATCGGCCTTGCAGGGACAATCGACCCCGCGGCATGAGGCAAAAAGGGAGAGCACTATGAACGAACAAACCTGCAAACCGGAACGATGGTCCCTCACAGATCTGCTTCGATCGCCGACAGGCGAGGACCTTGAGAGGTTCACGGCCCGCCTTGAGGAGGTAGTTGTCGCACTCGAAGGGTGGCGCGACCGGTTGAACGAGGCGATCTCAGAGGCCGAGTTTGCGGAGATAGTCTCACTTATCGAAGAGGTTGGAGCACTCTCCCGAAGGCTGGGGGCCTACGCCTCCCTCTGGTTTGCGGAGGATACCACCGACCAAGCCGCACTCGCCTTCCGCGGACGGATCGAGAAGAGATTGACCGCTGCGCAGAACAGGACGCTCTTCCTCGACCTGTGGTGGAAGGGGCTCGATGACGAAACCGCCGTGCGTCTCCTCCCAGCGAGCGGGGACGCTGCTTACTACCTCGAATCGCTGCGTCGCTTCCGACCACATACCCTCTCCGAGCCCGAGGAGAAGCTCATCAACCTAAAGGATGAAAACGGCGTCGAGGCGCTGACCTCCCTCTACGATATGATCACAACCCGCTTCACCTTTCGTGTCGAGATTGATGGGGAGGAAAAGGCCCTGACCCGCTCCGAGCTGATGGCATACGCCTCCGATCCTTCCCCCGAGATCAGAGAAGCGATCTACAAGGAGCTCTACCGGGTCTACAGGGAAGAGAGCACGATCCTCGCCCAAGTCTATCAACACATCGTTCGTAACTGGGCCGATGAGAAGGTTGCCCTCCGGCGGTTCTCATCGCCGATCGCCGTTCGAAACCTGGTAAATGACATCCCCGATCCTGTCGTCGAGACCCTCCTCGAAGTCTGTCAAGAGAATAGAGGCCTCTTTCAGCGCTACTTCCGGCTGAAGGCGAACTGGCTGAGGATGAAACAGCTCCGCCGCTACGACCTCTACGCCCCACTGAGCGAGTCTGCAAGGACCTATCCGTTCGATGAGGCGATGACGACCATTCTCGAGAGCCTCACCGCCTTTTCCCCGATCCTGGCCGATCACGCGAAGCGCGTTCTCGACGAGGGACACCTCGATTCCGAGGTTCGGCTTGGGAAGATCGGCGGTGCCTTCTGCCACGGGGTGCTCCCAGGGATGACCCCGTGGGTCTTGACGAGCTACAATGGGAAGGGGAACGACCTCTCCACGTTGGCTCACGAGCTGGGCCACGCTATGCACGCACTGATGGCCTCCGATCACTCGCCGCTCACCTTCCACTCCTCGCTCCCGCTGGCCGAGACAGCATCCGTCTTCTCCGAGATCCTCCTCCTCGAACACCAACTACAACACGAATCCGACCCCCTTGTGAGGCGGGATATACTGGCTCGGTTCGTCGATGGTTCCTACGCCACGGTGATGCGCCAGGCCTACTTCGTCCTTTTCGAGCGCGAGGCACACGCTCTGATCGAGGAAGGGGCGACGACAGACGCTCTGGCGGAGCGATACCTTGCAAACCTCAAGGAGCAATTCGGTGATGCCGTCGAGGTGAGCGATGAGTTCCGCTGGGAGTGGGTCTCTATTCCGCACATCTACGCCGTCCCATTCTACTGTTACGCCTACAGCTTCGGGCAGCTTCTCGTCCTCTCCCTTTACAGGCAGTACAAAGATGAAGGGGAGACGTTCGTCCCCAAGTACCTCAGGATCCTCGCCCATGGCGGGGCTAAGAGCCCGCAGGAGATCCTGAGCGAGGCTGGAATCGATATAACCTCGGCCTCATTCTGGCACGGCGGATTCAACGTACTCAAAGGGATGATCGACGAGCTGGATAAGCCTATGGGATCGTAAGGCATCGGGGTCTGACCCCGAGCTACTAAAGCCGCACCTTGGGGACCGTGCGAACGACCTCTGCCACCTCGAAGAACTCTTCCGCCCCAATGCTAAACATAGAGGCGATGAGGTTCGATGGGAAGACCGCAACTCGAGTGTTCAGGTCGCGGACGTTGCCGTTGTAGAAGCGGCGCGCCGCCTGGATACGATCCTCTGTGATGACCAACTCCTCCTGCAGGTGCAAGAAGTTCTGGTTCGCTTTGAGTTGCGGGTAGGCTTCAACCACGGCGAACAGCTCTCTGAGCGTACTGACGAGCACGCCCTCGTCCCGTGCCTGGCTATCCGGGGTTCCGGTGGATGCTACCGCACGTGCCCGCGCCTCGATCACCGCGTCCAACGTCTCCCGTTCGTGAACGGCATAGCCCTTCACTGTCTCTACCAAGTTGGGGATCAAGTCATAACGCCGCTTCAGCTCGGTGTCGATGTCGGACCAGCTTTCGCGCACGTGTTGCCGCAGGCGGACGAGAGCGTTGTACGTGCCGACAATATAGATCAGAACTACCCCGATAATTCCGGCAACAACATAAGTAGCCGGCATCTTTATCCTCCCTTTGATCCCTGTTTATCGGTCAGGTACGTCGGAAGATTATCGAGCAATCCCACGGCGATTGCGATCGCCGCTTCGAAAGCCTCGGGATCGAACCGTCTGTTCTTCCATACGATGACGTGCGCGTGGTCCAACTCTATGGAGAAACGTGGCATGGAAAGGAGGAACTTCATCGTTCGCGGATGGATCACGTCGTAGGCCCAGCGCTTATCCGGGCTCTTGACGTAGAACACCCGGCTGAACTCGGCCGATTCGAAGTCGATGTCGTCGAGCCCGAAGAACTCGGTTACCTTGTCGAAGACCCCTTCCGGCCGGACGCTCAACGGCTTGAGCTGCACATCGCTGCGCAGAATGATCGCCGAGAAGTAGTGCGTCGAGCGGTTCTTTCCGCTCCCGGTGACGTAGCGGTAATCGAACGCCATCACCCTTCTGCCATTCCAGTCCCCCTCGGCGATGTTGTACGCGTATTGGCTGTGCCCTCGGCGAAGGCAACCGAAGGAAGAGAACCGGTCATCGAGACCGCGATCCTTCGTCACGCTGAACGACAGCCCTTTTTCAGCCGCCCATGCCGCCAGCTCCTTTCGCCTCTGTACGCTTTTCCAGATTGAGAAAACAACGAACACGAGAATAAGAACGATGATCAGGAAGTACAAGCCGGACATCTGGCCCCCTTATCGGCAAACCCGTGGATCAGTTGTTCGACTATAGCGAAGAACCGGCCAGGATGCCAACCGGAGCAACCCGCAAAGACACGAGGAGGAGAGCCTGTTACGTAAACTTCTTCTACTGCTTGTCTTCAATCTCAAATCGTAGTTTAAAGCATTTTACCGCAGAGAGCGCAAAGATCGCTGAGACAAAGCATTAAGGGTCCCTTCCACTCTCTGCGTGCTCCGCGTTCTCGGCGGTGAAAGCTTCTGTTTAGTCTCCGGCCTTGCTCCGCAACCTGCACGGAAAAGAGGTTCGTGCAACAGCTTGAGGATCACGCGAAATTGAAAAGCATGGGTAAGACGTCTACACTCTTCTCGCGTTCGTTCGGCCATTTGAGAATTTCACCCCGTGCAGGGAGCGTTCTCCAGAGGATGTGCTATTGACAAAGGATAAAGGGGAAGAAACGGTGGAAAGGGTTGTTTTGATCACTGGGGCCTCATCTGGGATCGGTAGAGCGTGCGCGCGGTATCTGGCGGAACGCGGCTACCGGGTCTACGGGACGAGTCGGAAGATCACAGGCAATGGTCCTGTAGAAGACGGCTCTGTTCGTATGATCCGGATGGATGTGAACGATGACCGATCGGTCGCTTCGGGTATCGACGAAGTCCTGCGGGATGCGGGACGGCTCGATGTCGTGGCCAACAACGCGGGATTTGGTATTGCCGGCGCAATAGAAGAGACCTCGATCGAGGAGGTAAGAGCGCTCTTCGAGACGAACCTCTTCGGGCTGTTACGGGTCTGCCGGGCGGTACTTCCCGAGATGAGAAGGCAAAGCTCGGGAACGATCGTCAACATCTCTTCGCTCGCAGGAAGGATCGGCCTTCCGTACCAGGGACTGTACAGTGCAACTAAATTTGCGGTAGAGGGAGCGACCGAGGCACTCCGCATGGAGGTGAAGCCGTTCGGGATCAAGGTTATCCTGATCGAGCCAGGGGATTTTCGCACCGGATTCACCGATAACCGTGTACACACGGCCGCATCGAAGGAAGATTCGGCCTACCAAGAGCGCTTTCAGCGCGCGCTTAAGGTGGCGGAGTCGGACGAAGAGAGCGGGTCTTCCCCAGAGAGGATCGCCCGTCTTCTTTATCGGATCCTCCAGGATTCCTCTCCTAAGGTGCGTTACTCGACCGGCGAGGCCTCGCAGCGTGCAGCCGCCATTCTCAAAGGGATTATCCCGAGTAAACTGTTCGAGTGGGGATTGATGAAATACTATAAGGTACAATAGGAGAAAACATATAGTGGACGTATTCGAGAAATGCCGGGGATTCTTCTCTGACCCAGCAGTAGCACAAGCGATGGGGTATCCAACGAATCCCCGGTCGGCGAGAGAAGTGGGCCTCTACCCCTATTTCATCCCTCTGGACCGGGCGGAAGGAACGCAGGTGACGGTGAATGGCCGCCGCCTGATCATGATCGGGTCGAACAACTACCTCGGGCTGACGGTGCATCCCAGGGTGCGGCAGGCAGCGATTGATGCAGTGCGCGAGTTCGGCACGAGTTGTACTGGTTCGCGGTTCCTGAACGGGACCCTTGCGTTGCACAACGAGTTGGAAGAGCGGCTGGCCCGGTTCGTGGGGAAGGAGAATGCCCTTGTCTTCTCCACCGGCTACCAGACGAACCTCGGCACCCTCTCGGCCCTGATCGGCCGCGGCGACGTGATCATCGGCGATAAGGAAAACCACGCCAGCCTCGTTGATGGCTCCCACCTGGCGCTCGGCCGCCTGCAGCGGTTCCGGCACGACGACATGGATGACCTGGAACAAATTCTGCGTGCCTGTCCTGATCAGGCAGGGAAGCTCGTGGTGGTGGATGGAGTGTTCAGCATGAGTGGGGAGATCGCCCCGCTGCCAGAGATCATTCCCCTTTGCCAGAAGTATGGAGCCCGCCTGATGGTCGACGATGCGCATGGGGTGGGGGTCGTTGGGCAAGGGCGTGGGACTGCCGCGCACTTCGGCGTAACCGATGATGTCGATCTCATCATGGGGACGTTCAGCAAGTCCTTCGCTTCAATAGGAGGATTCATAGCAGGAGAGGAAACGACGATCCACTGGATCCAGCACATGGCCCGTTCGATGATCTTCAGCGCCGCCCTTCCCGCGGGGAACGTCGCCGCGGCGCTAGCATCACTTGGCATAATGGAGGAAGAGCCCGAGCGAGTGGATCGCGTCAATGCCATCGCAGCGCGGATGCGCCGGAGCTACCGCGACCTCGGGTATGACGTTGGCGAGAGCGAGACCCCGATCGTCCCGATCATGATCGGTGATCAGATGAGGACGCTGAAGCTCTGGAAGGCCTTGTTCGAGGCGGGGGTTTATACGAACGTCGCTGTCCCGCCCGCAGTACCAGAGGGGAAAGCCCTTCTTCGCACGAGCTATATGGCGACCCACTCCGACGAGGAGATGGATCGGGTTCTCAATATCTTCCAAGAGGTCGGCAAGGCAGAGGGGATCGTCTGAGAAAGAATGAAACTTGTGATGATCTACACCACCCGCTTTGGGTATCGCACCACTGTCAAAACACTGGAGTCCGAGAAGGATCGGGTCGAGGAACGAACGGTTGAGGATGTCTTGGTCGGATTCATCCACGCTGAGCCGCAGGATGAAGCTGAGGCGGGGGCGGTCGAGACACGTCTAGTCAAGAATCTGAAGTGGGGAGCGCGCAAGAACGGGACAGACCGAATCCTTCTCCACTCATTTGCTCACCTTGCGGAGGGGAAAGCGACCCCAGAGTTCACCAAGGACCTTCTGTCGAACGCGGAGGCGCGGCTCACGAAAGCGGGCTACGAAGCCGCGCAGACCCCATTCGGCTTCTTCCTTGATCTGCACCTGGAGGCGCCGGGACGCTCGCTAGCACGAATATTCAAGAGCTTGTGAGGGTGCTGCATGAATCCCTTGCCCTTATGAAACAGAAGCTTTCACCACCGAGGACACGGACACGCAGAGAGTGGGGCAGAATTGAGTGATTGAGCGAGTTAGTGATTGAGTGATTGAACCTCCCGATCATTGTCCCCGTCTCTCCCTCTCCCTGCGTCCCTCTTTCCCGTACCCTCCTCTCTCCGCATCTTCCCACCTCGAGGACCCATCAGTAATTTGTCTCTCGTCCGAGGATCATCAGCGCGAGGGCGAGGGTGCGTCCGGCCCGCTTCAGTTTGTCCTCGGAGATATTCGCAAACGTATCTGCGGATCGGTGGGAGGTCTCCTCCCAACCCTCCCAACTCAGGGTGATATCCGGAGCCTCTTGCCCTCCCTCCCAGACGCTCTTCTCTTCGAAGACAATGCTGATATCTATCACGTCCTCAACGGAGCGAGCCTTTACTCCCACCCGTTGCGCCGCATCTCTGAAGACGTTGGCAAGGCGTAAGTTCCCTCCGGCGGAAAGAGCCAGACCGGTGCCGTCTCCTGCTCCAAGGCCACGGAGGCGAACCACGGCCTCGATATCGTACGCCCACGAGAAATTGCGTGCCGCATTGAGGAATTCGGAGGCATCCGGGGCAAAGACCGTGTGTCCGTTCTCCCAGCCCTCGCCGCTGTAGGCCACGAACAGGAATGTCTTGTACGGCTGGTACCCCGTCTCCTGTATGACGCGGATCGCTTCCAACATCACTGCTACTCCGCTGGCGTTGTTGTTGGCTGCAGCACATGACGCTTCCTCAGGGCCGAGCGGTGGACTGTCGTATTGAGCCATCACGACAATCATTTGGTCGTCCAGCGACAGGCCCATTCTTCCTAGGGCTTCTCCGCCCATCGTTCCCGGGATGTACCCGATTATATGATGAACGGGTGCATCGATATGGATGGTGCCTTGCACCTCCATGGAGGCCTTCATTTTCGTAGTAACATCGACGAACTCGTTACGTTCTAATCTCCCGGCCTGATAGCACATCTCGGCAAGAGGCTTACCCGTACCGGCGAGTAGGCGAGTTGCTGTGGCGGTACTGACCCACAGTTCTGGATGATCATCCCATGAAATACCATCATTACCATCCCAATGAAGTGAAAAATTGGGATTTTGAAAGGAAAGAGTAGCGTGCCGCTCGATGTCTAATGCATCATCCGCAATGATAAGTATACCTCCTATCGGAATACTTGCCTCATCAAGGTAGAAAGCATCCCGCGCAGAGGGAACTAGGAGGATCTGGTCGGAAAAGTCTAGCTTGTCCAACGCGGAGAAGGCGCCGATTGCATTACGCGCTAGTTCGCCCGTCGCGAAAAAACGGACGTTTCCCCTTATCTCTCCAAGGTTACGATACTCGCCTGCGTATTCGGTGTAGTCGTATAGGTAGAGCGGATCCGGTCCACCATCCTCGATGGCGAATTTGGGCACTGCATCAAGGCTTTCGTAGGAGCGAGAATGGGTATCGAAGTAAGAGTAATCTCTGCCAGCTGCTTGAAGCCCCAGTGTCTGGAATTGTTGGGCTATATAATCAGCAGCTGTCTCCATCCCTGTAGAGCCCAGGGCCCGCCCTTCAAAAGATGGATCGGTCAGCGCTTCAACGTGACTGATCGCTCGCTCGCTGTCGAAGGCGCTTGCTTGACGGTGATAGAAGGCCATGGAGCCTGTGTTCCAAGGAACGAAGTGAAGCACAAGAAGCACTGATATAGCCAAGACCGCGGTATACCGATTCACCAAGAAGCGAAGCCGCAGCTTTCCTTTCTCTGCCAAGCGGCGTAAGCCCTCACCGAACAGGTTGAACCCCAAGGCGAAGACAAAGAAGGCAAGCGATGGATAGAGGGCTACCCAAGGATAGGAACGGGCGTAAAGACGAATACTACTCAACAAGGCGCCCCACTCCGGTACGTCAGAGTAGTGATAGGGTGACCCGACAAAGGAGAGCTCCGCGAAGGCTCCTCCTCCAATGAAGATTCCGATGAAACCAAGTTCTCCCAGTAGCATGAGGACCGCTCCCATCTCCAGGGCAATGATGGGGATTAGTGCAGGGATCATATGAGGGAGGATGTGGGTCGTAATAATGCGGGGTGTCCGTACGGCGACAGCCCTTGCGCTCTCGACGAACGGCTTAGAACGGAGGGTCAAGACCTCGCTGCGTACAAACTGCATGATCTCTCCCCAACCCACGAAACAAAGCGCGATCACGAACGGACGAAACCCTTGACGGATACCGATTGCTAGGATGAGCATCATCGCCAGGAGTAGCATGGGAAAGGCAGCTATGATCTCTGCTATACGCAGTAGTAGGCGATCGATGAATGATCCGTGCAACCAACCGGCGATCGCTCCCAGGATGAGGCCGACAAGTATTCGAGCTGCGACAACCAATGCGGCAAGTAACAGTGTCTGTTGTGCACCGATCAAGATGAGGCTCATGATATCCCGCCCGAGGGGATCGGACCCCAAAGGGTAGGTCGCGCTGGGTGCAAATGGAGGAACCATGTAGTTCCCATCCACCTTCTCTAGGCCGTGTGTAGTGTACGGGCTGTGCGGTGCCAGACGGGGTCCGAACACAACGATCACAAGCAAGAGGACAACCAGGATTGCTCCAACCATGAAAGGAACGTTGTACAGGTAGTCACGCAGCCACACGTGATTCCTTCTTCTCTTCGAGATGGAATCGGCAAGGTGAATATCTTGGTCCTCCTCGTGTCTAACCATATGGATGCGCGTGGGGATGGGAGCGACCTTTCGTTGTGCTAGATAGCGGGTGATGCGGTTATCCGTAAGCAACTCTTTCAGGCCTGTCCAGCATGACTTGAGCCACACCACCGGGTTCGTCCAGCCCCTCTCTCTGCGGAGAGTTTGTGAGGGCATTCGCAGGCGAGGATCGATGAATCGATAACTAAGCTCTAGGATCAGGTTGACGAAGATGAATAGAAGACCCAGGCACAGAAGGAGAGGGATTGTTGTATTGTCATCTTGGCGGCCGATCGCTTTTAGGAGGGTGAACCCCACTCCGGGCCAACCGAAGAAGAACTCCACAACAGGAAGACTGCTCAGAGAGAAGCGCAGAGAGACGGCAACCGTAGTGAGAATCGGGATGGCGGCATTTCGCATCGCGTGACCGAAGAGGACCTGGCAGGTTGTCAATCCCTTGCTGTAGGCGGTGCGCACAAAGTCCTCTTCCAGGATCTCACTTACCTTTACGAAGGTGATCCGCGCGATCTGCGCGATGGGGCGAGCAGCTATGACGAGGGCCGGTAGAACAATATGCGCATCCCAACCGAAACCGCCGACGGGTAGGATAGATCGACCAAAGAAACCTATCAGGCGAAGCACGATCAGTTGAAGGAGGAGGGCAGCGAAGAAACTGGGTACGGACATCCCAGCGATCGATGTAATAAGGACCGCTAGAGATACACGTGAGTTACGTCGTGTTGCCGCCAACACTCCCAACGAGACCCCGAGAACCGTGGCTATTAGTAAGGCGGCTGCCAGAAGCCCCAAGCTTCTGGGTAGAGTGTTTGAGACGACCTCTGAAACGGGGATTGGTCTGCGAGTGATGCTCCCAGCGGAGGATAGACCGAGTTCACCGTGCAGTAGCTGGCCAAGATAGGTCACGGTGCTCTCTCCAGCTTGGCCGAGGGCAGGATAGAAACCGCGACCATTAGCCATATCGAGCCCCAGATAGCTCAGGAAGATGATGGAGAGGAGAACCAGAAGACCGAATCCCAGGCGTTGAGTGATGAAGGCAGCTGCACTGGCCAGCTTCTTGTGCGGGCCGGTTTTGCCGGGAGAGTATACCGAATGGATCAGCGTGTTTGCGCTTCCATGCAGAGATCCCGCCAGAGGGGGCGTTAGTCTTGCATAGTCTGGATCAAGGACCACCGCCTGTTCCCATGCCTCGCGAGCACCTCTGGAGTCGTGTGCCAACCGAGCTCGCAGTGCCCAGGCGGCGGCACGGGTCTCATCCAAGTACAACGCGTTGAGGACTAGTCGATTTGCCTGGTTGAATCGACCCTCGGCAGCCGCTCGTTCCGCTCTTTCCAGCAATTCAGCGATGCGATCTATGGTTGCTCCCCTTTTGAAAGGCACCGAACCAGATGGTTTCTTCCAAAAGTATAAGAAGAACTGTTCCCGATTTACAGCAAGAGTTGCCTATACAAGATGAGCATTCACGCCCCGAAGGGGGGCTCTTCTCACAATATGTTAGTGCTTGAGGCGCTCTCTTGTGCCGAGATCCACGCCTGGATCGAGCATTTCTTACATCACAGCGGAGCTCAAGGATTGTACGCACTCGGTAGAATGGAGTAGAGTCGGGATAGTAAACAACGGAATAGATCGACAGGGCTGTGGATGATCGAGTGATGTCGTAAACAGAAAAGGAGGATAGATGACGGTTCTGGATGATGCGATCAGTTTGGAGGAACGAGCGCGTGCCTATTATGAGGAAGCACAGCATCGAGTGACCGATCCGAGTGCCAAGAAGATCCTCAATCTCCTTGCAGAAGAGGAGAAAGGGCACGCCACGGCGCTCGCTGAGATGAAACGCGGGACGTACGGTGCCTTGAAGGAATCGCTTCTTCCTAAACAGGTGCTCGGCCTTGTCGAAGGGGCGGTGAAGAAAGGACAGAACGCCATCTCTACCGATGCCTCGATGAAGGAGATATTGCAGAAGGCGATGGAGATTGAGCGCACAACTGAACGATTCTATAAAGAGCATGCGCAAGCGGCAGAGGATGCTAAGCTGCGCGGTCTATTTGAATACCTCGCTGCGCGGGAGGCCGAACACTACCTTTTAGTGAGTTCGTTGGCGGAGTACTTCGACCGACCGGCAGAGTGGGTGGAATCAGCCGAGTTTGGCCTGCGGGCGGAGTACTGATCATAGGCTTCCTTGGCCGCGCAGGCGTTCCGCCGCGACATTACCAAGATGAGCTGCTGCGTGGAGTGACGATCATGACCGCCAGATTTGCGATACATAGCCGGATGAACGGGTTGGCTGTCGCTGCACTGATGGTTGGCGCAGTGGCAGTTCTATCGTTTGGCGGTTGCATACCGAGGGATTTGCCGACAAACCCAGCCGGAGGGGAGGAGCCGACGATGACGCAAGATCAGACAACTAGTGCACAACCGATGAGTGGGCCGCTTGGCTCGGTGAAGAATACACGGGAAGCGATCTTCGCCGGAGGCTGTTTCTGGTGCATGGAGGCGTTTTTCCAGCCGGTTCCCGGCGTCGTGGACGTTACATCCGGCTACACCGGCGGCCACGTGCCGAACCCAGGCTACAAAGACGTATCTACCGGGACCACCGGGCATTTCGAGTCAATCCTGGTGCGCTATGACCCGGTAGAAGTCTCGTATGATGAGCTCATCGATCTCTTCTGGCGGCACATAGACCCAACAGACGCGGGAGGCCAGTTCTACGATCGAGGCAGCCAATACCGCACGGCGATATTCTACTTGAGCGACGAGCAGAGAATCGTTGCGGAACAAGCGAAACGTAGGCTGGAGGAATCCGGCATCTTCGACAAACCCATCGCTACGCTGATCCTCCCCGCGCAGGAATTCTACCCCGCCGAGGAGCACCACCAGGACTACTACAAGAAGAATGCCGCCCGCTTCAAGACCTACCATGCAGCGTCGGGGCGCGAGCTTTTTCTGGACGAGGTATGGAAAGGACACGAGGATTTCTCCTTCTTTCCGAGCCAGGATAGGCCGTGGATGCACTTCGAAAAGCCGGCGCCAGAGGAACTGAAGCACGTATTGACGCCGCTTCAGTACTCCGTGACCCAGGAGAACGGGACCGAACCGCCTTTCCGGAATGAGTACTGGGACAACCACCGGAAAGGGATATACGTGGATGTGGTCTCCGGCGAGCCCCTGTTCAGCTCCCAGGACAAGTTCGATTCCGGCACTGGTTGGCCCAGCTTTACCAAACCACTTACGCCAGGAAACATTGTGGAGCGGGAAGATAGGAGCCTTTCCGCGGTGCGTACTGAGGTGCGAAGCCGGTACGCAGATTCCCATCTGGGGCACGTCTTCAGAGATGACCCTCCGCCCACGTATTTTCGTTACTGTATTAATTCCGCCGCACTTCGGTTTATACTTGTGGAGGAGATGGAGAAAGAGGGCTATGGGGAATACCAGCGACTGTTTACCGTAGAGGAAAACTAATAGTTCACCAAGGCTGCCCACATTTACCTTATCCGCCGTTGGCTTCCAGAAACGGGCCCCGCTTGTTCTTGTTATGCATCCGTACCTATGCTAGTTTTCAGTGAAGGCAAGCTAGTGGTTTTCTCGAGTGAGGGGTGGATACGGGGAGGAGAACTAGCCGAGGAGCGTCATTACCGCAAGTCGACTGTCGATCATCGTCACCACTAACCCGGCCTTCTCAGAGTGGGTGCAGGTAATCGTGGATGAGAAACTGACTACATCTTACAAGTACATCAGGTTTGCCCGATTCTCGTTTTCCTACCTATGCACGCGGTGGTTGCTCTCTAGAAATATATTGATAGGGAGAACAGGCCGTGGAGCGTAGCGATCCCTAGGCTGAGGAGCCCGAGGGCGTGGTGCAGCCTGCGCGGAATCGAGCGCAGCCTTCTCACGCGCAACCGAAGGGTTTGCAGGGTCACAGTCGCGAGGAGCAAGGCGTACGTGACCAGCCCGAGGTAGAAGATGAGCGGACGTCCGAGGATTTCAGCGTAGGCGATTCCCTGTAGGATGCTCATGAACTTTCTTCCCCATCGAGTGTGATCTGCGTCGTCGATCGCTTGCTGTGGCGGGTGGTGAAGGCGTCGTTGTTTCGGTGATAAGCGAGGATTATCCCGACCGTCTCTCCCGGCGTGAGCAAGGCGTCGTTCGTATCATGACTCGCAAGCGGAATCACGAACTCAATGGTAGTTGCGCCGTCAGCCTCTGTCCCTGCTGCCCGGATGATCGCATCTTCGATGTCTTGGCGATGAGCGGTCGGTGAGGATCCGTAGTGGTCCTCGATCACAAGATTCTCCTTGTCCACCGCGGCGATGATGATGTTCGCCCCCTGCATCTTGCGCTCTGGATCGAACCCGATTGCCGCCCAACCGGTTCCCGGGCTGATCAGACCGATATAAAGATGGGTATCGTCGTTCTGCCAGTGCACTTGCATCCCGGTCCCAGGATCGGTCATGGAATGGCGATACTCGTCGGGCCCGATGACTCCGTCGATCGCTGGCGGCCAGGCAATGTCGATGAACTCCGCGCTTGGGGTGAAGCCAAGAGACGCCGTTCCGGTGAACCCTTCGATCGCGATCCTCCAGGAATGGTCGCTTGGCGGGGGATCGTAGTGTCCGTTTCCATTTAGATCGATGTAGAACTCAATCGCGTACACGTCTCCTTCGATAAGGGAAGAGAAGACGATGTCGAAGCTTTCGCTTTCGATCTTAGCGATTGCGATGCGATCAACCTCTGCATTGCTCGCAAGATCGACAATACGTGCGGAAAATCCCATTCCGGTATAAGGAGTCATCTTTGTATAGTGGATTGTGATCTCCTGCTGGCCGAAAGATGTTACTGTCATGGGGACGATTGCCACCAGTACTAGAACAAGCATGAGTAAGTGCCTAGTCATTTTTCTCTCCTATTTACTCGGTGAAATCAAAACGGTTGTGGGCGATCACTTGTGTGATCTCTTTCCTATCGCGTGGGCCAAGCTCGGTCTCTCTGTGCTTCTCGGAGAGCTTCTCCGGAGCGCCAGGATAGCCAACGATAACCAGGGTGATCAGGGTGTAGTCCGGGGGGACCTTTAAGATCTCCTTCACCTTTGTCGGGTTGTACCCCGCGATCGGATGCGCGATGAGACCCATCTGAGTTGCCTGGATCATCATGTTTCCCACGGCCATGCCGCAGCCAAAGAGGAAATAGTCGCGGCCGTCTGAAAGCTGGCAGTCGAGGTCCTTTCGCGATGTGACGGCGATGATCACCGGCGCCGGTGCGGTCCAGTAGTTTCCCTTTGGTATTGCTCCCTTGACCTCACGAAGAGTCTCTTCGTCGTCAATGATAACGAATCGCCACGGTTGGCTATTGAAGCAGGATGGGGCAAGGTGTGCCGCCTTTACCAACAGAGCGATGTCTGTTGTAGTTACTGGGTCTGTGGCCAGGGCTCGTTTTGCCCGTCGCTGTTCAATGAGTGGATTAATCGATTCCGACATAAGCTACCTCCTGATTAGGATCGCACTGATACCGTCAAGCACGATAGCAACATCTAGCTCTCCTCGATCGCACGATGACAACTCACGGGTGTCTCCGTGCCAGGGATCTGTCTTTTGTTTTGTAAAACCGAGCAATGCAGTTCCTAACTCTTTAAAATACTTGTCCGGTACCCCAACTCCTCTATCGCGGACATGATCCGGTCGGGATCGAGGTTCTCACCTTCTACTACGACGCGGCCACGTTTCAGACTTACCTCTACATTTTGTACACCGGTGCACTCGGTAACTGCCCGCCTGACGCTTTCGACGCAGTGATTGCAGGTCATGCCAGTGACCGCAAGCTCCAACGCCGCTGACTGATAGAATAAACCGCCTTCCGCGTGCGCATGAGCGTAGGTTGCAACCTGCGGCAGCGTTGCTTCCACCATCGGCACCAGCCGGTCGAGGAGTAGGCCAAAACCGACAGCACTCACCGCTATAGTGAAAAGAAACTGTGCTGAAGTGCGTTTACCCAACACTTTCCAAACGGTGGTCAAGGTGGCGGCGTTGGTAGCAGGCCCGGCGATCAGGATGCCGATGAGCAAGGCAGGCCCGATATCCTGCGGCAACGTAACGAAACCGTACCTAAGGATGCGCGACAAGACACTCTTATCTCCCTTATCCGCGCAGCAATCACCGGTGCAGGGAGACCGCCTTTCCTGGCCTTGTGGGGAACCTTACCCGTTTGGCTCACCGAAGAACCGCACCAACACGCCGCCTAGGAAGCCGGTAAGCAGGGCCACAATCGGGGTGTTGAGAGCAGGAACGCGGTTGTGGCTGCCCGGCTCGCACCGTGCCTACGGATCGAGGCTGACACTGGAATTACGCCACATGAACACAACGAAACCGGTACGCCAAAGACCGACGCTTTCACCACCGATGCCACCCCTCGCCCACCCAGGTGTCGTTCCACCCATTTAGAGGAGATGCCGACAGACAGTATCCCCGCTATCAGGAAACCGAACAAGAGATACGGAGCCATCTGGCCAAGCAACCGCCAGCTTTCGCCGATGATCATAGACAGGGTATCAAGCATCGTGATCTCCTGAGTTGTGCGCAGAAGAGGCAACCGAGAAAATGCTCCCATGCCTTCCTGCAGCTTTCACAGCGCCACGGGCGAGCAAGCTAGGGCGGATCTGCTCGCCCATTCTGATATCAGGGCTGATCGGCTCTACTCCCCCTTGATGTGCATCGGCTGATCGCAGCAGACGAGTGTCCCTACCCCAGACTTTACAACCCTTACCTCCTGCCCACAGATATCGCAGATGTAGATCTTACCTTCCTCTGCCATATGAACCTCCTTAAAGTGTGAGTGAACTCTCCCACAGGCCGTGGATGTTGCAGTACTCCACGGCGATCAGTTCGCTTATCCCTTCCAGGTTGGCATGAGTGACCACGGTAGGGACCCCGTAGGTGGGACCGAGATCGAATGTCCCCACATGGACAGCAATTTCCCCCTTTACCCCGTAAAGGGAAATCCACTTGATGTGATGTTCCACGGTGTTTGGGTGCGGGACCTCTTTTCCCACCGTGATTTTGACGGTCTTCTCCTTGCACTCCGGACACTCAACCAGTTCGATCACCGGAACGTGCTTCTCCTTTCCCTCTTTTTCGGCCGTCTTTATTAGGTCTCCAATACGCATGTTCTACCTCCTTTTCTCCATTTCTTCAAGGTCTTCAAGCAACGCCTGGAAGTCCTCCTCGTGGTCGACCTCGTCCGTCAAGATTGAGAGGACTGTCTGATAGGTGATCGGGTCCTTGCCTTCCGTCGTCTCCAGAAGGCGAGTGTAGACATCGATCGCGCAGCGCTCCCCCTCCACCCCTTGCTCGATGATCGCCTTGATATAAGGGTTTGAGGGGTTGAGGTAGGCACAGTTGGCCGTCTTGTTCCAATCGTTGGGATCGGTGATAGGGGTTCCCCCAAGCTGGGTGATTCGGCCCGCCAGCATCTGCGCGTGGCGCAGTTCGTCGGCGGCGTGCTCGGTTAGCTCGGCGATCGCTGCCTCCTTCATCGGACCCTTGACGATCTGTGCCCCGATCCAGTACTGATAGTAAGCCAACCACTCATCGGTAAACGCTTTGTTCAACAGCTTCAGCAATTCATCGACGTCCATTCCGACGATCGCTTTTCCTTTTGTTCCCATTTTAAATACCTCCTTAGGCGCTCGCTATTTTCATTATAGCACACTATTCCTTTGATGAGAAGCTAGAACCCCTTGAAACTCTCCCTTTTTGCTCCGCAGACAGGACAGAAATCAGGGGCATCCCCCTCTACCGTGTACCCGCAGATCGGACAGATGTGTATCTTGCCGATCTGTATGTCCTCGCCTGCCTCCGCCTTGGATTTCGCCGCCTTGTACATAGCGGCGTGGATCTTCTCCGCCTCGAGCGCGTAGTGGGTGGAGCGGACCGCGCCCGACTCCTCTTGGAGTTCGGCGACCTTGTTGTAGACCGGGTACATCTCCTCTACTTCGTAGGTCTCCCCGTTGATGCACTCCTGCAGGTTCTCCACCGCGGCCTTGATCATCCCCAGTTCACGGTAGTGATTGGTAGCGTGTACCTGCTCGGCGTAGGCAATAGCGCGGAACATCCGTGCCAGGTTGGGTTTACCCTCCTTGTCTGCCTGATCGGCGAAGATAAGGTAGCGCATGTGCGCCTGCGACTCACCGGCGAACGCCGCCTTTAGGTTCTCTTCCGTCATTGCACGCATACTTGGACCTCCTTAAGTTGTTAGTTCCTCCAAGATCTCCCCCATGTCGGGGACCTCACTCATCGGATAGACCTTGGAAAACACGACGATCCCTTCCTCATCGATGATGACAACGGCCCGTTCGGAGAAGCCGCCCTCCTTGCGGAAGATTCCGTAGGAGTCAGCGACAGCCCCATGCGGCCAGAAATCGGACAACAGCTGCGTGTGTTTGATTCCAAGCTCCTTTGCCCACGCGTGTTTTGCCGGGACGGCATCGACGCTTATCCCGAGCGCTATCGCATTTGCCCGAGTGAATTCGTCTCTGGTTTCCTCAAGCGCCTTCATCTGCTTGGCGCATACCGAGGTGAATGCCAGCGGATGGAAGGAAAGGATCGCGCGCTTTCCTCTGAATTCATCAAGCTTGACCTTGGCGCCATGCTGATCCGCAATGGACAATTCCGGCGCCTGTGTTCCGACTTTGATAATTGACATCTAGGCCCCCTTACCTCGCGGCAGGCGCATCTGCGCGAGCCGCCGTTCGATCTCTTCTCTTCCAAGTGGCGGAAGCTCAGCAAGCGAACCTTCTCCAACGCTCTCGCGGTAGCGGGCTCCGAATATCGTTCGCGTGCTTCCACGATAGATCACGCCCATCGGGAGCGGGTAATCCGCCGCAAGCGACGTTTCGATCGCTGCCGAGCGGTCGTGCGGGTCGTATCCCGCAGGGAGCGGGGCGATCCTCTCCTTCCACCATTTCTGCCAATCACGCGGATGCTCATCCCAGGTGATGCACGGCTGGATCACCTCAACAAGCGAGAAACCAGGGGTGCTGACCGCTTGAGCAATCAGTTCAGACAGATCGTCTATCTCTCCCGCAAAACCTCGACCGACGAACGAAGCGTCGTGGACGATAGCGGTGGCGAGCCCGTGGAAGGGTGACGCTTCCACGCCGGAGAACTGGAGCCGCGTGCGCGTCCCGACGGGTGTCGTCGGTGACGCCTGTCCCTTGGTGAGTGCGTAGGTGCGATTATCGTGCACAATCACGGTGATGTCGGGGTTCCTGCGCAGGGCGTGCAGGAAATGGTTTCCTCCCTCGCCGTAGCAATCCCCGTCGCCGGTGGTGACGATTGTCGTAAGCCTTGGGGCGGCAAGCGCGATCCCGGTTGCCGCTGGGATCGCCCGCCCGTGCAGGCCGTTGAAGAAGTTGGCGGCAAGGTAGTGCGGGAGCTTTGCCGCCTGCCCGATTCCGGAGACGAGGCAGACCTCGTGCGGAGCACGGTCGAGAGCGGCAAGGGCTCGCTTGAGCGCGGTCAGGATTCCGAAATTGGGGCACCCTGGACACCACTGGTTCTCAGCCGTCGACTTGTAGCTATCAAGCTCAGGCATCGATCCTCCCTTGGAGCCATTCCGCCGTGATCGGTAGCCCGTCCGACCTTCCGATCGTTTCCGCGATCTCTATCCCATACTCCGCCGAGAGGAGGCGACTCAGGTTGCCGGTTGCATTCCCCTCGACCGTTATGTAGCGGGATCCCGTTGGAAGCTTGAAATCGGGAAGCGGCCAGAGCTCCGTGAAGTGAAGCGAGCCGATTGCCACTGCCTGACTACGGCGCTGGTCCACGAACTCTCGTATCGCCCCTCTGGTCGAGCCCCAGCCGATCAGAATCGTCTCCGCGTCGGCAACGTGATAGCCCTCGGGAAGGGAAACCTCTTCCTTCAATCCTCGCATCTTCGCCAGCCGCTTGTTGACCATTGCCGGACGGACGGTCCTAAGATCTTCGGTGATGTGGCCGGATTCGTCGTGCTCGTCGCTGTCCACGCACACCAGGTGCTCTGACTGGCCGGGATAGAGACGAGGGGAGATGCCATCTGCATTGAGCCGGTAGCGGTGGTAGTCCGTCACCGAGGCTGGATCGGCAACCCCCGAGCGGCTCGGTGCCTGCGGAAGCTCGAACTCGACGTAGCAGAAGTGCGTGTCGGCCAGGTATTGATCCGTAAGCATGATCACCGGGCACTGATGCCGGTCGGCGAGGTCGAACGCGCGCATCGTCTTCTTGAAAGCATCGTACGGGTCGGCAGGCGCAAGAACCACCTTGGGAA
>Ga0307428_1000223_pt1 | contig 44085 bp, 43 predicted proteins | sample SalMarWE160240MG_FD_202161 | JGI IMG/M metagenome (GOLD analysis project Ga0307428, IMG submission 202161) | Salt marsh sediment microbial communities from the Plum Island Ecosystem LTER, Massachusetts, United States - WE1603-240 | ecosystem: Environmental > Aquatic > Marine > Intertidal zone >...
CGCCGGTCTCGGCGATGAAGCTCACCGAGTCCTTGAGGCCTTCGCTGGAGAACATCAACAGCGCCGGCCGGCTGTTGATGCCGTTGAAGAAGGAATAGGGCGCGAGGTTGATGTCGCCCTCGCCGTTCATTGTGGTAACCCAGCCGATCGGGCGCGGCGCCACGATCGCCTTGAACGGGTCGAAACGCAATCCGTGGTCGTTCATGATAGCGTCGTAGAACATTTGCTCAGGCGCCGAACCGGGTAACGATGTCGGCGAGCTTCGGCCGCTCGCGATCCTGGGGCGGCTTGGCCGGGCGGCCGATGTGGACGAAGCCGGCGATGCGCTCGCTCGCCGCGACGCCAAATTTGTCGAGCACACGCCGATCGTAGGCGTACCATTCGGTGATCCAGCTCGCCGCATAACCCATGGCATGGGCGGCCATCACCAGGCTCATGGCGGCGGCGCCGGCCGACAATTGCTGCTCCCATTCGGGAATTTTCACGTGTGCGCCGGCGCGGCTAACCACCGCGACCACCAAAGGGGCGCGGGCCAGCCGCTTGCGTTCGAACTCGATTTGGTCGGGCGCGGCATCGGAGTGGTCGGCGCAGAAGACTTCGGCGATGGTCTCGCCGGCTGTGAGCCGCGCGTCGCCATCGAACACAATGAAGCGCCAAGGCGTGAGCTTACCGTGGTCGGGCACCCGTGAAGCGACCGAAAGCAGGGTATCGATTTCGGCCGCAGTCGGGGCGGGCCCGGTCAATTCCATTGGCTTGACTGAGCGGCGGGTCTTGAGCAGTTCCAGGGCGTCGGGCATCGCGAGCTTGCCGGATTTTGGAAAAGATCGTGCGCAAAAATCGTGCGTCTGCGCCTAGCATAGGGCCGAAAGGGTGACAAACGCGGGTGCCTGGCTTGAAATCGCCGCGATTTGGGTCGAAAACTGCCCGGTCATGAGCAGCGCTCCCGCAAACGCCGCTACCTGCGGCCGCATATGGCTGGAGCTTGCGCTCATCCTCACTTTGCTCTTTCCGGGCGCGGCACTGGGACAGGCGGCCGGGCAGAACTCGTTGTTTTCGGCGACGCCGTCGGTCGGCCTGATCTCGCCTGCGCCGGTCACGCGCGGCGAGGTATTCGGCCCCAGCGGCGCGTTGACGGCGCCTTCGCAATGGCCGCTGGCTGCGCCGCGAGAGGCGATGCCGAACGCCCCGACGCTGATGGTGCCGGCCGGCAAAGTGGCGCTCGCGCTCAGCGCCCGCTTCGGCAAGGACGCGCCGGAGATCGAAGGCGGCCTGACTTGGCGGGTCTATGCCGCCAAGCCCGACGCCAAGGGAAACTTCCGCCTGGTCAAGGAAGAAAAAGCCCCGACGCCCACGGTGGTGCTGCCGGCCGGCGCCTATATCGTGCATGTCGGCTTCGGTCTTGCCACCGCGGTGCGGCCGGTGACGCTGCGCGGGCCGACGGTACGCGAGGAATTCGACTTGCCGGCGGGCGGCCTGCGCATGGAGGGCCGCGTCGGCGACGTCCACATCCCGGCCGGACAGATTTCGTTCAACGTCTTCAAGGGCAGCCAGTTCGAACCCGGCGACCGGCGACCGATCGCCGAGCACTTGATGACCGGCGAGGTGGTGGCGGTGCCGGAAGGCACTTATTACATCGTGTCGCACTACGGCGATGCCAATGCGGTGGTGCGCTCCGACATCCGCGTGCAGGCCGGTAAGCTCACCGACATCACCATCACCCACCGGGCCGCCGCCATCACCCTCAAGCTGGTGGCCGAGAAGGGCGGGGAAGCGCTCGCCAACACCGCGTGGTCGGTGCTCACGCCCGGCGGCGACGTGATCAAGGAATCGATCGGCGCCTTTCCGCGCGTGATCCTGGCCGAGGGCGAATATCGCGCGATCGCGCGTAACGAGGGCAAGGTGTTCGAGCGCGAATTCAAGGTCGCCACCGGCGTGGACGGCGACGTCGAGGTATTGGCACGGTGAGCCAAGCGCCCGCGCCCGACCTCGCCGCCGCCAATAACGCGGCCATGGCGATGTTCACGCGTCTCGATCCCAAGGCGATCGCTCTCTTGCTCGATGTCGACGGCACCATCGTCGATCTTGCGCCGACGCCGCATGAGGTGCATGTCTCCGACGCGCTATGCCGCTCGCTCGCGCGCTTGCTCGACTTGACCGGCGGCGCGCTGGCGCTGGTGAGCGGGCGCCCCATCGTCGATCTCGACCGGCTATTCTCGCCGCTCAAGCTGCCGGTGGTGGGCGGCCACGGCGCTGAAACGCGGCTACGCGACGAGCACATCAGCATGAAACCTTTGCCGGAGAAGTTGCGGCGGCAGCTCGCCGGCGCTAAAAGCATCGATCCCCGCATCGTGGTCGAGGACAAGGGCTATTCGCTCGCGCTGCATTACCGCAACGCGTCGCAAAGCGAAGACGCGTTACGGCAGCATATCGCCGCGGCGCGCGCCGCGTTTCCCGGCGAGGCGATCGAGGTGCTGCCGGGCAAGGCCATGTTCGAGGTCAAACGCCCGGGCGTGAGCAAAGGCGGGGCGGTGCGCGCGCTGATGACCCATGCGCCGTTTTACGGCCGTAGGCCGGTGTTCATCGGCGACGATGTGACCGACGAATCGGTATTCGCGCTGCTGCCCGAACTTGGCGGTAGCGGTTTTTCGGTACATCGGCATTTTGCCGGCGTTAGCGGGATATTCCATTCGCCTGAGCAGGTGCGCCGCGCCCTTCAAACGCTGGCGGGCCGGTGATCCCGTGAACATTTTTGCCGTTCGGGCGCTATATGCCCGTATACGGTTATCGCGACGGTTTTTTTGAATTGCCGATTGCGGCTTATGGATGCAAGCTGATCGGATTGACCGCGATCAAATTGTCGCGGAGCTGGGGAGAGCGGTTTTGGCGCGGCTCGTCGTGGTGTCGAACAGAGTTGGCGTGCCTGACGGTGCGGCGCGGGCCGGCGGGCTCGAAGTGGCGATCCGAGCCGCGCTCAAACGCCGCGGCGGCCTCTGGTTCGGTTGGAGCGGGCGCGCCACCGACAGCGATCCCGGTCCTTCTAAGATGGTCACGCAGGACAACATCTCCTACGTCACCATCGATCTGCGCAAGGACGACTATGAAGAATTCTACAACGGATTCGCTAATCGCGTGCTGTGGCCGATTCTGCATTACCGGTTAGATCTTGCGGAATTCACCCGGCGCGATCTCGGCGGTTATTTCCGCGTCAACGAATATTTCGCCACCCACCTGGAAAAAATGCTCAAGCCCGACGACGTGATTTGGGTGCACGATTATCACCTGATGCCCTTCGCCAAGGCGCTGCGCGACCGCGGCCACAAGAACAAGATCGGCTTTTTCATCCATATTCCGTGCCCGCCGCCGGAAATCCTCACCGCGTTGCCCAATCACGAGCAGCTCGTTCCCGCTCTCGGCCACTACGACCTGGTCGGCTTCCAGACCGAGACCGACGCCACCAATTTCTCGCGCTATCTCGTCAATGAATGCGGCCTCAAGCGCGTTGGCGACGACAGCTTCACCTTCGAAGGCCGTGTTGTGCAGATTGGACAATTCCCGGTCGGCGTCGAGACCGAAGCCTTTTCGCGTCTGGCGCGCCGCGCCATCGAATCCGGCTTTGTGCGCGAGGTGCTGGATAGCCTGTCGGGACGCGCCATGATCATCGGTGTCGACCGGCTCGATTATAGCAAGGGCATTCCCGAACGCATGGATGCGTTCCAGCGCTTCCTGACCAACTTCCCGGACTGGCGCGGCAAGGTCACCTATCTGCAGATCACGCCGCGCAGCCGCAGCGGAATCCCTGAATATGCCCACATCAGCCGCAAGGTGGGCGAGGCGGTCGGCCGCATCAACGGCACCTTCGGCGAGGCGTCATGGACGCCGCTGCGTTACATCAACAAGGCACATAGCCGCACCGCGCTGGCCGGGCTCTACCGCGGGGCGCGCGCTGCGCTGGTGACGCCTTTGCGCGACGGCATGAACCTGGTGGCCAAGGAATACATCGCCGCCCAGGACGCGGCCGATCCCGGCGTGCTGATCCTGTCGCGGTTTGCCGGCGCCGCACGCGAATGCGGGGCTGCGCTCCTGGTCAACCCTTACGATCCCGAAGGCGTCGCCATCGCCATCAACCGGGCGCTGTCGATGCCGCTGACCGAACGGCGCCAGCGGCACGATCAGAATTACCGGGTGCTGGTCGCCAACGACATCACCCACTGGGCGGAACGCTTTTTGGCGGCGCTCGAACAGCAGCCGGTGGAGGCCGGCGATCCGCCAGTCGTGCGCGCGGCCGGCGGCCGCTGATTTTCTCCACAGATCCCAAGTCGGATGAGACGCGCGCCGCGCCGGCGTATATGATCGTGCCGATCCCCAACCCCTCCGAGACCCTCATGAATCGAATAATCGCTGCGCTGCTGTCATTGAACTTTTTCGCGAGCCTGACGGGCGCGGCGTCGGCGGCCGATGCAGCCAACGGCAAGCGACTGGCCGAGCGCTGGTGCGCGTCCTGCCATGTGGTCACCTCCAGTCAGCAGCGTGGCAATACCCAGGCGCCGCCGTTCTCGGAGGTGGCAAAAAAACCGCACATGGACGCGCCCATGCTGGCGCTGTTCCTGCTGCTGCCGCATCCGAAAATGCCCGACATGAGTTTGTCGCGCTACGAGGCGGGCGACATCGCCGCCTATATCGCCAGCCTGAAGTAGCGCGCGTTTAGGCCATTGCGCGCTTGACGTCCGGCGCCACCGCTTCGGCGGCGAGCGCGGCCAGCGCGTCGTCGAGCGCCATGACCTCCTGCTTGTCCTGGCCGAGCCGGCGCACCGAGACGCTGCGCTCGGCCGCTTCCTTCTTGCCGACCACCAGCAGAGCAGGGATCTTGGCGAGCGAGTGCTCGCGCACCTTGTAGTTGATCTTCTCGTTGCGCAGATCGCTCTCGACGCGCAGGCCGCATTTGCGCGCCACTTCCACCGTCTCGCGCGCGTAGTCGTCGGCATCCGAGGTAATGGTGGCGATCACGGCCTGTACCGGCGATAGCCACAGCGGTAGATGACCGGCATAGTGCTCGATCATGATGCCGGTGAAGCGTTCGAGCGAGCCGAACATGGCACGGTGAATCATCACCGGCGTCACCTTGTTGGAATGCTCGTCGATATAAAAGGCGCCCAGCCGTCCCGGCATGTTGAGGTCGACTTGTACGGTGCCGCATTGCCAATCTCTGCCAATCGCGTCGCGCAACACGTATTCGAGCTTGGGGCCGTAGAAGGCGCCTTCGCCCTTGTTGAGCGTCCATGGCCGGCCGGAGGCCTTGAGCGCCGCCATCAGGGCCCTTTCCGCCTTGTCCCAAACCGCGTCGTCGCCGATGCGCTTGTCCGGACGGTCGGAGAATTTGATGCTCACGTCGGAAAAGCCGAAGTCCTCGTAGATCGACAGGATCTGGTCGTTCACTTTAAGCGACTCTTCCGCGATCTGCTCCTCGGTGATGAAGATGTGCGCGTCGTCCTGGGTGAAGGCGCGCACGCGTAATAATCCATGCAGCGCGCCCGAGGGCTCGAAGCGGTGCACCTTGCCGAATTCGGCGAGCTTGAACGGCAGGTCGCGGTACGACTTCAGACCGTTCTTGAAGATCTGGATATGGCCGGGGCAGTTCATCGGCTTGACCACGAAGACGCGCTCGTCGTCTTCGCGCGGCTGGGTCAGGAACATGCTCTCGCGGAAGGTCGCCATGTGGCCGGAGGCGACCCACAGCGATGAGTCCATGAGCTGTGGCGCGTTGACTTCCGCAAAACCGAAATCCTGCTGACGGCGGCGGATATAATTCTCCAGCGCCTGGAACAGCGTCCAGCCCTTGGCGTGCCAGAACACCGAACCGGGCGCCTCCTCCTGGAAATGGTAAAGGTCCATCTCGCGCCCGAGCCGGCGGTGATCGCGCTTCTCAGCTTCCTCTAGCTGCTTGAGATAGGCATCAAGCTCGTCCTGCTTGGCGAAGGCGGTGCCGTAGATGCGCGTGAGCATCGGATTGTTTGAATCGCCGCGCCAATAGGCGCCGGCCACCTTCATCAGCTTGAAGGCGTTGCCGATCTTGCCGGTAGACGTCATATGCGGGCCGCGGCAAAGATCGAACCAGTCACCCTGCTTGTAAATCTTGATCTGCTGGTCTTCCGCAATGGCGTCAATCAACTCGAGTTTGAAACTCTCGCTCATGTCACGGAAGGTTTTCTTGGCCTTGTCGCGCGGCCAAACTTCCTTGGTAAAGGGTTTGTCGCGCGCGATGATCTCCTTCATCTTCTTTTCGATTGTCGGCAGGTCTTCCAACGTGAACGGCTGGTTGCGGAAGAAGTCGTAATAAAAGCCGTTCTCGATCACCGGGCCGATGGTGACTTGGGTGCCCGGCCACAGGCTCTGCACCGCTTCGGCCATCACATGGGCGGCGTCGTGTCGGATCAGTTCCAGCGCGCGCGGGTCGTCGCGTGAGACGAATTCGATTTTGGCGTCGCGCTCGATCGGGTCGCTCAAATCGGCGAGCGCGCCGTCGAGCGCCATCGCCACCGTGCGCTTGGCAAGCGAGGGCGAAATGCGCTTGGCCACGTCCAGCCCGGTTGTGCCTGGGGGATATTCACGGCGTGCGCCGTCGGGAAAGGTCAGCGCGACCATCAGCGTCTCCTTGCTCACTCGCTGCCCACGAACGCAGGTAAGCCTGGGGGAGGGATATAACAGCGCTAACGCGGCGCGCAACTACGGTGTTTCGTTCGTCCCGCGCCAGCGGCCGTAGCGCCACGGCAGGTACCAGCGCGCGCTGTCCGGTGCGGTTTTCGGCACGAAGTCGAGCCCGTGCGTGCCCCACGAATGGCAACGCAGGATGCGTGCCAGCGCCATCCATGAACCCGCCCACAGGCCGAATCGCTGCACGGCTTCCTCGGCATATTCCGAGCAGCCGGGCAGGTGGCGGCAGCGCGGGCCGATCAGCGCCAGAACGGTGTAGCGGTAGAGCAGAATCAGGCCGCGTCCGGCGGCGCGCGGGAGATTGGTGGGGCTTGTCACTCGGCCGGGATGCTTTCCTTGCGCTTGGCCTCGATCTGGTCGAGGGCGGACACCACCGCATCGAAGGTGAGCATGGTCGAGGCGTGGCGGGCTTTGTAGTCGCGCACCGGCTCGAGCACCGCGATGTCGGCCCATTTGCCGGTGGGCGGCGGGCCGTTTTCCTTCAGCATCTTGCGCACGGTTTCGCGCAGCGCACGCAATTCGGCGGGCTTCGAGCCGACCACGTGGCGGGCCATGATCGACGAGGAGGCTTGGCCAAGCGCGCAGGCTTTCACGTCATGGGCGAAATCCGCAACCACGCCGTGATCCATCTTGAGGTCGATCGTGACCGTGGAACCGCATAGCCTGGAATGGGCGGTGGCTGAGGCGTCGGGCGCGGGGAGCCGCCCTAGGCGGGAGATATTGCCCGCCAGGTCCAGGATTTTCGCGTTGTAAACGTCGTTGAGCATTGAGTTTTTGACCGCTAGACCCGCCGGCACATTTGCCTCGGCCACGCAAACGAATATATAGGGGCTGATCCGACGGCGCGAGAAGGGTTCTTTGGCCGGCGGATATGGCGTTAAGCCATGCCGGCTTTCTGCCATGCGAAATGGGAATGCAGCGTCCAGGCGCGGCGGATTGGACTAAATCGTTCCACCACGCGTTAATAGACGCGGCCACCCCGGTGACACTCCCGGCGCCATCCCTCGTCAAAGGGTGCGTGCCGGTCGAACGGAGAGACCCGTCATGGACGCGAAGAGCACCAACATTAAGCCCTGGCCGAAGCAGGGCCTGTCCGAGCATGTGCGGGCGGCGCCGACGCCTGTCGTGCCGCGCCCCTCGCGCGAGGAGGCGGAAGCCGCGGTCCGCACGCTGATCGCCTATGCCGGCGACAATCCCGACCGCGAGGGCCTTGCCGAAACGCCCAAGCGCGTGATCGGCGCCTATGGCGAGATTTTCCAGGGCTACCGCGAATGCCCGGTGGAAGTGCTCGACCGCACCTTCACCGAGACCGGCGGCTATGACGATTTCGTGCTGGTCAAGGACATCGGTTTCAACTCGCATTGCGAGCACCACATGATGCCGTTCTTCGGCAAGGCGCATGTTGCCTATATGCCGGTGGAACGCGTGGTGGGTCTGTCGAAGCTGGCGCGGCTGGTCGACGTTTATACCCGGCGGCTGCAGACGCAGGAGCATCTGACCTCGCAGGTGGCGACCGCGATCGACGAGATCTTGAAGCCGCGCGGTGTGGCGGTGATGATCGAGGCCGAGCACCTGTGCATGTCGCTGCGCGGGGTGGAGAAGCCCGGCGCGCTGACCGTGACCACGCATTTCACCGGCGCGTTCCGCGACGACGCGAATGAGCAGGTGCGCTTCATGACCATGCTGCGCGGGACGCAACGCTAGCTCGCCCGCGCGTAAACCACGCGAGGCGAGTTTGGCTGATCATTCGGCAATCGAGGAAGGCTTGGCCTTCACGCCGCAATTCGGCGCGGATGGGCTGGTCACGGCGGTCGTCACCGACGCCAAATCGGGCGAGGTGCTGATGGTCGCGCATATGAACGCGGAAGCGCTGGCTAAGACCATCGAAACCGGCGAGGCCTGGTACTACAGCCGCTCGCGCAAGAAGCTTTGGAAGAAGGGCGAGAGCTCCGGCCACGTCCAGCGCGTGCTCGAATTGCGCGTCGATTGCGATCAGGACGCGCTCTGGCTCAAGGTCGAGCAGCTTGGTGCCGGCGCCTGCCACACCGGCCGGCGCTCGTGCTTCTACCGCGCGGTGCCGCTCGGCAAGATAGGCGCGGCGACGCTCGAGTTCCGCGAAGCCGAGAAGGCGTTCGACCCGAAGGCCGTATACGGCAAGCCATGAGCGCGGCGCCCCGCGTCGACCTGCGGCTCGATGCGCGCGAACAAGGCGGCATCGCCTATCTCACCGTCGATAACCGTGCCAAGCTCAACACGCTCGACAGCGCGCTGATGTTCGAATTCATCGCGACGGTCGAGGGGCTGGCTTCGCGCGACGACCTGCGCGCGCTGGTGCTTTGCGGCGCCGGCGGCAAGGCCTTCATCGGCGGCGCCAATATCCCGGAGATGGCGGCGCTTGACCGTTCCAGCGCGCGCGACTTCATCACGCTGGTGCACCGGACCTGCGATTGCCTGCGGCAGTTGCCGGTGCCGGTGATCGCAGCGATCGACGGCTACGCCCTGGGCGCGGGTCTGGAAGTGGCGGCGTCCTGCGATCTGCGGGTGGCGACAACCAGGGCGAAATTCGGCATGCCGGAAGTCAAGGTCGGCCTGCCCTCGGTGGTGGAGGCCGCGCTCATTCCGCGCCTGATCGGTTTCGGCCGCGCGCGCGAGCTCATGATGCTGGGCGAAACGATCGACGCCGACACCGCCTTGCGCTGGGGCCTGGTCGAGCGCGTGGTTCAGCCTGCGGCGCTCGACGGGGAAGTCGAAAAGATTGTGGCGGCGCTGCTTGCCGCCGGGCCGCAGGCGGTGTGCCAGCAAAAGGCGCTGATGCGCGAATGGGAGAAGCTGCCGGCGGACGCCGCCATCGCCGCCGGCATCGACGCCTTCGTGCGCGCCTATGAGTCCGACGAGCCGAAGAAAATGTTGTCGACCTTCAGCAAGCGCAAGCGCGATTAAGATCTCGCCGCCAAGCTCGTACAGGTCGTTTGGGCGACCTTCCCACTATGCGATGATTTTGCACACATTTCGCCTGGTGGTTGTATTGGCCTAGCCACGGTCGTAGCCTTGTCCACGAGCTTGGAACCGAGGGGAGGGCAATCATGAGTGCCGATCTCGGAATCGTCTTTCAAATCGCGGACCTGAGCGTCAAATACGGTTTTTTTGGGTGTCGGCCTTGTCTTGACCCTCGTTATCGCGCCGGGGGTCTATAAGATTTGGAAGTCCAAGACATGGGCGGCCGTCCCTCTTTGCTTTGGTCTTGCCTTCATCGTCGCCTGGGGTGTGCTCGATCTCGTCCAGCGCTTTTTCCCCTCGTGGACCCAGTCGCAACGCCTCCTGCTGGTCGGCGAGATAACGGGGGTCCCGACCGGATATCAGGTTCAGGTAGCCTCAAACCTGTTGCACAGCAGAGCCGCCTATATCAAACGCGAGAATGACGTCGACGATATCGAGTACGTCAATTTCCCCTTCTTGGTGCTTGCGCCCCATTCGCCGACTTGCCTCGCAGTCGGCATCATCAACAACAATCCGCGCGACGATGGGGGCACCAGCATTTTCAAGATCCCACTGATGCCCGATACCGACTTCAAATCAGAAACAGTGCTGGTTGCGCAGCCGCTGCCGGAGACGGTGGAGGACAAGAAAATCTTCAAGCTCCGAGTCTGGCGCCAAGTCAATGAAACCCCGGTCGGCCAAGCTAAAGTACTCGATCCACTCGACGCCGCCGCCGTCGCCTGCCCCACCGGCCCGGGTGCCGCCTTACTCAACTGGTTGTTGCCGTCCGCCTATGCGCAGTCGGGCGATAAGGTGCAGAACTTTTCGGTGCGTCTGAAGAGCGATGATGTGTTCGTGCGCCGGAACGCGCGCATCGAACTCGCGAAGCAGGGGCCGCAAATGATCGAGATGGTGCGACAGTTCTTCAATTCTGGAAACTACCGGCTGGAACTTGGCGCCTTGGTCGCGCTGTCGATCCTGCCGGTAGCCGAGCGAAATAACCTGCCGCCGGACGTGCGCGCCAAGGTGCACGAGTTCACGACCAACAGCGATCCGACGGTCCGGGCGACCGCGAGCAGGATCGAAGCTGCAAACTGAACCGCTAGGGTTTACGCGCCAGCAGCGCTTGAGCCCGCACCAGATGCGGGCGGTCGTACATCTTGCCGTCGATGCCCACAGTGCCGGCGCCGGGTTGCGCGGCGAATGCCGCCACCACGGCTTTGGCCTTCTCGATCTCATCCAGCGTGGGCGTGAATACTTTGTTGATCACCGGCACTTGCGCCGGATGAATTGCGAGCCTGCCAGTGAAGCCGTCGCGGCGCGCCATCTCGGTGTCGCGGCGCAGGCCCTCCGCGTTGCGGAAATCCACATAGACCGTCTCGATCGCGGGGACTTTCGCCGCCGCGGCGCCAAAAAGGCACATGGCGCGCGCAAGGCGATAGGGCCCGGTAAGCGTGCCGTCTGCTTCGCGGTTGGCTTCGGCGCCGAGCTCGGCCGATAGATCTTCCGGCCCCCAGGTCAATCCGATCAGCCGTGCGCTGGCATCGCGAAAGGTGCCGGCGACAAACAGCCCGGCCGCCGATTCCACTGCCTGCGCCAGGATTTTCACCGAGCCTTCTGGCAAACCGGCGATAGCCTCGCGCGCGGTCAGCTTGGCATCGATATGCGTGACGGTGGCACCGCCTTCCGCCTTGGGAAATACCACCGCATCCGGCTTGCCTGCGACGATGGCATCAAGGTCAGCGTCGGTCATGCCGGTATCGAGCCCGTTGATGCGCACCAAGAGGCGCGGGCGCTCCTTCTTGGCATTTTCGCGATTGAGAAATTCCAATGCAGCCGCGCGCGCTACTTCCTTGCGCTCGGGCGCGATCGAATCCTCCAGATCGATGATGACGGCGTCGGCGCCGCTTGCCGCCGCCTTGTCGAGCTTGGCGCCGCCGTCGGCGGGAACGAACAGAAGCGAGCGCATGACAACCACCGGCGGCTAAAAGGCGAACGCGATCACTGCGGCGATATAGAACAGAACGAACCCTATCGGGAAGCCTAATGTCAGCACCAGGGCGAACTTCGGCGCGCGGCGCAGGAGCGCCAGCACCAATCCGGGCACACCGCTGATCAGGAGCAGGGCGATTAAGAGCCAAGCCGCGGCATTGTCGAGATCTTTGGTCGCCGGGTCCGAGCCAGAGCCGAGTAGCGCGAGCGCGATAGCCACGGCCGCCACACAATCGGCGGCGCCGACAACGATCGCCGCAGTGTGCGCGCGCATATGGTCACTTCGGCCGCATGCGGATGAAAGCATTGCGATGGCATTCGGCCACCAGCGTGCCGTCTTGCTTGAAGGCCTTGTGATGGAATTCTACGATACCGGCGCCCGGCCGTGATTTCGATTCGCGCTTGCTCACCACGACGGTTGTGCAGTTCACCGTGTCGCCTTCGAACAGCGGCGCGGGAAATTTGACGTCGCTCATGCCGAGATTGGCGATGGTTGTGCCGACCGTCATGTCGGAGACCTGGATGCCGATCATTAGGCCGAGCGTGAACAGCGAGTTCATCAGCGGCTGGCCCCATTCGGTCTCCTGCTCACAGAAGTGCCGGTCGATGTGCAGCGGCTGCGGATTGAGCGTCATATTGGAGAACAACAAGTTGTCCATCTGCGTGACCGTGCGGGTGAGGGGATGCTCGTAGGACTTGCCGACCTCGAAGTCCTCGAAATAAAGCCCGCCCCGCTTGTGCCGCTGGATTGTTTCCGCCATCGCTGTCTCCAAAACCGGGCCGTGCGCAGACGCGCACCGGCCGCCGTTAACCAGTCATTTACCATAATTACCCATGCTCGACAGGGCTTGCGAAGGCCTTGAGCCCCGGTGGGGTGACCCACGAATGCCGGCAAGTCCCATGGCGATCGATTCCATCAATGTCGGCGCGGCGTCCAAGATTGCGGGCGCCATCCGCGACGCGGCGCAAACCACCGGCACCAGCTTCGAATACCTGCTCACCACGGCGCAAATCGAATCCAACCTCAATCCGGCGGCGCAGGCAACGACCTCGTCGGCGAAGGGGCTCTACCAGTTCATCGAGCAGACCTGGCTTGCCACCCTGAAGCAGGAAGGACCGGCGCTCGGGCTTGTCAATTATGCCGCGGCCATCGGGCAGACCGCGGACGGGCATTATGAAGTGCCCGATCCGGCGGCGCGCGCCGCCATCATGCGGCTGCGCAGCGACCCGTCCGCCAGCGCCATGGTGGCGGGCGTCTTCACCCGCAGCAACGAGGCGCGGCTTGCCACCGCGCTCGGCCGCGCACCATCGCAGGGCGAACTCTACATCGCGCATTTCCTCGGACCCAACGGGGCGGCCAAGCTGATCGGTGTGTCCACGACCCAGCCGCAAGCCAACGCCGCCGCCATGTTTCCGGCCGCTGCCACGGCAAACCGCAGTATTTTCTACGACCGCTCGGGCAGCCCGCGCAGCGCCGCCGCGGTCTATGCCAAGCTCACCGGCCGCTACGAGGTGGCCCACGCGCTCACATTCAACTCGCCCGCGCCGCAAGCGAAAGTGCGCGCGGATGTGCCGCTCCCGCCGGCGCCGATTCCGCTCCGGCCCGCGCCGATCCCGGCGCCTCCGGTGGCTGATCCCGCCGGCGTGACGCAAGCCTATGCGCAGGCGCGGACGTCGTTGCCTGTGCAACCCCATTACACCCGGCCGGTGCAGGAAGACCGGCCGCTGTTCCAGTCGATGTTCACCGACGTGCCGCGACGCGGCGTGTCCCAGACCGTCAACACGCTGTGGGCGTCGGGCAAGGGCGGGCCGCAGCCGGACGGCCAGCCGTCGGCGCTGCTTGACCTGTTCAGGGACACCCCGCCCGGACCGCGCAAGACGCGCGACGGCAAAGTCTGAATGTCGCGCGGGCCGCGCGCGCCCCCTGCGTCGTTAACAGTTCATCAATTTCTATGGTGAACGGTTTGTTAAGCCTCGTCGGCTAAGTTTTGCGTGCCGTCGGGCATGGCGGCTCAGCGGTCGCGTCGGTTCAGTCATGATTGTCCGTCAGTTCCTGCAGTGGGTCCGCTATGCGCCGCCCGGCGAACGGGCCGACGCCACGTCCACGCTGGCGCGCGCCTATCTTCATTCGGAATTGTCAGCCGACGATCTCGCCGCCGCCGAAGGCGCGATAATCATGCTGCTCGACGATCCGTCGCCGCTGGTGCGGCGCGCACTTTCCGAAGCGTTCGCCTCGGCGCAGAAGGCGCCGCGCGTGGTGGTGCACGCGCTCGCCGCCGATCAGCCAGACATCGCGATCCCGGTGCTGGCGCGCTCGCCGCTGCTGCCGGAGGACGATCTCATCGATCTCATCGCCACCGGCCACTCGGAAGCACAGGTGGCGATTGCCACCCGCGCGCTGCTGCCGTGTTCGCTCGCCGCCGCTATCGCCGAAGTCGGCGTCGCGCAGGCTTGCCTGGCGCTTCTGGAAAATTCCGACGCCGAGATCGCGCTGTTTTCGGTCGACCGCATGGTCGAGCGCTTCGGCCATCTGGCGCCGATCCGCGAGAACCTGCTGGCGCGCGACGACCTGCCGATGGCGACGCGCCAGGCACTGCTCTCGAAGTTGTCGCAGACGCTCGCCGGATTCGTCGCTGCCCGGCAATGGATGGGGCCGGAGCATGCGGAATATGCGGCACGAGAAGCCTGCGAAAAGACAACGGTCGCGCTCGCCGCCGAAACCCCTTACGAGGAAATCGTTGAGTTCGTGCAGCATCTGCGTCGGAGCGGACAGCTCACCGTCGGCATGATCCTGCGCGCGCTGCTTTCCGGCAACGTGGTGCTGTTCGAGGAGGTGCTGGCCGAATTGTCCGGCGTGCGGCTCGACCGCGCCGCGAGCTACCTACACGATCGCAACATTTCTGGCTTCCGCGCGCTCTACGCCAAGGCCGGGCTGCCTGACTTCGCCTATCCGGCCTTCCGCGAGGCGATAAAGGCGATGCGCGAGGGCGTGCTGGTCGGCGAGCAGGGCGGGGTGGCGCGACTCAAGCGGCGCATGGTCGAGCGAGTGCTGGCCGCCTGCGCGGCCGAGCGCGAGCCGGATATGGCCTCGCTGCTGGCGCTGCTGCGGCGTTTCGCGGTCGAGGCCGCGCGCGAGGAAGCACGTATGTTCTGCGAGGATCTGGTTGCCGACGATTCGTTGCCGCTGCCCGTTGAAATCGCGGCCGACGAAATGCGGCTGGTGGCCTAGCTTTCCCGCTTATTCGGGCGCGATCGGCGGCCCCACGATCTGTTCGAGCACATCGGGGCGGTCTCGGTTCTCGTGAATGAGAAATTCGTCGGTCACCTCGCGCAGCCGCTTGGTCAACTGGGCGGCCAGATTCTTGGCGTCGGAACGGGCATATTCCCGATAGATCGCGCGCACCGCGTCGACATGCTGGTCCACCAGCTCGAACGGAATGTGCGTTTCATCGGGCGTGTGCTCGATCAGCCGGCACAGGCTGTCGGCGGCGGCGGCCACCGCAGGAAATCCGAAGGTCGCGGACTCGCCCTTGATGTCGTGGGCGGCGTGGAACAGCGCTTCCTTGTTGGTCTTGGTGAAACCGTTCTTATTGACACTGCGTCGGGCCTGGTCGAGCCGCTCGCATTCTGAATCCATCCAGGAGGCGAATTCAGGCGACAGCTCGCTGAGCGCCTTTTCCGCGCGCGCGACCGGATCCTCTTCGCCCGGAAACAGCGGCCGCACGGACACCAACTTACGCAACTTGTTTTCCGGCGTGATCACTTCGTGGTCGCCGTAAGTGGCGGTGGCCGCGGCGTCTTTGCGGGGAGCCATAGAATGAGTTCCTCTGTCAATTCGGGGAACGGGCTTTTTCGAGCAATGGCGACTACCGGATCACATCGGCCGCGCCGCCTTTGCGGCGCTCGGGTCCGACATAATTCGGGTTGACGTTGCGACGGCGGTCCGGGCCGAAATAGGTCTTGGTCTTGATGAATGGGCGCGGATTTACAACCACGTTGGCGATGCGTTGATAGAGACCTTTCGCCGAGATCGGTTTGGCGAGGAATTCGGTGATGCCGGCATCGCGCGCGGCGGTCACGCGCTTTTTCTCGGAATGGCCGGTGAGCATGATGATCGCGGCAAACGGATTGGGGTTGGCGCCGGGCTGGCGGATCATCTGCGTGAGCTCGAGCCCGTCGAATATCGGCATCGCCCAGTCGGTGATGACGACGTCGGGGACGTAATGGGTGAAGGCTTCCAGGCCGGCCGCGCCGTCTTCGGCTTCATAAACGTCACGCGCACCGAAGCCGTGCAGCAGGGTGCGCAGAATCCGGCGCATATGGACGTTATCGTCGATAACGAGAAAACGCAGGCGGTTGAAATCGATGCGAACCATGGCACCCCGGGGCCCGGGCGCCGTCGCCCGATACCAGCCGCCTGAAACTAGCGGAGCGTCGTTAACGAAGGGTTTAGGATAAGGGCATCGGCCTGCCGGCTGGCAAGCCTATTCCTTGAGCAGCGCCGTCATGATGCGCTCGCGCGTGAGCGGCAGGTCGCGGATGCGGATGCCGAGCGCGTGCGAGACCGCGTTACCGATGGCCGCGGCGGTCGGTCCGGCGGTCACTTCGCCGATGCCAAGCGGGGCTTCGTCTTTGGTGTTGACGAGCGCGATGTCGATCTCGGGCACTTCTGAGAATTTCAGCACCGGGTAGGTTTCCCAGTCGAGCGAAGTGACGCCGTTATCGAAGCGCACCTGCTCCTTGAGCACCCAGCTCGCCGACTGGATGATGCCGCCTTCGAGCTGGTTGAGAACGCCGTCGGGATTGACCACCAGCCCGGCATCGGCCGCGCACCAGACATGGGCTAAGCGAATTTCCTCATCGACCTGCAGCGCGACCACGATGGCGGCGTAGCCGGCCTTGTTCTTGTAGCGCGCGAAGGCAAAACCGCGGCCGCGTCCGCTGCCGGCGGGAGCGCCGGCCTGCCAGTTCGCCATCGCGGCGGCTTTCTCGATCACGGCGCGCGCGCGCGCATCGGAAGTGATCGACAAACGATAATCGACCGGGTCCTTGCCCGCGCGCTCGGCCAATTCGTCGATGGCGCATTCGAGCGCGAACACATTGGACATAGCGCCGAGCCCGCGCAGCGACGACACCCGCACCGGCGTCTCTGGCACCAGATGGTAGATGATGCGCTTGGCGGCAATGTCGTAGAACGGCTCGGCGTTGCGGGTAGCACCGCCGCCATTGGCCTCCGGCACATCGCTTGGCGCCGGCAAGGGCAGGGGATCGGGCAGTGCCTGCCCGCCGAGCAGCGGCGCGCCGCCGCCCGGGCGGCCCTGATGGGTGCCGCTCCAGATTTCGGCGGTCCAGTCAATCGGCTTGCCGGCTTCGTCGACGAGCGCGCGCACCTTCACCAGCATGGCCGACGCTTTCGGTTCGTAAACGAATTCCTCTTCGCGCCGCCAGCGCACGCGTACCGGCTTGCCCGGCTTCTGCATGGCGACGATGGCCGCGTCGGCGGCGGCATCGTCGGCACCATTGTGGCCGTAGCAGCCGGCGCCCTGCATGTGATGCACGGTGATGGCGGATGCGTCGAGCTTGAGCGTGCGCGAAAGCGCTGCGCGCAGGGGGAAGACGCCCTGGCAATGGGTCCACACCGTCAGATGGCCTTTTTCGTAAAGCGCCAGCCCGCAGGACGGCGAGATCGAGGCATGGGCGAGGTAAGGCTTGCTGTAGGTCGCCTCGAAACGCTGCCGGCCTTGGCTGTCTGCCTGCTCCGGCGCGCCGATGACCCGGTCGATCGACGGCCGTTGCAAGAGCCAGTTGGCTTCCTGTTGCAGCGGGGTCGGCGTTTCCACGTTCTGCCAGGTGACGTGGTTGGCCGCGGCAGCGCTCGCCGCCTCCACCGCGGTTTCGTCGTCGCCGAGGATGGCGAGGAAGTTGCCGTTGCGCACGAATTCGATGGATGCCCTGGCGGCGCGCTTGATCGCGGCTTCGTCCACTGCGGCAAGCGTGGCGCCGCGGTTCGGTTGTCGCACCACGCGCGCGTGCACCATGTCTTCCAGCGCCAGGTCGTGAATAAAGGTGGCCTGGCCGAAAATCTTGGCCGGCAGCTCGAGCCGGGTGCGGCTTGCGCCGATGGTCTTGAAGTCGGCAACCGCTTTGCGCGGCGCAAGGCCGCTTGCCTTGACGCTGAGATCCACCGCGCCGGCCAACGACCAGTAATCTTGCCCGGTCGAGGCGCCGTTGCGCAGGATGGCGCCGTCGCGAATCGAAAGCTCGCTCGGCTTGCACCCGAGCCCTTTTGCGGCTTGCGCCAGAAAAACGCTACGCACTTCGGCACAGGCTTGGCGCAGCGCCACGCCGCCAAACTGCATGGACATGCTGCCAGCGGTGTATCCCTCGTTGGGCGTGAGCTCGGTGTCGCCGGAGCGCACGGTGATGCGCTCCATAACGACGTCGAGCTCTTCGGCCGCGATCTGCGCCATGGCGGTGAGCACGCCTTGCCCGAACTCGACGCGGCCAGTGCAGACCGTGACATTCCCCTGCGACGGGAATGACACCCAGCGCGCAAGGCTGGGATTGTCGTTGAGCGGGCCGGGCAGCGCGGGCGCGTTCATCAGCTTGGCTCCCGCAGCGCGGTCGCCGCTTTTTCCACCGCGCGCAGGATTCGGTTATGCGAACCGCAGCGGCAGATATTCTCGTCGAGCGCCGCGGCGATTTCCGCGCGCGACGGCTTCGGGTTGCGGTCGATCAGCGCCTTGGCGGAAATCAGAATGCCGGAGAGACAATAGCCGCATTGCCCCGCCTGCTCGTCGAGAAAGGCCTGCTGCAGCGGGTGCGGGCGCTCGGCGCTGCCCAGTCCCTCGACCGTGGTGATGGTCTTGCCCGCCACGCTCCATGCCGGCTTGGCGCAGGATTTCTCCGGCTGCCCGTCGATCAGCACCATGCAGCAGCCGCATTGCTCCAGCCCGCAGCCGAAACGGGTGCCCATCAGGCCGAGCTCGTTGCGCAGAATCGCGAGCAGCGGCGTTTCTTCGTTGGCGGGTAAAACGCTGACAGCTTTGCCGTTGACGGAAAAATCGACCTTCGCACTCATGAATTAGAACCCGAACTGCTCGCGCAAAATCCGCTCGTCGAGATTATGGCCGGGATCGAACAGCATGTTGATCGACACGCCGTGATCCATGCTGACGTCAACTGCGTGCACTGAGCGCACCTCGTCGCTGTCGGCGACCGCGGCCACCGGCCGCTTCTCGGCCTCCAGCACTTCGATGGTGACCTTGGCCTTGTCGGGCAGCAGCGCGCCGCGCCAGCGCCGCGGCCGGAACGGGCTGATCGGCGTGAGCGCCAGCATGGGCGCGTTGATCGGAATGATCGGCCCTTGCACCGACAAGTTATAGGCGGTGGAACCGGCCGGCGTCGACACCAGCACGCCATCGGCGACCAGATAAGCGAGCCGCTCCTTGCCGTCGATCAGGATGCGGAGATGTGCCGCCTGTGCGCTTTGGCGGAACAGCGACACTTCGTTGATGGCGCGATGCTCTTGCGTGCGGCCTTGCGCGTCGCGCGTTTTCATCACCAGCGGGTGGATGACGGTGATCTGCGCGGCGCCCAGTCGTTCGGCCAGGCCTTCGGCGGAAAACTCGTTCATCAGGAAGCCGACGGTGCCGCGGTGCATGCCGTAGATCGGCTTGCCGGAAATCATGAACTTGTGCAGGGTTTGCAGCATCAGCCCGTCGCCGCCGAGCGCCACGATGACGTCGGCGGCGGCGGGATCGACATTGCCGTAACGCTTTTCCAGCTTGGTATAGGCCTCGCGCGCCTCCGGCGTGGAGGCCGCGACGAAGGCGATGTGCTGGAAACGATTGGCCGGGCGGCTCATGAAAGGGGCCTGAGAATGGAACGCGCCGTGCTCGTCTATACGACTTGGCCCTCGATTGTCGAGGCGGAGAAGGCAGGCCGCGCGATCGTCGAGAAACGCCTCGCGGCCTGCGTCAATATCCTGCCGGGGATGGTCTCGCATTATTGGTGGCAGGGCCAAATCGAGCGGGCCGAGGAAGTCGTGATGCTGGTCAAGACCCGTGCGGCGCTGGCGGAAAGCGTGCGTCAGGCGGTGAAGGAACTGCATTCGTATGCGACGCCGGCCATCATGGTACTGCCGGTGGAAAGCGTCGACGCGGATTATTACCGGTGGATATTGGGAGAGGCAAAGGGGACCTAAGATGTCCGCGTCCCGGGCGCGCTGCACCGCTTACGCGCTGCGCCCAGGACACGAACGCTCAGTACGTCGCCTTGCCGTCGATCACGTCCTTGAGCTGGCGGTAGGCTTCACAGTCGGTATTGCCGCAGATCAGTTTCACCGTCTGCAAGTCGTCGAGTGCTTTTAGACGGTTGCCTTGCTCCATCTGCCACATGCCATAATAGGACCAGGTGCGCACATGGTTGGGGTCGGCGGCCAGCGCCTTTTCGTACCAGATCTTGGAATCGTGGAAATCGCCCATCTTGCGGTAGGCGTAGCCGATGTAATTGGCGACGTCCGGATGCTCGTCATGGCCAAGCGCGTGCATCGCGGCGAGGCCGCCGGGGTAGTTGCCCGCGAGAATGATCAGGCGCGCATTACGGTAGCCGCGCAAAAATTTCTCGTAGGCCTGCTGCTGTTGCGGTTGTTCGATGGCGTTATTGCACTTCTTCGTTTTCTTCTTTTTGCAGTCGTCGGTAGGCGGAGCGGGATTATCGTCACTGCCCATGGCGTAGAGCGGCTTCATGCCGACGGCCGTGACGAGCAGGGCGGCGGCGGCGATAACGCCGATGCGACGGAGCGTAAGAGCCAGGGTCATGCCGTGACCTTTCCTGAATGTGAGAGCCGGGTCGGGGTTCAGAATAAACCAAAAATGCGGGCGTACGGAAAAAACAATTCGTGAGCGGCGCCTAGTCCGGGGCCCTTGAAGATAATTGTTCAGGGAGGCGACCGCTTTTGCCGGTTCGTCCGCGGCCGTCTTGACTTGAGGCTGGGTTGGGGGGAACATTTCAGCGTGCTGGTTCCCCGGGTTAAGTCCGGGGACGAAAGAGGGAACACGGAATCCGCGAGACTTTGTGACGGAAAAAGTCTTTGCGGACGTCCGTGGCTGCCCCCGCAACTGTGAGCGGCGAGCCTTAAGTCCAAAACGGCCACTGGGAAACTGGGAAGGCTGGATAAAGGCAACGACCCGCGAGCCAGGAGACCTGCCAGCGCGGTCACCCAACCGGTGGACGGGGCGTCCATACGGAGCGGTCTTTCGCAGCGGTGACGTCAATGCCGATGCGAAGGCCGTGAGAGAGCAACCTTTCACGACATTCGGCACGCCAGAGTAAGCGCAGTTGGCTATTCGCGTGCCTTCACTACGTCCTTCGCCTCGGGCTTGGTTTCACCCGACGCGCGTGGCTTTGCCGCGCGCAAACGAAGGAACGTTGTGTCATGGGAGTTGCACGAAGGCTTAGCGGCGCCGCCTTGGCGCTAAGCGCATGGTTGCTGCCGGAGATGCACGCGCAGAGCACCACGCTGATTCTGCCGGCGATCGATGTGTCCGTGAGCCGGCTCGGCGCCGGCGTTGTTGGCACCTCGACCTCCGTCGTTACCGCCGAGGATATCCGCCGTTTGCCGACGCAGCAGCTGCCGCAACTGCTGTCCGAGCAGGCCGGCATCCAGATCCAGCACATCGGCGCCGGCGTCAACGGCGCCCGCGACGTGGTGGACCTGCGCGGTTTCGGCGCCAGCGCGCCGTCGAACGTGCTGGTGCTTGTCAACGGCCGGCGCTTCAACGACTTTGATTTGCAGGGCTTCGACTTCTCCTCGGTCCCGATCAACAGCATCGACCACATCGAGATCATGCGTGGCAACAGCGGCGCCGTGCTCTACGGCGACGGCGCCGTCGGCGGCGTCATCAACATCGTCACCCGGAACGGCGTCGGCGCCACGCCCAATGCGCGCGTCGAAGGCGGCTTCGGCTCGTTCCAGGACAAGGAAGCGCGCGCCTCGGCGAGCGGCTCGTCGGGCCCATTTTCGGCGGCCTTGTCCGCCATCGCGCTGCGTACCGACGGCTACCGGGTGAACAGCACATTGCGCCAGCAAGGTGCGACCGGCGATCTGCGTTATACCGCCGACCAGGGCAGCGTCTATTTCAACGTCGGAGTTGACGACCAGAAGCTTGGCCTGCCGGGCGGGCGGCTGGTGGATCCGTCCGTCGGGATCAACCAGCTCGCCACCGACCGGCGCGGGGCCGCCACGCCGAACGACTACGCCAACAAGCAAGGGCAGAGTTATACGCTCGGCGTCACCCGCATGCTGGCGCCGGGCGCCGAATTGATCATCGACGGCGGCCTGCGGCGCAAGGACCAGCAGGCCGAGCTGTTCTTCATGGGGTCGCCCTATAACGGCGTCGACACCAAGCTAACCACGACCTCAGTGACACCGCGGTTGAAGATCGACAGCGACGTATTCGGAATGCCGGTGAAAATCCTCACCGGCTTCGACTACTACCACACCGCGTATCTGTCGCACCGCGCCAAGGATCTGATGTCGCCGCCCTACCACACATACGACATAAAGCAGGATACCGAGGGCTTTTACGCCAACGGCACACTCGCCGTGCGCCTCGACACCGATGTCACCGCCGGCGGGCGCTATCAGCGCAACGCGTTGTCGGCGCGCGATACCTATGACCCGACCGCGCCATTCGGCTTCGGTGACGCGCAGGGAATGCAGCTCGACCGCGCCGAATGGCAATACGCCGCGCAGTTCGGCGTCGAGCATCGCTTCACCGACATGTTCGCCGTCTTTGGGCATGTCGCGCGCAGCTTCCGCGTGCCGAATGCCGACGAGCGCATCGGGCAGGCGGTGGCGTTCAATTTCCCGGCACCGACGCCGACCAATTTCGGTCTGCACACCCAAACCTCGCGCGAGATCGAAGGCGGCGCGCGCGCGCATATCGGCGCGCTCGACCTGCAATCGAGCGTCTATGACATACGGCTCAACAACGAGATCTTTTACAGCCCGGCGACTGGTACCAACATCAATCTCGATCCGACTCGCCATTGGGGCGTGGAGACCACGGCCAAGCTGCGGCTGAATGATGCGGTATCGCTCAGGGGCGAGGTCACCTACACGCGCGCGGTGTTTCGCGAGGGCATGTTCGCCGGCCATGACATTCCGCTGATCTCGCGCTGGAGCGGCAATGCCGGCGTATCTTGGAACATCTGGGACAAATACGTCGTCTACGATGCCATCGTGCGCTACACGGGCAAGCGCCGGTTCGACAACGATTCCGCCAATGTGCAGCCGCTCATCCCGGCACATACCGTGGTCCACATGCGCATCGGCGGCGAGGTCAAGAACCTGTTCTGGTCGTTCGCGGTGCAGAACGTGTTCAATGAGCTGTTCTACGACTACGGCATCGCCAGCCTTGCCACCATCGGCCGCTTCAATGCCTATCCGCAGCCGGGGCGCACCTTCATGGCGCGGCTGGGGTTCAATTTGCAGTAGCGGGTGAAGCTAGAGCGGCGCCCACACCATTGGCTCGAGCTCGAAGCCCGCGCCGCTCTTGACGATATGACCGCAAGCCGGGAACGGGAAGTGATAGGCCTCGACCAGCATGCGGTCGGCGGCCGCCAGGTCGAGCATGTCGCGGCGCGCCTTCGCGGCAAGCGGCCCGTCCATGTCGAAGATCGGCTGCCAGTCGGGATGGCGCACGAAAAGGTATGGATTGCGCACGGTGTCGCTCATCACCAGCAGCGACGCATTGCCCGAATGGACCGAGAACGCGGTGTGTCCGGGGGTGTGTCCGTAAGCGGGAAGCGAGACGATACCGGGCGCGACTTCGGCACCCGGCTTGAAGCGGTGCACTTCCTCGGCGATGTCGGCGAAGATGCGCCGCGCGTTCAGGAAGTATTTGTGCACCGCGCCGCTGAAACGGCCCATATGGGCGTCGTCCATCCAGAACTTCCATTCCGGCGCCGGCACCAGGATTTCGGCATTGGGAAAAACCTTGGCGCCGTCTTTGGTCTTGATGCCGTCGATATGGTCGGGGTGGAAATGCGAGATGACGATGGTGTCGATCGCGCTCGGCGCGACGCCGGCCGCTTTGAGATTGTCGAGCATCACGCCGGCGGTGTCGGTGATCTGGCCGGCGGTGCCGGTGTCAATCAACACTAATTTATTACCGGTATTGACCAGCAGCGCGGTGAAGGTCACCGGCAGCAGGCGCGGCGCGAGGAAGGCCTCGGTCAGCGCCTTGTCCACCTCGGCGGCGCTAGCGTTACGCATGAATTTTTCGTCGATCGGCAGGTACCAGGTGCCGTCATAAAGCGCGGTGAGCTGGTAGCTACCGAGCTTGTAGCGGTAGGCGCCGGGGCCTTGCGTGCCGGCCAGGGGCGTTGCGGCGCGCCCCCGACCAGGCAACGCGGCCGCGCTCGCCCATGACAGGCTTGAGGTCAGGAACGAGCGGCGCGACAGGGCTGACATGATTGGTCTCCGCCAAGCAATTGTTCGGCCGCCGCCCCTGATATTGCAACACCGCGCCCGGCGCGGCTATTCAGCACGTTCTTTACGCGCCGCCGTCTGGCCGATCTGGCGCCATCCGCTATGATCGCGGAACAGCGGGCGTTTGGTCAAAGTGCGGAGAAGGCAATGCGGTTTTTGGCTGTGCTGGCTTTGCTCGTGCTCGGCGGCTGCTCGACCGATACCGGGCCGAGCCAGGCGGACTTGAGGGCGCGCTGGGACGCGCAGAACGTCAATCCGCAAAGCTATCGGCAGGACCTGCTGGCGTTCCTGCGTACCTATCTCAACGACCCGACCCACGTCCGCGCGGCGGGCGTTTCGCAGCCGCAGCTCAAAACCGTCGGCCCGGGCGACCGCTATATTGCCTGCGTGCGCTACAATGCGCGCAACAGCGACGGCAAATATGGGGGCTCGAAAGAGGGTGCCGCGGTTTATGTGGCGGGCAAGCTCGACCGCTTTCTCGACGGCAAGCAGGGGCAGCCCTATTGCAAGGACGCCGCCTACGCGCCGTTTCCCGAACTGGAGCGCCTCACGCGTTAGCCGTTCGCCGCGCCGATCGACGCGCGACAACCGCCGGGCTTGCTTGGCTCGGCGGCAGCAAGGTTAGACAAAGAGGCCGAAAGTAAGCGCGGGCGCCGCGGTCACTTGACCTTGAGGTTCTCCGCGGAAGTCTTTCCGCGATTCTCGACGAGTTCGAACTGAACGACTTGTCCTTCGTTCAGGGTGCTAAGTCCGGCACGTTCAACCGCCGAAATGTGCACGAAAACATCCTTGCCGCCTTCTTGCGGTTGGATGAAGCCGTAGCCTTTGGTCGGATTGAACCACTTCACGGTGCCCTGCGGCATGCTAGTTCTCCGGGATCGTCCAAACGCCACAGTCTTGCACAGTCCCCGACTGCGTCACAAGGTCCCGGACGCCCCGCCGGGGCCGGCCTCGGCGTAATTTTCCCCATGTTCCTGAGCGCTGTTCCGGTGCCGGGTGAGGGATTCGAACCCCCGACCAACGGTTTACAAAACCGCTGCTCTACCCCTGAGCTAACCCGGCTCGCCGGTGCTTGGCGCTGACAGCTATCAGCGTCGCAAGCCCGCCACAAGCCATTGTGGGCGTGACCGCACAGCAACGCATTCAGCGGACGCAAGAGGGACGGCGCTGGCTGCGGCCAGGCCGGGCCGCTCCGGTGCGCAAGCCGGGCGCTGCCGCGATCAGCTGATCGAGTTGACCTTTTCCAGTACGTCGATCAGCCAGGCGGCGGCCTGCAGGACCGCCATCCGCTGCGCCAGCTTCTCCTTGCGGAAGGTCTCGTTGAGCAGGCGAAGCGCGCGCCGGTAGCCGGGATGGCGCCGCGAGGCGTCGCCAAGCGCGCCGAGGCGGACGACCAGCGCGGCACGGTGCGCTTCGAGCTCGTCATAGCGCCGGCGGAAATTGGCGCGCGCGGGCGTGGCAGGCTTAACGACGGTTGCGGGCGATCGGCGGCGTGACACGGGGCGATTAACTTTAATGAGCGAGGCGGCGAATGATTGCGCAGGTCGGTCTGGCCATCATGCGGAGAAATCCGGCTACTTCAAGGCGCCTGCCGGCGGCTTCGCGATTAGTGTTACCTCGCGATTGGCGGCGGCAGCGTAAAGCATTCGTATAAAGTGCAAGCGAATTTCTTTAGCGAGCCGGAGATGCGTTGCATGCGCGTTCTTATTACCATCGTGATTTTGGTTTTCGGCGTAACCAGCGCCGGCGCGGCGGACCTTCGCCTCGGCGGTCGACCTCACGGCGGTTACGTCTCGCACTATTCCGTCATTGGCGAGCCCGCAACGCCGATTATCATTTACGATTATGATCCCGGCGTGGTCGTACGCGCCTATTGGCTGCCGCCATGGCGCAACCGGCACTATTTCCCGTTCGGCCGCGACAAGATCGTCAAGACGCACGCCGTCGGGCGGCCGCGGCCAGCGCAGTCCTACTGGCGCTACTGGTCGAACAACGGGGCGTTCATGTACGACGCGCCGCCCGCGGCGCTTCGACCATTCGATACAGCGCCCGCGCCGCGCAGGGAAAGTCATTCTAAGTCTGTGAAGCCGCTTGACAACAAATAGCTCGTGAAGCCTGACGCGAACGATCTTGTGTCGAATGAGACTAAAAATGAGTGATAAATCTCGCAGCCTTGCCGTCATCGCCGCCGTTGCCTGCGACCTGTTCCTGCCCGGCGCGTGGTTGCTGTCGATCCAATGTTGCCGCTGCAACCGCTACTAGCTTTGAGATTTCGTCGAGTTCGTGGGACGCGGGCGGCGGGCTTAACGGCTCGCCGTTTCTCTTTTTACCGCTGCGGAAGACGGCTACTGGCGACATAGAGCGAAAGCGCCGCCGCGTTCGATACATTCAGGCTCTTGATTTCGCCCGGCAGGTCGATGCGCGCGACGTGGTCGCAGGTTTCCTTTGTGAGCTGACGCAAGCCTTTGCCTTCGGCACCCAGCACCAGCGCGAGCGGTGCGCGTAGCGGCAGCGCGGCGAGATCGACCTCGCCGCTCGAATCGAGCCCAACCACCAGAAAGCGGCTCTGCTTGAGCGCGGTAAGCGCGCGCGCCAGGTTCTGAACGTTGACCAGCGGCACCATTTCGAGGGCCCCGGACGCTGCTTTGGCCAGGGCGCCGGTCGCATCGGGACTATGGCGCTGTGTGGTTACGATCGCGGTCGCCGCAAAGGCCGCGGCCGAGCGGAAGATGGCTCCGACATTATGCGGATCGGTAATCTGGTCGAGCACCAGCACAATGCCCTTGGCCGGCACGTCCTCAATGGCGGGCGAGGGCAGTGCGTCAGTCTCCAGATAAAGGCCCTGGTGCACGGCATCGGGCAACAGCCGCTCGGCGATTGCACTTGGCCGCACCACTTCCGGCTTCATGGTGAAGCCCTCGTCGGACAATCGCCGCGCGGCGTTCTCGGTGGCGAGCAGCTTGCGCACGCGCCGCGCCGGATTTCGCAGCGCCGCCGTCACCGTGTGCCAGCCATACATCACGAGTGGGGCGTCGGCCGCGCCGCGCAAGCTCTCGCGGCGGGCGCGCTCGAAGCGCTCGCGGCGCTCGACCTGCTCGCGGGTTGCGCCCGGTTTGGCGCCGGAGCGGGGCTTGGGGGCGGGGAATCGTGGTGCCATCGCGCGAGCCTTAACCGATCCGGCGCGGGCGGGGTAGCCTCCATTGACTTGGGCGGAGTGGCTGCCCATAAAACCCGCAAATCCCGATCAGCCGACGCATGCGGCCGTTTGTCTTTCGAGATCAATGCGGGTTGCGGCGGCTTTTAAGGGAGAGTGTCCCGAGCGGCAAAGGGGGCGGACTGTAAATCCGCTGGCTTACGCCTTCGTAGGTTCGAGTCCTACCTCTCCCACCATTTCAGGGATTAGTAATCAGACGGCAGTAATCAGAAAGAGGTAAATTTCCTGAATACTGATTTCTGATTGCTGTTCCCTGATGCGGGTGTAGCTCAATGGTAGAGCAACAGCCTTCCAAGCTGATGACGGCGGTTCGATTCCGCTCACCCGCTCCAGTCTCCGCTGCCGCTTTCGTTAAAGCAGCCCGACCGTCCAGACGACCAACTCGTGGGCGGCCTTGGCAAACGCCGCATTGAGCGCGGCGACGGCATCGGCGGCCTGCGTGCTCTTGGCCTGCGATGAATCATTGAAGATGCGGGCGCCCAGCACTTTGCCCTTGTCATCCAGGAGCCTGGCTGAGAATTCAACGACCGCGGTCGGCGTCGGCCCCGGCGAAATCTCGAAATTGCGAATGCCCAATTCCAGACGATAAGGCGCCTCCAGCAGATCGATCGGCCGGCTCACCGTGCTCAGCTGATGAGCGTTCTCGAAGCTCTGCACGATCCTGGCCTGCATCAGCTTCGGCAGGTTGTCGGCCCACCGGCCGCCGTCTACGGTCGAATACGTTCCGGCATACGTGCGGATGAGAATTTTTTGCGTATCGAAGACCAGGATGGTTACCGGGTCCGGCACGACCATCTGTGCATTGATGGTCTTGTTGATCATGGGAAAGTCGGTGGCGGCCGCCAGATCAAAGACGGCCGCCGGCTTTTCGGCGCCCCCGCCGGTCAGTTTCTCCAAACCGCTGATCATGCCTTCGATCCGTTTGGAGTTGCGCCCGAGCATGTCCGCGAAGGTGCTGATGCCGGTAATCGCCGTGTGCAGCGGCTTGGCGTTGTCGGTTATCAAGTCGTCGATGTTGTGCAGTGTCGCGCGTGCCGACTCCGTGAAGTTCTGTCCGACTCCGGCGCCCGCCACCAGCAACGGTGGTTGCCCGTTTTGCGCCGGCAGGGGGCCAGCGCTCGCGGTCCCGCCCTTGAGCGAAATGGCGGGAGCGCCGGTGAGGCCTTGGTACGTCACGTCGACCTGCGTGTCCGAGCGGATCGGGGTGGCGGGATTAACGGAAATCGATACCGTAAGGCGCTTCGGATCCTGCCGGTCAAGCCTGAGTTCGGTGATGGCGCCGACCCGAATGCCGTTAAACAGCACGCTCGAGCCGACCGTAAGCCCCGCAACCGGCTGTTCAAGGCGGACATGATAAGTGACCTGCCCCAGACCGCTGGTGTTCTTCAGCCAATAGACGAAGCCGAACACTCCGATGATGAAGGCCAGCGTGAAACCGCCAATCAGGATATAGCGCGCGCGATTCTCCATAATGTGATCCGTCTAGGCGTTCACGGCCGGCTTGGCAGTGAATCAATGCCGGTGGAGCGTGAGTGAAACATTCGCGATCTTGCCGCCTCCCTGCGAACCGATCGTCACCGATTGCCGGCGGCCGCGCGTGACCATATTCAACGTGGCGGCGAAGGCCGAAGTCTCGATGTGTATTTGCATGTTGCTGGCGCGCGCATAACCGATTCCAGTGCCCCCGATGTTCCGGCTGCGCTCGGTCCAGCGGCCGGAAATCTGATTGCTTGCGTCGGCTTGGAATTGACTGACGAGATTGAAATGATAGCTGTCGCTGCTGCAGTTGAGTTGAATGTCAACCTGATGCTGGGTGCTGCCGAGCACACGATAGTTCGCGTTGCAACGGATGCGCTCGGTCGTGCCGCCTGCTTGGCGGAGAATTCCGGTGCCGGACCAGCTGCCGTTCAAGCCGGCAAACGGACCCGCATCAGCCTGCGCCTGCCGCAAGCCGGCGCCGGTCCAGAGGGCCAGAAGAGCCGCACAAGCCATCGCGACGGCGCGCCTTGATGACCAGCAATAAGAAAAAGTAAATCGCATCATAATGAGGGCTCCCGTTGGCGGTGCCGGCCAGCGCATTGTTCGCCGGGAATAGCTGACGAAAGGCGGCAATCGTCCATATTGGGCCGGCAAATTGTCGCCATGATGAACAAGACAATGCGCGGCGCAAGCCCGTAACAAGATGTATTTAGCGGGAACCCGAAAACACTGGTGGCGCGCCAGGCGAATGCTCCGGCCGTTGGCGGGCGGCATGCTCGGCCGACCTCCGGCGGAGCGGGTCAAAAACCGTTAAAAACCGGCCTTCGCCGGCCTTGCATTGGCCTTCTGTATAATGCATGACATCGGCGCGGCGGACCTTTAGGTTCGCCGCATCCGCTTCCGGAGGAGTGTAGCTCAATGGCTAGAGCACCGGTCTCCAAAACCGGGGGTTGGGGGTTCGAGTCCCTCCACTCCTGCCAGGCTTGAGGCCGGCGTTTGACCGCCGCCTGGCCTCAGCAAAAGCCGGCGGGCGTCACTACATGAAGTTGTATCGGGACCAGGGAATCAGGACTTAGTTGGATGGCGACGTCTCCGTTCAAGTTTCTGCAGGAAGTGCGGGAGGAAACCCGCAAGGTAACCTGGCCTTCGCGCAAGGAAACCATGGTTACGACCGCCATGGTTTTCGTCATGGTGGCGATCGCCTCGGTGTTCTTCCTGGTCGCGGATCAAATCATCCGTATTGCCGTTACCTTCGTGCTCGGCATCGGGACCTGAAAGCTAAAACGATGAGCGACATAGCTGCCAACACGACGACCCGGCCCAAGCGCTGGTATATCGTCCATGCCTATTCAAATTTCGAGAACAAGGTTGCCGACTCCATCCGCGAGCAGGCCAAGCAGCGGGGCTTAGGCGACCATTTCGAAGAGATCATGGTGCCCAAGGAGAAGGTCACCGAGGTGCGCCGCGGCCGCAAGGTCGAGGCCGAGCGCAAATTCTTCCCCGGCTACGTGCTGGTGAAGATGGACCTGACCGACGACGTTTATCACCTGATCAAGAACACACCCAAGGTCACCGGCTTCCTTGGCACCGACAAGAAACCGATGCCAATCTCCGACGCCGAAGCCGAGCGCATCCTGCAGCAGGTACAGGAGGGCATCGAGCGGCCGAAGCCCTCGGTGTCGTTCGAGGTGGGCGAGCAGGTGCGCGTGTCCGACGGCCCCTTCGCTTCGTTCAACGGTACGGTCGAAGAAGTCGACGAAGCGCGTTCGCGCGTGAAGGTCGCGGTCTCGATCTTCGGGCGCGCGACGCCGGTCGAGCTGGAATTCACCCAGGTGGAGAAGCTATAAGGCCTGTCCCGGGCGCAGCGCAGCACGAAGCGATACGCTGCAGATCCGGGATCGCGTGCAGAATAGTGTAAAGTGAAGCGAAACGACGTGGGAGGTGAGGCGGTCGCCAACCGTCAAGATCCGCACCACTAACGGAGTAGAGCGATGGCGAAGAAAGTCACTGGATTCCTCAAATTGCAGGTGCCGGCCGGCGCCGCCAACCCGTCGCCCCCGATTGGGCCGGCGCTGGGTCAGCGAGGCCTCAATATCATGGAGTTCTGCAAGGCATTCAACGCGCAGACCCAGAAGATGGAGAAGGGCATCCCGATCCCGGTTATCATCACGACCTATCAGGACCGCTCCTTCACCTTCGAGATGAGGACGCCGCCGGTGTCCTATTTCCTCAAGAAGGCGGCCAAGCTCGAAAGCGCCTCCAAGACGCCGGGCCGCGAGCCGGCCGGTTCGGTGAGCAAGGCGCAGGTGCGCGAGATCGCCGAGCAGAAGATGAAAGATCTGAACTGCGATTCGATCGAAGCGGCCATGAAGATGGTCGAGGGCTCCGCCCGCTCAATGGGCATCACGGTGGAGTGATGGCCATGGCAACCGGAAAACGAATGAAAGCCGCCCGCGAGGGCATCGACCGCGATAAATCCTATCCGCTCGCGGAAGCGATCAAGCTGGTGAAGGAGCGCGCCAAGTCGAAATTCGACGAGACCATCGAGATCGCAATGAATCTCGGCGTCGACCCTAAGCACGCTGATCAGATGGTGCGCGGCGTGGTCAATCTGCCCAACGGTTCCGGCCGCTCCGTGCGCGTCGGCGTCTTCGCCCGCGGCGCCAAGGCCGACGAGGCCAAGGCCGCCGGCGCCGATGTGGTCGGCGCCGAGGACCTGGTCGAGAAGGTGCAGAACGGCAATATCGATTTCGACCGCTGCATCGCCACCCCCGACATGATGCTGCTGGTCGGACGCCTGGGTAAGGTGCTCGGGCCCCGCGGTATGATGCCGAACCCCAAGGTCGGCACCGTCTCCATGGATGTCACAAACGCTGTCAAGGCCGCCAAGGGCGGCGCCGTCGAGTTCCGGGTAGAGAAGGCCGGCATCGTTCAGGCCGGCGTCGGCAAGGCCTCGTTCTCGGAGGACAAGCTGGTCGAGAACATCAAGGCCTTTGCGGATGCCGTCCAAAAGGCCAAGCCCCCGGGGGCCAAGGGCCATTACATCAACCGGGTGGCGGTCTCCTCGACCATGGGACCGGGGGTGAAGGTGGATATCCCCAGCTTGTTCGGCGGGACGGCGAGCCATTAGCGCGCTTTTTTCGCGGGGAATTTCGCGGAAAGGGCTTGGCAAACAGACCTTAAAGGTCTAAATCACAGCCATCGGGCGTGCCGGCCCAGTTTGTCGGCGCGCCTTTGCGCGTCTCTAAAAACCAATGGTGATCGGAATCTATTCCTTTTGGGCATCCCGGCGGGACATCTGAAAGGGAAGGAAGCCGGCGTTGTTTTGCAGGGCGCGCAAGGTCTGGCCGGAAACGGTCTGATCGACCTGTCCGAGACTGCCGGCGCTGAGGTCGCGAGACCGAGGCTTAATCCTGGCTCGCACCTCGCATCAGCGAGGTCGGGCAAACGAAAGTGGGGCCAGCATAGACGGGGACACGAGCCCAAAGTTTGCGCGTCCTAAAATGGCGCGCCGGTTTGGTTCGAACCTCGGAGACCCGATGGCGGCTTGATGCCGTTGCTTGGGGGGCAGGCTTTACGAAACGTCGTCCTGCCCGGTTCGCTTCGCGTGCGAAGCTTGTCGGCGGGGCGGCAGGGTGCAACCCGGCGGCTCCTGCGCGAAGGCTAAGCGAGCCGTCAAAACCGGAAAGAGCTTGCAGTGGATCGAGCGGCTAAACGGGAGTCCATCACCGAACTGAACGGGGTCTTCCAGACCTCCAACGTCGTGGTGGTGGCTCACTATTCCGGCCTCAGCGTCACCCAAATGCAGACTCTGCGCAGGCAGATGAAGCAGGCAGGCGCGCGCGTGAAGGTCGCGAAGAACCGTCTCGCCAAACTCGCACTCAAGGACACCGACGCCGCCGTCATCGAATCCCTGCTGAAGGGGCCGACCGTGCTCGCCTATTCGGGCGATCCGGTCGCGGCGCCGAAGGTGGCCGTCGATTTCGCCAAGGCGAACGAAGCGTTCGTCATTCTCGGCGGCTCGATGGGCAAGACCGATCTGGACCTCAACGGTGTCAAGGCGCTCGCCGCGCTGCCGTCATTGGATGAGTTGCGCGCCAAGATTGTCGGCCTGATCCAGGCGCCGGCGACCAAGATCGCTCAACTTACCAACGCTCCCGCCGCGAAGGTGGCGCGCGTGGTCCAAGCCTACGCCACCAAGGGTGCCGCGGCCTGACGGCCTAATGAAACAAGCAATCTGACTGGTTCGAACGAACAGGAATTGAACAATGGCTGACCTGCAGAAGATCGTCGACGAATTGTCGACCCTGACCGTCCTGGAAGCGGCGGACCTGGCGAAGATGCTGGAAGAGAAGTGGGGCGTTTCCGCCGCCGCAGCGGTCGCGGTGGCGGCCGGTCCGGCGGCTGGTGCTGCGGCTGCGGCCGAGGAGCAGACCGAGTTCAACGTGATCCTTGCCGCCGCCGGCGACAAGAAGATCGAGGTGATCAAGGAAGTACGCGCGCTCACCGGCCTCGGCCTCAAGGAGGCCAAGGACCTGGTCGAGGGCGCCCCCAAGGCGGTCAAGGAAGGCGTCAACAAAGAGGAGGCCGACAAGATCAAGGCCACCCTCGAAAAGGTCGGCGCCAAGGTTGAGTTGAAGTAGGCAAATGCCTACTTCAACGAAACCCCCGGTCGAGCGCAGCGAGAACCGGGGGTCTCAGGATGAGCAAAATCCCCAGCAAGCGGCATAAGGGCCTGGGGATTGAAGAAAAAGCGAAATCCCCGGGCCTGTGGCGCCGGGGGACAGGTTCAAGAATGCGGTGGCCGGTTACCTCCCAGGCCGCCGCGGAGGCGGTCGTGAACGGCAATATCTGGTCACGATGAAGTTCAAAGCGTGCGGCGGTTCGGGCAGACCCCGAATCACATAGAAGCGGACAGCCACGACGCCTGTCCGGATGGTCGCGATGGATTGCGGCCGTCCGGAGAGGCGCCCGCGCTGCCTGCCGAAATCAAATCGAGAGAGAATAGAAACGATGGCGCAGACGTTTACCGGTCGCAAGCGCGTAAGGAAGTTTTTCGGAACAATCAGGGAAGTGGCGGAGATGCCGAACCTCATCGAGGTTCAGAAGGCGTCTTACGACCAGTTCCTGTTGGTCAAGGAGCCGGTGGGCGGGCGTCCCGACGAGGGGCTGCAGGCCGTCTTCAAATCGGTGTTCCCGATTTCCGACTTCTCCAATTCCTCGCAGCTTGAATTCGTCAAATACGAGTTCGAGCCGCCGAAATACGACGTCGACGAGTGCCGCCAGCGCGGCATGACTTACGCCGCGCCGCTCAAGGTGACGCTGCGGCTGATCGTGTTCGACATCGACGAGGAGACCGGCGCGCGTTCGGTCAAGGACATCAAGGAGCAGGATGTCTACATGGGCGACATTCCGCTCATGACCAACAACGGCACTTTCATCGTCAACGGCACCGAGCGGGTCATCGTCTCCCAGATGCACCGCTCGCCCGGCGTGTTTTTCGATCACGACAAGGGCAAGACGCACTCTTCGGGCAAGCTGTTGTTTGCCGCCCGCATCATTCCGTATCGCGGTTCTTGGCTCGACATCGAGTTCGACGCCAAGGACATTGTCTATGCGCGCATCGACCGCCGTCGCAAGATTCCGGTGACGTCGCTGCTCTACGCGCTCGGGCTCGACAACGAGCAGATCCTCGCCACCTTTTACAAGCACGTCATCTACAAGCGCGCCAAGGACGGCTGGCGCGTGCCATTCGACGCCAATCGCTTGAAGGGCTACAAGGCGGTCAACGATCTCGTCGACGCCGACACCGGCCGCGTCGTGGTCGAGGCCGGCAAGAAGCTATCCGTGCGCCAGGCCCGCCAGCTCAGCGAGAAGGGCCTCAAGGCCCTGCGCATGACCGACGACGAGCTGATCGGCCACTATCTCGCCGAGGATCTTGTCAACGGCCGCACCGGCGAGATCTTTACCGAGGCCGGCGAAGAGATCACCGAGAAGAACCTCAAGATTCTGATCGATGCCGGCTACAAGGAATTGCCGCTGCTCGATATCGATCACGTCAATGTCGGCGCCTATATCCGCAACACGCTCAGCGTCGACAAGAACATGACGCGCGAGGACGCGCTGTTCGACATCTACCGCGTCATGCGCCCGGGCGAGCCGCCGACCCTGGAAACGGCGGAGGCGATGTTCCGCTCGCTGTTCTTCGACAGCGACCGTTACGATCTCTCCGCGGTCGGCCGCGTGAAGATGAACATGCGCCTCGACCTCGACGCACCCGATACGCATCGCGTGCTGCGCAAGGACGACATCCTCGCGGTCATCAAGACGCTGGTCGATCTGCGCGACGGCAAAGGCGAGATCGACGACATCGACAATCTCGGCAATCGCCGGGTGCGCTCGGTCGGCGAGCTGATGGAGAACCAGTACCGCATCGGTCTGCTGCGCATGGAGCGCGCGATCAAGGAGCGCATGTCGTCGGTCGATATCGACACCGTCATGCCGCAGGACCTGATCAACGCCAAGCCTGCGGCGGCGGCGGTGCGCGAGTTCTTCGGCTCCTCGCAGCTCTCCCAGTTTATGGATCAGACCAATCCGCTGTCGGAGATCACCCACAAGCGGCGCCTGTCGGCGCTCGGCCCGGGAGGTCTGACGCGTGAAAGGGCGGGCTTCGAAGTGCGCGACGTGCACCCGACCCATTACGGCCGCATTTGCCCGATCGAAACGCCGGAAGGCCCCAACATCGGTTTGATCAATTCGCTCGCCACATATGCGCGCGTCAACAAGTACGGCTTCGTGGAAACGCCCTATCGCAGGGTGAAGGACGGCCGCGTCACCGACGAGGTCCAATATCTCTCGGCGATGGAGGAGAGCCGCTACTCGGTCGCGCAGGCCAACGCCTCGCTCGATAACCGCGGCCGCTTCACCGAGGATCTGATCGTGTGCCGCCAGGCCGGTGACGTGCATCTGGTCCCGCGCGACAAGGTCGACTTCATGGACGTGTCGCCGAAGCAATTGGTTTCGGTCGCCGCGGCGCTAATCCCATTCCTGGAGAACGACGACGCCAATCGCGCGCTGATGGGCTCCAACATGCAGCGCCAGGCGGTGCCGCTAATCCGCGCCGAGTCGCCTTATGTGGGCACCGGCATGGAAGGCGTGGTCGCCCGCGACAGCGGCGCCTCGATCGCCGCGCGCCGCACCGGCATCATCGATCAGGTCGACGCCACCCGTATCGTGGTGCGCGCCACCGGTGAAATGGACCCGACCAAGCCCGGCGTCGATATCTACCGGCTGATGAAATACCAGCGCTCGAACCAGAACACCTGCATCAACCAGCGTCCGCTGGTGAAGGTGGGCGACTCGGTCGAGAAGGGCGACATCATCGCCGACGGTCCCTCGACCGATCTCGGCGAGCTCGCGCTCGGCCGCAACGTGTTGGTCGCCTTCATGCCGTGGAACGGCTACAACTTCGAGGACTCGATTTTGCTCTCCGAGCGGATCGTGAAGGACGACGTGTTCACCTCCATCCACATCGAGGAATTCGAGGTGATGGCGCGCGACACCAAGCTCGGCCCCGAGGAAATCACCCGCGACATCCCGAACGTCTCGGAAGAGGCGCTCAAAAATCTCGACGAAGCGGGCATCGTCTATATCGGCGCCGAGGTCCATGCCGGCGATATCCTGGTCGGCAAGATCACGCCCAAGGGCGAAAGCCCGATGACGCCGGAAGAGAAATTGCTGCGCGCCATCTTCGGCGAGAAGGCCTCGGACGTGCGCGACACCTCGCTCAGGGTGCCGCCGGGTGTGCAGGGCACCGTCGTCGAGGTGCGCGTGTTCAACCGCCACGGCGTGGAGAAGGACGAGCGCGCGCTCGCCATCGAGCGTGAAGAGATCGAGCGTCTCGCCAAGGACCGCGACGACGAGCAGGCGATCCTCGACCGCAACGTCTATGGCCGCCTGGCCGAGTTGCTCGAGGGCCGTCAGGGCATCGCCGGTCCGAAAGGCTTCAAGAAGGACACCAAGATCACCCGCGCGGTGCTCGACGAGTATCCGCGCTCGCAGTGGTGGCAGTTCGCCTCGCCCAACGACAAGGTGATGGGCGAGATCGAGGCGATCCGCAAACAGTATGACGAGTCCAAGAAGCTCCTGGAGCAGCGCTTCCTCGACAAGGTCGAGAAACTGCAGCGCGGCGATGAATTGCCGCCCGGCGTAATGAAGATGGTCAAAGTCTTCGTCGCGGTGAAGCGCAAGATCCAGCCCGGCGACAAGATGGCTGGCCGCCACGGCAATAAGGGCGTGGTGTCGAAGATCGTGCCGGTCGAGGACATGCCGTTCCTCGATGACGGCGCGCAGGTCGACATCGTGCTCAATCCGCTCGGCGTGCCGAGCCGGATGAACGTCGGTCAGATTTTGGAGACCCATCTCGGCTGGGCTTGCGCCGGCCTGGGACTCAAGATCGGCGAGGCGGTGGAGGCCTATAACAACAAGAAGGACGTGCGTCCGCTCAAGGATATGCTCAAGAAGGTCTATGGCGACGACGCCACCATCAAGTCGCTGAATGAGGACGAGCTGGTCGAGCTCGGCGGCAATCTGCGCCACGGCGTGCCGATTGCGACGCCGGTGTTCGACGGCGCCAAGGAGGCCGACATCGAGAAGATGCTCGACCTCGCCGGCCTCGATCATTCCGGTCAAGTCAACGTCTTCGATGGCCGCACCGGCGAAGTGTTCGACCGCAGGGTCACGGTCGGCCACATCTACATGATGAAGCTGCACCATCTGGTGGACGACAAGATCCACGCCCGCTCGATCGGCCCGTACTCGCTGGTCACCCAGCAGCCGCTCGGCGGCAAGGCGCAGTTCGGCGGCCAGCGCTTCGGCGAAATGGAGGTGTGGGCGCTCGAAGCCTATGGCGCCGCCTATACCTTGCAGGAAATGCTCACGGTGAAGTCGGACGACGTTGCCGGCCGTACCAAGGTGTACGAGGCGATCGTGCGTGGCGACGACACGTTCGAGGCGGGCATTCCGGAAAGCTTCAACGTGCTGGTCAAGGAAATGCGTTCGCTCGGCCTCAATGTCGATCTGCACAATTCCAAGCAGTCACGGCAAGGCCAGGGCGGCGAGACCGCGGAAGCGGCCGAATAAGCGAGAATAAGCGAATTGGCCTCCCTCGTTCGCGGGGGAGATCGGACCGCCGGGCGGTGCGAACAGGCAGCGAAATGCGACAGCGGCCGACAAGGGTCGGCAAGCGGAGAATGCGATGAACCAAGAAATTATGAATCTCTTCAGCCCGCAGGCCCCGGCTCAGGTCTTCGACCAGATCCGGATTTCGATCGCGAGCCCGGAGAAGATTCTGTCGTGGTCGTACGGCGAGATCAAGAAGCCGGAAACCATCAACTACCGGACCTTCAAGCCCGAGCGCGACGGCCTGTTCTGCGCGCGCATCTTCGGGCCGATCAAGGACTACGAGTGCTTGTGCGGCAAGTACAAGCGCATGAAGTACAAGGGCATCATCTGCGAGAAGTGCTCGGTCGAGGTCACGCTTTCCCGCGTGCGGCGCGAGCGCATGGGCCATATCGAGCTCGCGGCGCCGGTCGCGCATATCTGGTTCCTGAAGTCGCTGCCGAGCCGCATCGGTCTGCTGCTCGACATGACGCTGAAGGATCTCGAGCGCGTCCTCTATTTCGAATATTACGTCGTGCTCGAGCCGGGCCTGACCCCGCTCAAGGACCGCCAGCTCCTGTCGGAGGACGAGTATCTCAAGGCGCAGGAGGAATTCGGCGGCGACAGCTTCACCGCCACGATCGGCGCGGAAGCGATCCGCGAGATGCTGAAAGCACTCGACCTCGAGAAGATGCAGGGGGAATTGCGCGCCGAGCTGGTCGAGACCGAGAGTGACATCAAGAAGAAGAAGATCGCCAAGCGGCTCAAGCTGATCGAGGCGTTCCTCGCCTCCGGTAACAAGCCGGAATGGATGATCCTGACCGTTGTGCCGGTGATCCCGCCCGATCTGCGGCCGCTGGTGCCGCTCGATGGCGGCCGCTTTGCCACCTCCGACCTCAACGATCTCTATCGCCGCGTCATCAACCGCAATAATCGCCTGAAGCGGCTAATCGAGCTGCGCGCGCCGGACATCATCATCCGAAACGAGAAGCGCATGCTGCAGGAAGCGGTCGATGCGCTATTCGACAACGGGCGGCGCGGCCGCGTCATCACCGGCGCCAACAAGCGGCCGTTGAAGTCGCTCGCCGACATGCTCAAGGGCAAGCAGGGCCGTTTCCGGCAAAACCTGCTCGGCAAGCGCGTTGACTATTCCGGCCGCTCGGTGATCGTGGTCGGTCCGGAATTGAAGCTGCATCAGTGCGGGCTGCCCAAGAAGATGGCGCTCGAGTTGTTCAAGCCGTTCATCTATTCGCGGCTCGACGCCAAGGGCCTGTCCACCACCGTCAAACAGGCCAAGAAGCTGGTGGAGAAGGAGAAGCCGGAGGTTTGGGACATCCTCGACGAGGTGATCCGCGAGCACCCGGTGCTCTTGAACCGCGCACCGACCCTGCACCGCCTCGGCATCCAAGCTTTCGAGCCAGTGCTGATCGAGGGCAAGGCGATCCAGCTGCATCCGTTGGTCTGCGCGGCGTTCAACGCCGACTTCGACGGCGACCAGATGGCCGTGCACGTGCCGCTGTCGCTGGAAGCACAGCTGGAAGCGCGCGTGTTGATGATGTCGACCAACAACATCCTGCACCCCGCCAACGGCTCACCGATCATCGTGCCGTCGCAGGACATCGTGCTCGGCCTCTATTACCTATCGATCCAGCGCGAGGGCGAGGTTGGCGAGGGTAAGGTGTTCGGAGACATGGCGGACATCGATCACGCCTTGGCGGAGAAGGCCATCACCCTGCACACCAAGATCCAGTACCGCTGGGAAGGGATCGATGAGAAGGGCAAGCCGTTCAAGAAGCGGTTCGAGACCACGCCCGGCCGCGTTGTGCTTGGCAACGTGTTGCCCAAGAACCCCAAGATTCCGTTCGACATCGTCAACCGCTTGATGACCAAGCGCGAGATTTCGTCGATGATCGACACGGTCTACCGCCATTGCGGGCAGAAGGAGACGGTTATCTTTTGCGACCACATCATGGCGCTTGGCTTCTATCACGCGTTTAAGGCCGGCATCTCGTTCGGCAAGGACGACATGGTGGTGCCGGCGTCCAAGTGGAAGATCGTCGAGACCACGCGCGACCTCGCCAAGGAGTTCGAGCAGCAGTACAACGACGGTCTCATCACCCAGGGCGAAAAATACAACAAGGTGGTCGATGCCTGGTCGAAGTGCACCGAAGAGATCGCCGAGGAAATGATGCGCGAGATCTCGGCGTCGAGGAAGGACGCCAAGGGTGTCGAGCAGCAGGTCAACTCGATCTACATGATGGCGCATTCCGGCGCGCGCGGCTCGCCGGCGCAGATGCGCCAGCTTGCCGGCATGCGCGGGCTGATGGCCAAGCCGAGTGGCGAGATCATCGAGAGCCCGATCATCTCCAACTTCAAGGAAGGCTTGTCCGTGCTCGAGTACTTCAACTCGACCCACGGCGCCCGCAAGGGTCTCGCCGACACCGCCTTGAAGACGGCGAATTCGGGCTACCTGACGCGGCGTCTGGTCGACGTCGCGCAGGACTGCATCATCACCGAGGAAGACTGCGGCACCAAGGGCGGCATCAAGGTGCGGGCGATCATCGACGCCGGCACCGTGGTGGCTTCGCTGGCGAGCCGCATTCTCGGCCGCACCACGGCCGAGGACGTCAAGGATTCGACCAGCAACAAGGTCGTGGTCAAGCGCGGCACCTTGCTGACCGAGCCTGAAGTCGAGGCGATCAGCAACGCCAGCGTGCAGGAGCTGCGCATCCGCTCCGTGCTCACCTGCGAGGCCAAGAACGGCGTGTGCGGCGCGTGCTACGGGCGCGATCTTGCCCGCGGCACGCCGGTCAATATGGGCGAGGCGGTCGGCGTGATCGCGGCGCAGTCGATCGGCGAGCCGGGCACCCAGCTCACCATGCGCACGTTCCATATCGGCGGCGCGGCGCAGATCTCCGAGCAGTCGTTCATCGAGTCGAACTTCGACGGCAAGATCAGGTTCAAGGCCAAGAACGTCGCCAAGAACTCGGACGGCGACACGGTGGCGATGGTCCGCAACATGGTGGTGTCGGTGGTCGATCCCGATGGCACCGAGCGGGCGCATCACCGCATCCCCTACGGCGCGCGCATGCGTGTCGAAGACGGCGACAAGATCAAGCGCGGCCAGCGCATCGCCGAGTGGGATCCCTATACCCGGCCGATCCTGACCGAGGTCGAGGGCACCATCGACTTCGAGGATATGGTCGACGGGTTGTCGATGTCGGAGCAACTCGACGAGTCGACCGGCATTGCCAAGCGCGTGGTCATCGACTGGCGCACGGGCTCGTCCCGCAACCAGCAGGACCTGCGTCCGGCGATCGTGGTCAAGTCGGGCAGCAGGCTCTTGAAACTCGCTCGTGGCGGCGACGCGCGCTATCAGCTCGCGGTCGACGCCATCATCTCGGTCGATCCCGGCGCTCATGTGAAGTCGGGCGACGTGATCGCGCGCATCCCCACCGAAAGCGCCAAGACCCGCGACATCACCGGCGGCCTGCCGCGGGTGGCGGAGCTGTTCGAGGCGCGCAAGCCGAAGGACGCGGCGATCATCGCCGAGATCGGCGGCACGGTGCGGTTCGGCAAGGACTATAAGAACAAGCGCCGCATCACCATCGAGCCGTCGGGCAAGGGCGAGGAGCCGAAGGAGTACCTGATCCCGAAGGGCAAGCACATTCATCTGCAGGACGGCGACGTCATCGAGCAGGGCGACTACATCGTCGAGGGTAATCCCGCCCCGCACGACATTCTCGCCATCAAGGGCGTCGAGGAGCTCGCCGCCTATCTGGTGAACGAGATCCAGGAAGTCTATCGGCTGCAGGGCGTCAACATCAACGACAAGCACATCGAGGTGATCGTTCGCCAGATGCTGCAGAAGGTCGAGATCGACGACTCCGGCGAGACCGAGCTCCTGCAAGGCGAGCAGCTCGACAAGGTCGAGCTCGACGAGGTCAATGCGCGGGCGGTGGCCGAGGGCAAGAAGGCGGCCTCCGGTCACCCGGTCCTGCTCGGCATCACCAAGGCGAGCCTGCAGACCCGCTCGTTCATCTCGGCGGCATCCTTCCAGGAGACCACGCGTGTGCTCACCGAGGCTGCGGTCAACGGCAAGGCTGACACGCTCGATGGACTCAAGGAGAACGTCATCGTTGGCCGCCTGATCCCGGCCGGCACCGGCGCCATGATGAATGAGCTGCGCGAAGTCGCCACCAAGCGCGACGCGCTTATCCTCGCGGAGCGCGAGAAGGACGCGGCCAAAGCCGCGGCCAAGGCCGAAGCCGAAGAGGCGCCGGCGCTGCCGGCGGCCGAATAGGCCCCGCGCCGTTCAACATAATCGAAAGGGCCATCCTAGCAGGCGGCCCTTTTGGTCTCTGGCGCGTCGGGACTCCCGGGTCGGGACCGCCAAGGCCCGCGAAACCGCGATTTTTTGGCTGTTTCTGCCTTGACTTAGCGGAGTCCGGCCGATACATACCCGACACTTTTCGGCAGGCGGTGAGCTTCGCTTGTTCGGAACGGCATACTCGCTAAGCCTTTGAGAGCGTTGCGTTTCTCTAGGAGGAGCGGGCACCACGCCTCGACCAATGAAGCTCAGACGCTGCCTCTGACAGCCACTGTCAGGCGACTAAGTGAACGGTCGCGACGCCTTAACCGTCGCGCGGCCGTCCGAACGGAAGAGCGCACCCGCAATCGAAGCGGATGGCGCGATTTTGGTTTGCGCGTGAAAAACACGCGCGAGCTAATGAGCGCGGATGTTTTCCGCGCGGGAATGCCGGGGCGCGAGCCCACCACGAGGGAATGCGGCGCGCCGCATCCCACAGACCATGCAGCGGGCGATAGCCCGTCAGCGATTCCGGGCGCAGTGCCCAAACGAAGGGTAAGCGAAGGCCAACGATGCCGACGGTCAACCAGTTGATTGCCAAGCCGCGCCAGCCGCTCAAGGCGCGCAACAAGGTGCCGGCTTTGCAGGCCAGCCCGCAGAAACGCGGCGTCTGCACGCGCGTCTATACGACGACGCCGAAGAAGCCGAACTCGGCGCTGCGCAAGGTCGCCAAGGTGCGCCTGACCAACGGCTTCGAGGTGATCGGCTACATCCCGGGCGAAGGCCATAACCTGCAGGAGCACTCGGTGGTGATGATCCGCGGCGGCCGCGTCAAGGATTTGCCCGGCGTGCGCTACCACATCCTGCGCGGCGTGCTCGACACCCAAGGCGTGAAGAACCGCAAGCAGCGCCGCTCCAAATACGGCGCCAAGCGGCCGAAATAACCTGAGCAAAGCGACAGTTATCTCGGGCGAGCGAAGCGAGCCCCGGGATCGCCAGAGCAAGGAAACAGATAGAGCGAACCAATGTCCCGCCGTCACGCCGCCGAGAAACGCGACATCATCCCCGATCCCAAATTCGGAAACGTTGTCGTCAGCAAGTTCATGAACGCCATCATGTACGACGGCAAGAAGTCCGTGGCGGAAACGATCGTCTACGGCGCGCTCGACATGATCGAGAGCAAAACCAAGCAGAACCCGATTTCCGTGTTCCAGCAGGCGCTCGATAACGTGATGCCCTCGATCGAGGTGCGTTCGCGCCGCGTCGGCGGCGCCACCTACCAGGTGCCGGTGGAAGTGCGCACCTCGCGCCGGCAGGCGCTGGGTATTCGTTGGATCATCTCGGCCGCGCGCGAACGCAATGAAAAAACCATGACCGAGCGGCTCTCAAGCGAGCTGCTCGACGCGTCCAACAACAGGGGAAACGCCGTCAAGAAGCGGGAGGACACTCACAAAATGGCGGAAGCCAACCGCGCCTTCTCGCATTACCGCTGGTGAAGCGGCGACCATATTCAAGGACTCCCTATGCCACGCAGCCACCCCATCGAGGACTACCGCAATTTCGGCATCATGGCGCACATCGATGCCGGGAAAACCACGACCACCGAGCGGATCCTCTATTACACCGGCAAGAGCCATAAGATCGGCGAGGTGCACGAAGGCGCCGCGACGATGGACTGGATGGAGCAGGAGCAGGAGCGCGGCATCACCATCACCTCGGCCGCGACGACGGCACTCTGGAAGAGCAAGC
>Ga0307428_1000224_pt1 | contig 43910 bp, 62 predicted proteins | sample SalMarWE160240MG_FD_202161 | JGI IMG/M metagenome (GOLD analysis project Ga0307428, IMG submission 202161) | Salt marsh sediment microbial communities from the Plum Island Ecosystem LTER, Massachusetts, United States - WE1603-240 | ecosystem: Environmental > Aquatic > Marine > Intertidal zone >...
CTTTACATAGATATATCGCCTTGATCCGGTAGTTTCGTCCTCTTCAATCTTCTTGGCTACATTATGGAGATGCTTGGCAAAATCCTCGGTCATTTGACATCTCTTCGGGAGAACAAGGGATTGCCCTGCTATCTCCTTATGGCTTGCATCCAATGACTCCGTGCGATTACATTGCACTATCAACTCTTCTTCGTTCCAGGCGTAAGATCCTTTCTGGTGCTCGTTATAGTAATTCAGGAACACCTTGCCCCTGTGACGTTCTGCAAAGGCCCGGGCATTTCTCATCTCGGGAAGGGCATCAACCACACACCGGCTCACATTGAACTTTTTCATAAGCCCGTCAAGGTCTTCCCAATCCTTATAGATTTGGAGGTGAACCAGTTTCCCGGATTTCGGGGGGTATCTCTTGCCAATCACCGTATGGAGGTCTTTGCCTTGGTCCACACCCATAAAGCAGGGCCCAGTATCCCGGTTTACTATTCCGTCACTACCGCATAAGTCCAATACTTGATCTATATCCAACCTGTTTTCCGCTTCGATATACGCTTTCCCCAATTTAAGCCGAATGAAATTAGCCTTATCAGTGTCGGGGTTTTCCCAGGCATCTAAGAGTGATTTAGGATTTATCCAGTAAAGAGAAGGCTGCCCTATGGCAAATCCAAGAATATCCTTTTCAGAGGTTCGGCCTGCAACCCATTCACCGAATCTCGGGTCTAAATTCAAACCACAGTGGGGACAGGTACGCATAACAGATCCGTCTTTCTGGCGCTGGAATAGTGCAGGGAAATTATCATCGAGATCAAGGCAGGTGTACTTACCACAATGTTGACATTCGATATGCCAATACTCCTGACTGGACGGCTGGAACTTTTTGTCTATGCCGTAATCAGGCAAGGTAGGATTAGCAAGATAGGATTTTGTATGAATTGGCGATTTTGAAAGGCGGCCATCGACAAACTCATCGATTCCGGGATGCATCTCATCATACTCATCGTGAACTGCATGATCAGCAGGGTCACCCTTCAAAGCTGCGGAGGTTTTCATCTCACCGCGGAGATCTTGCCCAAGGCGACCAGACCGGAAGTATAAAAACCCTGAGCCAATTCTTTTCAGGGTTGCACTATCGGTATCTCGTACATATTGGCCGATTGTGTCTGGGTTATCTGAGATAAGAGGTCTGAAACGTGATTTGGAAAACTCGGACACCTTATCTTTGTTGGGAAATAGATAGTAGACGCCTGTAGGGTAATAGCCATAGATCATGCCATTAAGCACATTCAAAACTTCGCTTTCAGTAAATGTTGCCTGTGTACCCTTCATAATAACTTTGATGGGTGGCCTGACCGACATAGGGCGCACCTGAAATTCATGGCCTTCTAGGGTAAAATATCCAGCCACGAGGCGAATATTGCTACTATACGCCCAATACCAAGGGTTGTAGGCCTTTATAGCCTCTTCAGCCCCTGGACTTAATTGTTGCACGATGTTTGCCGCTGATTGCATCAATTACCTTTTCGGTTGCCTTAGCTATCAATTCCCTGTCTTCCGTGGTAAGTTGGGGTATAATCTTCAAAAAACCTGAGTGTTCATGCTTATCAGCCGGATAATGACCTCTTTGGGCGTGTGCATCTTTCCGAGCTCCCTCGCGGATACCCTGAAGGGCGACCTTGTATCTGATTATGGTTTCGCCATCACCATAAAACTCATTGCCTTTTTTATCATGGTATGTCATGCCACTAACCGCGATTATCTCAAATCCATCTGGTAGATCTGCCTGTTTAACAGCTCCTTTTACTTTGATGATCCTCGGTTCCTCGGCTTCGAGCGCCTCTTTAAGTTGTGTGGCTAAGGTTATATTCGTAATCCCCAACTCTTCCTGAGTCGTCCGATTCAGGTTGCGCTCATCCTCACCGTAGAGGGCTTCAAAATCAGGTTTTTCTGTATCATCTTTTTGGGCCATCATTCATATCCAGCTTCGAGATCTAAAATGTAGATAAAAAGTTGCGCCGCATCATCCTTATCGAAACAAACATAATCGCCGTACTCATACACATCAATCTGGGGCTTTACTGGCTTCTCCGGCATCCGACAGGTTACGCACCCGGCCATGAAAATGATCAGCGAGAGCACCAGCGGGATCAACATGAGCTTGGTCAGCCTTCGCCTGCCTGTCCTTCTGTTTCTTGACATATATCGCCTGCTCGATTAGCTCGATAAGTTTATTTACTAAGGTTGCTAAAGGCGCCAGCCATGCAGGGATCATTCTTTACTCTTGTTTGTTGCCCCTGAATTAGTGGCAGGTAATATGCTTTCGATCCAATCCTTGGCCTGCTCTCTGGTCATTTTGGGCGAATGTTTCATCAGCCAACCAATAGCGAGATCCAACTTTTCATTACTGGTGATCTTCTGTTTGGCTTTCGCCCATGCAGATGTTTTCTCCTCAGCAAAATCAATGGCCCGCGCCGTCAACGCTTCCATTATTTCGAGATTCTCCGTGAATAACTCGGTCTTGAATTTCTTGTTGAGTTTCTGGGCAATGAGCCCCACCAAAATCATCACAACCGCCCCTACAATGGGGAAAACCACCTGTACGATGAAATCACTTAAAACTATTCCTATGTCCATCAAGGCCTCCTTGATTTATTTTTTGTTGTCTTTCATTATTCGCCTGAATTTCCGCCACATGGCTACGAGTATAATCCATAGCCATGTTGTTAGTTTTGTGGGTAGATATTGCCACATCATCCGTCCTCCATGTCCCCGGTTCCATCCTCTTCATGACAAAGCAATATCCATCTAGCTTGAAATTTGGGGTCTTGGCAATATTGTTCAAATAAAGTTTTCTCTGGCATCATCTCCCCAATAAATATTGATAGTCATCTTTCGCCCTGCATACCCATCGTTGTGTTAATTCCCTGAGCCGCAGATCGACATGAAAGCCTACAGGGAGCAACTTGCCGCCCCACTCCCAACAATAATACACACCAAGGCCCCCCCACTGCATTGATTCAACAAGGGCGTATTGTTTCCGTGGGTCCATATCGGTTTGTATATGGAAATCGCAGGCCATGGCACCCTTTTTAAGCAGATGATAGCTATGGGGAGCATGGCCATGAGAACCGTCAAGATCAACACAGCCGCCTACTTGCCAGTGGGTGATAATGGGCGCCTTTAATTTGTCTCTCAGTTCATCTAACATATAAACCAAGCTAGCATTAATCAAATCGCCGCTTCCGGTATAGCCAGGATCGGCGAATTCCTGTATTGTGAAATGTTTAACTTTTTTCCAGTCCATCTTGTTTCTCCAATGCCTTGACAATGGTTTGTCGTTTTTGGGTGAGCAGTTTTCTAAGCGGGCATCCAGAACCTTCGTCCATAAAAGGGCATTTTCCAATCTCATCCAGCCAAGCCTCGAGCGTTGTCTTTAGCTCCTGTAAGATTTGATGGTTCATTTCAATCTATATAACTGCGTTTATTTATTCACCAATGAACCCATCGGCAAAACCATATTTCACCGCCTCACGACCTGTTATCCAAAATTCAAGGGCTTTTACTTTGGCGTCAATTTCTTCTTTGCTTAAATCGGAAACCGAGGCGAGATAGTTGTTCGCATTATCTTGAAGATGCCGATAAATCGCCGCCTTTTTTTCCGTGTCGGTCGGAGTAGTAATTTCAGGCCATTCCAACATCTGTGCCTCGTGCCACATAAGTTCCGCCGATGGACTTACATATCGCTGCCCTTTAGTGCCGGATGCCAAAATAACAAACCCTGCTGATGCAGCTAGGCCATTGAGTTCTGTCCTGATAATGTTGTCCTTTGCTTGCCATGCCTGCATCAGGCCGACGATACGCCACATATCCATTGCCGATCCGCCCCAGGAATGTATTTCGAGCGTGAGCATGATTACATTATGATTATCAAGATAATCCAAAGTCTTTTTGAACTCATCATCATCAATAAGCCGTAGTAAATAATACGCATGATTGCCGTCAACTTTCATGCTGTTATGAGGATAATTATTATATCTCTCCGGGTCCGCTTCTTTGATTCCCCAATCCGGTACAACATGACAGGTCATACATCGGCTTTGCTCAGTAAGTAACGTCTTCGGGCACTGAGCAACCGGTTTATCCTCTGCGTTTTCGTTTGCTGCATCATATCCCCACGCCATACTTGGCAATATGCTTGCCACAATAAGGATGAGAGCAGCGAGAATACATGCCCTTGTTATGCTCCAAGACTTAATATTTGTTTTCATTACTTTCCCTTGATTTATATGGTTTTCTTATGCTACATACAAAAAGCCGACGTCACTGAATAAGTGACTTGCTCGGTATCTGCCCCTCGGTGATGGTTGCGAGCCCTGGCCGAGGGGCTATTTAGTTATCATTTTGCTATGTCTGATAATATCCATTACGTCGACCACCTCTAATCCCCGCAGATCCACTGCCGTTAAGGATGAACGGGCTTAGTGTGCCGCTAATTGTGCTAAATGATAATGAATTATAACAATGTATGGGGTAGCCGAAAATCGATGAATATCGAAGAATATCGGCGTATATGTGCGTATGAGTGAGATTAGGTTTCATTTCGTGGTTTTTGCTCCTTACATGCCTTTTCGGTTGATCAATCTCTTGTGTGGTGGCACATGAAACGAGGAATAGGAGGGCTAAACTAACGAATAACCCTCTAAAAATAGAGGATGGACCTGGGCTGCCGGAGGTGTAACAACCCAGGCCCGGGGAGGTGAATATGAGGAATGGATGCACCATGAAACATAGACTACATCTACGTTTGCGGGATGTCAACCCCTGGTCTACTGGTAGCAAAGCAGGTTCACACTACAGGTAAATACATAGGTAAAAATGCACCTTTTTTCAACTTTTTTCATTTTTTTTATTCCCATTTTCTCATAGCGAAATATCTCATGATTATTGAAGGATATGCACAAGCAGTCCATCTCTTCCTTTTCCCTGTACTTCCCAGCCGTACCATAAAAACAACTCCAACATCTTTCAGTTCAGAGCCATATTTTTTCCGTAGGGTTTGAGCACTAAAGGGAGTCCATCGAGCTATTTCATGCCACGTCTTCACTATTTTCTCTTCTGGCATTGACGTGCTCATGCTTTATCCTCACACACCGCACAATAACCCTCATCATTGATATACACTCCCGTGACACCACATTCTTTGCATTTGATAGGTGTGCCTCCACTTATCCCCTCTTGCATCCCCATAAATCTCTTTTCCATCTCCTTAATCAACCAAGAGCCCGAGTTAAAAAATCCATAGCATCCTTTATATTTCTTTGTGGTAGTGCTCAGGTGGAAATTCAATTTGTCGTACATCCATTGCAGTTGATTAGCTGCAAATCTACCCATGAGAGCATTGATTTCATCCTGAGTTAACGACACATTTTCCCTTAGTTGGATGGCTGGATTTCTTTCTTTAATATTTCTTTCTTTAATCTTAATTAAAGAAGAAGACTGAAGAGCTTGATTTTCGCTTGCACTATCGCTTGAAGGGTCGGTTAAAGGGTCGCTTGATTTATCAAAGGGGAAAATACCTTTCTTTCTCTTGGCTTCAACGCCACGCCGCCCCGATTCAGCTTGACTTTCCCGATATTGCTCTTGTTCATCTCTTGTTCGTTCAAGTCTTTCATTTTGCAACCTGCCGTCACCGTTCAATTTGAATTTACTCTCAACTTTTTTCCACCCCGAGGAGAACTTTTTAGGTCCACATCCTGCAATGCGAGCCAGGCGCTCCTCATCATTTGGTATGCTGCCGTTGATCCATTGCGCTTGTAATAATCGCCAATAGATACCTACTTCATCAACGGACCACTCTATGGTATCCATGAAAAAGTCTTGTGCGAATAATTGAAATGCCGGTGCCTTGCTCATATCTCCTCTTTATATATGTCTAATTTTATACTACCTCAACCCCACATCCAGCCTACGTTTCCCAAGCCGGTACAGTTTTCGTCATATATTACTGTCCAAAAACTATACATTTCCCACATCTCTTTGCTTAATTCATTATAATTTGATATAATTTTTCATAACATCATTTTTCCTGAATAGCGACGCAAAATTTTTTAAGCCACGCCCCGTCTACGTTTCCCGCCTATGCCGTATGTCTTGGCATAAGGATTGCAGTATAAAAGGGTGAACGTAAACGGAGGATGCCATGAAATATCAATATTACAAAAAACTTAGGAGCTTAAACCCGTTAATCCCGTCATGGAGAGTCCTTGAATATCTCAACGCATTAATAGATGCAGGCACATTAACAAGAGCCCTTCGGGGCTCCCAAAGGAGGTAGGGAGATGGAAACAAAAACAGCACAAAGTTTAGTGGCAATGGCATGGGCGGCTGATGCCTTATCAGACAATCATTGGCATATAACAACGTTATGTCATGACATCTGCAAAGGGTACGGAGAGTACAAGAGCGAAATCGCATTTAACATGCGCGATACCCTTGTTGAGGCCCTCCGAGAGTTATCCGATGAGGAATATCCCACTGATTCCGGGCCTGAGCTTTGTATCGCCGGCCACATTGAGGATTTTTACGGCTTTGAAATCTGGTGGCACCATGACGGCGGTACTACCGAATGGACGAGTGACGAGCCCGACTGGTGGGGAGAACTGAAACAATCTCAAACTTAACCCTCACCTCAGCCCCCTCGCAAGGGGGCCCGGGTGAAGGCTAAACTTTAGAGGAGGTAACAAGCCATGAAAGAGAAAGATGCTAAATATTATGAAGAACAGATTAATGTCTTCACTTCCTGCAACGCTAAGGTGAAAGACAACGAGCTGCTGGTGGATTTTATGGATGGCTCGTCAGAAAAAGCCGAGACAGAAGATCAGGCAGAGGCCCTGTATCAGAAAGCTCGAAAGATGAAGGGAATTTAACCCTCACCCCTGCCCTCCCCGAGGGTAAGGGCGAAGATTGAATCTAAAGAGGAAGATGTCATGAAGATCACACGCAAACATATAGATTACATCAACACGAAACTAGCTCAGATGAAAACCAACAATATCTCAATAAACCTCCCTAACCTAACAGACAAAGATCTGGAACAATTAAGAAAGCATTTCAAAACAGTACGGCGAGAGTTTCTTGGGTACGTATATTTTGCAAAATAGAAAGGAGAAAGGCTATGACGAAAAGAGAGAAACTTGAAAGACTTAAAAACAGACGCACAAAGTATGAACTCGCAGCCGATGGGAAATACTTGGCTGGTTATTGCCTATATGGGAAAAACAATATTTTAAATATGCTCCGTCAGAATGGAAAAGCCTGGGCAATCCGTATTAACGAGAAAGACATGGTTGTCTTTGCTAAAAATGGTAAATCTGCTCAACTCGGTAGATTTTCTATTGCTTTTACCGGCAGAACCCAAAGGGAGGCAATTTGTAACGGTGAATTGCCTTGGTTTGAAAATGCGATCAGCCCCATTAAAGAGTAACAATCAACAGGAGGTAGGGAGATGAAATGGTCAAAAGAACCTATTAAGCATTTACCTGATTATTATATTCGCTGCATGTCTGAAGGCGAACATAAGGCCGAAGCTGATTGTCCTTGTGGAATCAAAGAACGTCATATCCATTGTAAGGGATGTGGTCGCCTAGTGAGTATAGAGGACTGGGACGCCTCTCCCATAGCAATTTATAAATTGAGATTTAAACTTTAAACGTAGAAAGGAATCATCATGATTAGAAAAGGATATCACAGACTCACAGTCGATATTGAGGAATCGCTCTGGCGCCTGATTAAGGTGATGTGCGCCAGGAGAGACCTGGAATATGTAAACCTCGTTACTGGCCTGCTCCAAGAGTGGGTGTCGGACAACCGAGGGAAGGAGGATAGCCATGAATAAACATACACCTTGGCATAAAGAGAATCCGCATGATGAACCATATTATGAAATATGGTATGGAAAAATAGGAGACAAAGACAGAGAATTGATTGCGGAATATGTAAGTAAAGATAATGCTGAATTTATAGTCAAGGCATGCAATTCTCATGCTGAGTTGTATGAGGCATGCAATTTAGCCCAGAAAACCTTTATTCGGCTAGTAAAGAATACTCCTAGGCTTTATCACGATGTTCGGGAGGCCTGGGAAGCGGTTAGTGCGGCCTACGATCAAGCCCTCGCCAAAGCGAAAGGAGAATGAGAGATGAGTAAAGACTTAATCAAATTTGTCTCATTACTACAAACTAAAATCGATGAATATAATAAATCACATTATCCCCATTTAAGCAAAGAACCAGTCATAATAAAAACAGGTAGAAAGTATACTAAGATCGATGTAGGAAGTTCGGGCAAATTTATGCTGGATAATAGCAATGAGCATCTATATTTCATAAAGGGTTATGGGGTAATAGATCGACGAAAGGATTTTGGCTTCTTGCCTGATATAATACAAGTTAATTTCGCTTGGGATGGATATTCGATTATCCCTTTAAAATTTGCTGGTACTTATGCCTCACAATTCGGTTATGCTGGACCTATAACCTAATCCCCCGCCCCTCCGGTTTCCCACGCCGGAGGGGATTTTTACGCCCTGATTTTATGGTCTATTTCGCGGTCCGGTTGATTTAGTAGGGGATAATAGCCCCTCAGCCGGGTAGCAGTTCCGGTGAATGCTGCTCCTGGGCTGTCCATTGCCGGAGAATCAAAAGAAAAAACCATCAAAAATCAGAGTAAAAATTGGCGAACCTGGCGGGAATCCGACCCGCGCATTGAGGTTGAAAGCCTCACAACCCTTGCAGTTAGGTTTACAGGTTCATTACGTCGCTATTCAGTTTTCAACGATCATACAACCCCTCAATCAGAGGGGAGGTTAATCTGCCACTGCTCTTAATGCCGCTTTGCAGATTGCGAGAGGAGCGATAAGTGCATATCCCTCTCCTCTGATTCTATTGCCCACAGCCATACCTCCAAAAGAGAAATTGGCATACCATTCAGGATGCTTGCTTGGAATTTGGCGTAAACTTAACCATAAAGATTTTTCCCTCATCTTCTCCACTACCCGCGCCACATCATTCCATGAGGTGGAAGGATGCCAATCAGTTTCATAATCTCCACACCAATGACCGTCTTTTGTGTTCCAATCACCGTCTTCATTGGGTATCCATCCCATCACTTTTTCTGTTACTTCTTTATCTATGTTTTCCATTTCTAATACCTCTAATGCTTCCCACAATTTTTCTCCCAGCCCTTCCCTTAGTTTCCGGGTTTGCTCCGTCTCGAGGTAGTCGGGGGGGAATTTATAGTCATCAATCATTAGGGCCTGTAGGGTTATTGTCGGCGTATTGCTTGTTAGATGGTTCAAAATAGACATCACCCGGTCCACAATCACTCAGATATTCGCCATCTTTTAACACACGAGATATAGCTGCTACACAATCTGGATATGGGCCATCACTGCATGGCGCAAAATCATCGAGTCCGCATCCACATTCATCATTGCATAGACCATCATAACCTGCATTGACGAGCCATTCACGGACAATATCTTTGACAGTTTTCATTTTTTCACCCCTAGTTAATGTTGTAGGAAGTCGCCGGTCGATTAGCCATTCACCCTGATCGCAAAAACCGTAACCGGCTTATCCCCAAATTCAGGATGAATTATGTCTTTGATAGTCAAACCTCTCCATACCCTTTCAAGTTTATTAGTCGAGTTATAATCACTCTCCTTCGGATAACCTTTGTAAATTATAATTCCACGGAAAGTTGGATGATTAGCTAACCGATCAATCCAGTACTGATTAAAAAGCCTATACTCTTCAGGCTTTTCACCACTCGCAATTTCATCGAAATATTTGGATTTTACGTGTAAATGGAGATATTTCATTTTCTTAAATCCTTTTTCAGCCGATAAAGTACGCCAAAAGCTAGCGGCAAAAACACAATCGATACTATGATTATTTGTAGGAATTTAGGCATTTTCTGCTCCTTATTTTATATCGATTTTATTATTATTCTAGTTCCCGGCTCCGGGCCATATCGTTTGAAAGCATTCAAAATGGCTACTTGTTTATCATCATGCCAGGCCAAACCATTAAGGCAATCTTTGACAAACTTCACAAGGTTATCTAAATCAGGCTTTTTCACATGCCAAATCGTAAAGTGAGTAGCTTTCTCTCTTCTGATTTTCGGCCACGATTTAGGAATAGGCATAATAAACAGAACATCTAAAGAAAGGGCACCTTCTAATGGTTCCTTGATTTGCTGCATTGCTTGGATTTTCCAATGCCCTTCTTCGGTAACTTGTTCATTATATGCACCAACAAAGTTGCCCTTTCGCACAAAACGGGGTCGTTTTTTAGCAATAGGCTTTCCGGGTATGTAAATGGATTCAGTCATTTTGATGTATCTTTTCCCACTCTTCAGGATGATTTACATAGACATGTCTTTCTAACGCAGATTGTCCATGAATCTTTTGACCCTTTTTATTTGTTCTCCATCGTTTTGTCTTCCAACTACAGAATTTACATTTGATATATTCTTTCATCATCCTCCCCTCCACCAGGTAATAATATGCGCCGTTAGAATCAGGCATTATTCACCTTCTACCCTAACGTTTTGCTCGTAATGCCTTGTAAGCCAGTTAAAACGAAAACCTAAATAACATATGCTTATCCTGAAACCTTTTAAAATATGAGTCTGAATCGACACAGAAAACAAATCGAATTGATAAGGTTTTGAAGGTGAATGCACCTTTATGGGTTGTAGATAAAATTCTATATAGAATGACCGCCTGCCGATTTTGCATATTTTCCACATCATCACACCCCCGGCATCCCCACAGGATACCCCTCATACTCGCTCTTGAGCCGCTTGCATGCCGGACAATATCGCCACGATGGGTCATCCTCGGGCCGCCAGAACCATTTCCCACAGGGCTCGCCATTAGGTAGAATCCCGATGCATCTACATTGCACCATCGGGCGCTTGCGTTTTTTGTAGGAGGGTTCGGAGGTCATTTCGGGTATTCATTCCATTCCCGGCCATCGAGAAGGCGGCCAGCTTTGTGTTTGCCGATTCTCCTCATGCAGGAATTTTCAAGCATCATTTCATCCTTGCGAATCCCTAAATGACTTCTGGTAGTTTCAAGATGGGTAGCATCAATCCACTCCCCCCACTGCTTAAAGAAAAACGGCACTCCCGCAGCCTGGCATTGATCTCTCACAGATCGAGCCCAATCAGGATGCATGGGGCGGGCTCCTGGGCCGGTCTCGCCACCGAGGATGACCCAATGCAATTTATAAGACGGGTCTGGAGTATCCAAAGCATCAGTATGAAAATCATCAAAAGGGTTTATGAAAGTAAGATCTACCGGCCCCAACATCGGTTCAATACTCACAAACCGCACCGCTGCGGGGATCTGCAAGAGGATAGGGATACGTTCGTCTGCTCGTTGCTGGTTTTCGCAGGTGACGCCGAGCCATATTCTAAAAGAGTGCTTTCCTGTATATTTTCTGCGGCTAAGATATGCCTTCATTCTCTGGGGTCTCTTTGTTAAAATTAAATACGTATGATACCCATAATAGGTGCTAATCATTGTAGAAAAAATTGAATCTATCCATTCGTCTTTCACATCCTCATGAAACAGATCCCCCATACTGCATACAAACACCATGCGAGGCTTTTTCCACTTCAACGGCTGGTCCAGACGGTCGGGATGAAATGTCACCCGGAAAGGATCATCTTCAGGATAGCCATAACGCCCTTTTAACCTTTGAGCCATTCTTCTGGCATAACAATGCTCGCAGCCCTCGGAAATCGGGGTGCATCCCGTTATCGGGTTCCAGGTTTTCCCCGGATTTCCGTTAATGTCCCTGGTCCATTCTATCTTTGTTGTTGACATTATTGGTTTAGCCTCCTATATTGAATGGGTAGAAAGGAGTTAGAAAATGGGAAGCAAAGAAGGAATTCTTAAGGTTGCCGCTAAAAGGCTTGGGATGTCCTATGATGACTATTTGGAAAGAATATCTAATGGCTTTAAGCATTGCCGAAAATGTAAAAAATGGAAGCAAAAAACTTTTTTTCATAAAGATTCTACTCGTGGTGACGGATTTTCTCCGATCTGCAAAAAATGTCTTATGAAAACAACTCCTGATAATCCAGGTAGAGCTATACGTTGTAAAATGAAGCAGAAGGGTTATTCGTGGTGCTCTGGATGTAAAAAGTGGCTTCCAAATGAAAAAGTTAAGCAAGGGAAATGCCGCTACCATAGAAATAAATATGCGCGGGAACATTATCATAAATCGGAAAAATTTAGACAGTCCAGACGGAATAGGGCTGCACAATATAGAAGAGATGTGGCCCCCATACCCAAAGAAGGGTTGGTGATTTTGGAAGAAAAGTTTAAGGGGAGGTGTGTTTATTGTGGGAAGCCAGCTACGACTTACGACCATATTGTTCCGGTTTCTAAAGGTGGACAAACGACACCGGGAAACATTGTTCCAGCCTGTAATTTTTGCAATTCTTCCAAGAAAACGAAAGATGTAATCCAATGGCTTGATAAAAAAGGAATCCAGCCAAATGATAAACTTTATGAAATCATGATTCTTGGTGTTGCAGGTCTGTATGGATAAACCATTAGTTGCCCATTCTATCTTAGTTCGATCTGCCATTTTTCACTCCTTATCTGTGAGAGTTCGGAGGTCATTTGAAGTTGATTATCTCCTTGTGGGGTTTAACACGGTAATCACTTGCCCCGTAGGGAGACAAGTGAATTAAATTGTTATCTCTTTTATTCGATTTCTCACCAATCTAAGCATCTGTGTAAGCTTCTCTTTTTCAGTTCCTGAAGCAACCCTACGTTTTACACGTAAAGAATACTCTCGCATTTTCCATTTTTTTAATGACATAATAATTTCCTTTCTAGGGAGATAACGTGAAGGATGAGCCGCAGTTTTAGCTGTCGGTTCAATCCATTTGTTGGATTTCAGTCTCTTAATAATCATCTTCCCTACACATTTTATACAGAGCAGATTGTTTTCCAGGATATAACCCTGTTTCCCGCATTTTTTGGATCTGCCAGGGATTAAAGTAATATCTGCTACCATAATTAACCTCCTGAAACCTCACCTCACCCACTCCTTGGGGATGGGGGTCATCACCATACGTTATCATCCGGTCCGATGGGCTCGCCGCATTCCGGGCAAAGGAGCTCCCGTGAATCATCAGCAAACCGGCATTCAGAACTAAGACCTTTCCAGTCGCATTCCGGGCAATAGACATAGTATTCGTCTTCTTCCATGGTGTTCCCCTTTAAAGTTTGGTGGTCATTAAATCACTTTCAAAACAACTGTGTTTATCATAGTTCCAGAAACCTTAAATGCTCCGTGAGGTAGTTTGATAACCTCACAACCATGCTCCCCGACTTTATCCCAAAACGATAGCGTCTTTCTGTTCTGTCGGAACTCTACCCCTACCGACATAACAGATACGAGAATACCGCCCTCTTTGAGCATCGTAAGCGCCTTTTCCACATGCGAGATATCCTGTTGTTTGGTAAATGGGGGATTCATGACAATCCGGTCATAGCCAGCATGATCGTTGTATTGCAGGAAATCACATTCATAAGCAGAAAGACGCTTGTTTCGTAAGACCTCTACGCATTGTGGATTAAGATCAAGACACGTCAACATCCCTGGCCCAACAATAGCGCATAATGCTTCTGCAATCGCTCCGTTGCCTGCTGATGGCTCAAGACAAGTATGCTCGGGCCGAACTTCTGCCAAATCTATAAGCAAATCAACAACATCTTTTGGGGTCTCGAAGAATTGAAACTCATCTTTTGGTGCGACAACCTCACCAGTCAGCAGCACATTATCAATGGCATCTGATATATCTGATTCAAATATGTGTGCCTTGATTTTCCGGCTCCACTTTCCTCCTAAATTTTCCAGCACTTTATTGACATTAAAGTAAGTTTTCCGATCCAGTTGTTCAGGTGGTAAAAAATACAGGTTGTCTTCTACTGTGCCTCGTTCAATGATGGATAAAATTGGTTGTTCTATTTTCATTTCTCCTTCACCATAAAGTTTTTGTAGGGCGTGAGTTCATAAGTTATTGATTCCCCTCATAATAAATTTAATAAAACTTAATAAATTATCGTAGTTCCTAACAAGACTATGAGAAAAATTTTTGATATAACTCTTGCCACATGAAACAATCATCCCTCATATGGTGGAGTACACGATCCTTTACGGCCTGCTCAATAAAACCCGAGACGGTCATGCCCTCCCGTTCGCAGATTTCCTTCACGATCTCGGTGAGCTGGGCCGATATTGAAATAGAGGTCTGTTCTTTTTTGCGGAAGAAATTTGGCATAACTCACCTCCCTAATGACTTCATTAGAATTTTAAATAACTTCATACGCACATTTACTATTGCGCTTAAGAAAGACGGTGTTTTAGTATCGGGGGATAAGGCAGAGGGACGATGGTTCTCCTGGTCAGAGATTTTCCCCACCGCCCCTTTTGTGGGAGGACACTCTTCTTGTGCCACCCTATTTTTGTCTATATTCATGAGAGTAAGACGAATTAAACTAGCAAGTGGACGAGATGGTTTTAGATCACCATTTCTGATTCGCCGATAATGTCTGGAGCTTATCTGAAGATATTGAGCTACCTTAGTATGATTGCCGTAGTGTTCTTCTAAACGTTCAAAATCTAACATAGGACAAATTGTACTATAGTTTATTCTGCTTGTCAATATTTATTTGGGCATCTTTATGAAATGGGATTCACCAGGATACCAAAGGGCTATATTGAGCTGGCTAGAGAAGCGTACAGCGAGCCGCCCTGAAAGTATATCTTACGTTTTTTATATGTTAGGTATTGAAAAAACAAAGAAAAGCAAGGGTAGTGCGTTCAGAAGGGCCAAGAGGCAAGGAAGGAAATGGACTGTAGCAGACATATGTAAAATGGCTGATTACTACAAGGAACCACCCGCAGAAATTCTTACCTTAATTGATGCTCATTATCTCCGAAACAAACAATTCTTTGATAATCCTGATAATTTTATGAAATTAGAAGAATAAAGTCGATAATAGCGCAATTTTAACCTCTAACTGCCTCTTATCGGCTATTTTTGGGTTTGCATTGTAGGACAATTTGTACTATTGTGCAGTCACCATGAAAAAGAAATGCTCAATAGACGGTTGCGAGAACGATGCGAGAGCAAAAGGATTATGCTGGATGCATTATTATCGACAGATCCATGGGATCAGCGATATGCGGTCAGGAGAACTTCCTCGCAAGTGGAAACCTAATGACCCCCGCTACAAAAACAAAGGCCGTTTCTGCTCAGTTTATGGATGTAATAAACCTTTTTATGCCAAGGACTTATGTCGAAATCATTATGAATTGCAAAGGCGACATGGCCGATTGATCTACAAGAGAGACATGGCTAAGCCTATATGTCCGGTAGAAGGTTGTAATGAAGTGGTAAAAGTAAAAGGACTTTGTATGTTTCATTACAACAGATGGCGCCATGGCATAGAGTTGACGAGGCCTAAAGGAATTAAAGGTAAGTTAAACCCTCATTGGAAAGGGGGAGTTGCAGAATATACAAACCACACCGAACTGAAGCGGATAAGAAAAGAAATCTTAGCCGAAGCTAATTATAAATGCCATTACTGCGGAAAGCCAGCCAATCAAGTCCACCACGTAGATTTAACCAGATGGAACCATTCCAAAAGCAATCTTGTTGCTTGCTGTACAAGTTGCAATCATAAGAGATCGAAAATCTACACTTCTAAATTCAGAAGACTTTATGGAAAAACGGCAAGCGAATTGGCTCAAGAATTAAGACTTTGTGCTTCCACAATCGTAAGACATCACAATCTATATGGAAGTTTACCAATGTCACGGTATAGAGCCGTAGTTAATTAATAGCTCCACACTCGGAGGTAAGCCATGCCATTTGAACGATTCACCAAGATAAGAACGAAGTTTTTTGACCCACGTGCAACTATTTGTAAAAACGGCGTCTTGTATATAAATGGACCTTTTGCTGAGCAAACACAACCGCATAAATACTGTGTATCTTACTTCAGCAAAGAAGATAAGGCGATAGGTCTCCGATTTACGAGCGACACAAATGAAGAGGGATTGTTGAAGGCTACAAAACGGACAACAGCTCATGGTAGCTTTATTTGTCTACGATCCTTCTTGGCATATCATAACATCACTTTCGATCACAGCATTAAGTTACATCCCGTTTATAACGCCAAAGAAGATATGTGGATTATGAAATTGGAGAGGTAAGCATGACCTGGCAACTTTGCCCCTATTGCAACCAATGGTATCCAGCGGAACTTCCTAGATGCCCTTTTTGTGGGGGGAAGGAGAGGCAAGCATGACCCTTAAACAAGCCATAATCATAACCCTAATAGCCATACTTGCCTACATAGTTTGGTGGGTGGGATAGGAGCAAGCATGAAAATCAGCATATTTGAAAACCAATGGAGTTTCGGATTCCATTTAGACGCAGAGACATTAGCCGAGGCCGCTTGGATTACCAGATTCCAAGTAAATGTAAAAAAAGATGTTCCCGCCTTTGGTGCAAGTGCCTTAAAAGACGGGACTTTCCGGCAATACATAAACTTTCAAAGGAAAAAGGATCAGACTTCTATTATCAAAAAATAGTGGGAGGCCGCCCATGACCCATCTAAATGAAATGACCAGACTTACCCTTGACGCAATGTTCGCCGCTATGAATATCCATGAGCTCCTGGAAGTCATGAAGTTTTTAGAGACTATCATCTTTCAACGGATGAGCCAGGGCCAGGAGGATGGATTAAGAACGGGAGGAATATAATGGAAAAAGAAGAATTGAGAACACTCATCAAGAAAATAGCTCATTATCTTGAGCCTAATGATAAATGGGTTTTGGGAGAATCCCCGCTTAGTTGGATAGTCCTAAGTAATCCGAATACTGAAATGGTACTTGCCTTCAGACAAGAATCCTCGAATCGTCTCGAAATCCGGGGCTCATTCGGCGGTTCTGGAATTGCTCGATATCGACCTTATGGGGGTGATCCAGCTTACGAAAAGACCGACATCACGGTTTCCCTCAGCAAGTCCCCCGAAAAGATAGCCCATGACATCACCACTCGTCTATTACCACCGTACACGCGGATGTTGGCCTATGCCCAAGAGCGTAAGGCAAAAGATGATGAATATAAATATCATAAAAAAAATATACTCAAGCAGGTAATCATTGCGATAGGCGGGGATGCTCAAATGCATAGACATGATGAAAATATCGTATATGGCTATGAGCCATATCGTTTCGAGGCCAAACATTGGACTGGCGATGACATTGATATCAAAATAACTCTGCCAATGGACCAGGCATTGAAAGTTTTGGAATACATTAAATTGAAAAGCCCATCCGGGACATCCCCAAACCACGTTCGAGGGAAACCGCTGCGTGGGGGATAGCCCTGTATAAAATAGACTAGGTAAGGTGGAGATATAAGGGCATCTCTGAGCAATCTAAGGTGTGCCTGAAGCAAAACCGCCAGTCAACACAAAAATAAAAAGCAGGGCGAGGGGTCCAAGGAAGGGATTGGCAAGGGCAATGCAACCGTAAATCTTAGATAGAGAGGAATGATGGACAAAATCGAATTGGTCCAAAAAATCGGTGATATCGTTTGTGAAGGGTGCGGACCCGATGCTGATTGCGGGCTTGATCCATCAGAATGTGATCGCATAGAGGATGCGATTACCCTACTTGATGCATATCTCGAACAAGAGGGGTTAGTTTAACACGGAGGATTCAAGAGCTTTGCTGGTAGCGGTACGGGGGTAACGTACCAATATAATTATGCTTCACCCTGTCGGAGGTAAAACCGGCCTACCAGCACCCATATTCGCAGGGAGGCTTCCTTTAACCTGAGCGAATCGGTGCCTGCGGGGTGGAGGGAAACAGGTTGCAATTTGTGGCCCGCATCTGAAACGACAAGCTCCATCAGGTGGAAGCCGAATAGAGAACAAGCTGGCCTTGGGCAAGCCAGCACCTATCGCGGGGGGGACGGTCCCAGCTAGGGCTCATACCCCTGGCCCTGTCAGTTCGATTCTGGCCCCCGCTACCTTATAGCCGATAAGGGACCCATGCTGTAGGGTGTCATCATCGCTCTACTCTGTAAAAATCAGCGCAGAGTAACGAGACTGTCGGCTATAATCACCACGAGGATCACGAGTATAGCCCGCCCTTAGGGCTACAATGATGAGAATTTGCCAATAGCATGCGAAAGAGCCATGCCGAAACTGGAAGGCAAAGCGAGCCTCTGGACGATTGGGCACACAGGGGTCGGCGGAACCCAGCCCGTTGTAGCCCTCTGGTGAGTGGGGTTAGGCAGGCGGTACAAGCAGAAAAAAGTGTTGGAAGTGGCGAACCAACAGTCTCCGATTAAGTTACGGTAGAATACCTAAACGTTAGGGCTTGCTGCCTAGCCCCACATTTTCCATGTGTTTGTACTGTTGGGCTGCTAAAGAAAGGAGGCACAATATGTTTGAGGGAGAACTCGGAAAGAGAATGATGATTCAACAAGGCTATGTTCCTTCAACTTGCACATTGCCTGTCGAATTTGCTGGCCCATTGATTTGGTCAGAAATCAACGCAGGAAATGATCCATGTGCAGGCTGCAATGAAGATAGGACTGTATGTCATGGGAGGCCTAAGCAGCCCAACAAGTCGCTCCAGGCGACCCGCTAAAGCGTGCGCCTGAGCTTTGGCGTAGGGAGATTTATGATGAAAAAAGAAATCTGGGAATGTAATGAATGCGGCAGTCCCTGTCGCATTGAAATCCATTATAGCGATGAGAAATTGCCACAGCATTTGGTAGGGCAAAGTAGATTTAGAAACAGGGCCTGCCCATGCCAAGAAACGGTTTTTCCGGTATGGAAGGAAATCTTCCCTCAGGCTGATCCAGCGGACGAAATAAAACTTGGCGAAATCCTTCAATGCCCCCATTGTCAGACAACGGGGAAGGCTAAAATATTTCGCCGCTGATACACACGATAGGTGACTTGCTATGAAAACTGAATCAGAAATAAAAGTAGCATTGTTAGACAATCAAAAAGATTTGGACAGAAGAACGATTCTCTATGAATGCCCTGGTGATTATGTGCGTGGTTGGGTGGCTGCATTAGAATGGGTATTGAGCAAAACGCCTCCTAACAAGGCCACTAAACCTGACTCGGCAGAGCCATGATCACAACAGAACAATTTGAAACCGGCACCATTGCACCGACAGACGAATGGTTCGAGCCGATGTATCAGGATTTCTTTTACTATTAATTTCGCATAACTTCCCTCTTCTAAAGAGGCGGGTTCCCCGTCACCCGATATCCGACGGGGGAAAGGCGGTTTGTGATGAAAGAAGATAATTTTTATTGGGGAATGATTGTTTTTATCCTTTGTCTGATAATAGCATTTTGGGGAACAATTTTCTGGATAGGCTGGCATTTCATCTCTAAATGGTGGTGAAATGCTCTCCTACACCCTAAAACTCCTATTTCTCCTCGCCATCCTCTTGGGCCTCGCTGAATGTACGGAAAATAGAGGTAGAGAGAAAGGTAGCACTGCAAGAGGAGAATTATCGCTATCTCAATCACATGTACCATGAGCTGAGATACCCTGAATTGTGGCGGGTGTTTTATGGATATCAAAGGAAAGGGGAATGATGAAGCTCACAAAGAAAAAAGCCATAGAATTACACAGAAGGGTACTTTGGGATTGGCTGTATCATCATCCAAGCAAAAACAAAGAAGATTGCCCTCGATGGGAGTTCAATGGCGGTGATATTCCCAGAGTATCTATCAATTGTTTTCTTTGCGAAGTAAGTGATAGCTGTGAAGATTGTCCTGTTGAATGGCCTGGAGGGGATGGCTGTATGTCTACCAGCGATCATAAAGCGGGCGTATTTAAAAAATGGCTTCATGCCAAATCCCCTCATACCAGAAAAAAATACGCCAAAATCATAAGGGATTTACCGGAGAGGAAATAAGGAGAAATGATGGACAAACAACTCGTTAAGTTTGACATCGAAACGGCTGTCATAACGGCCTTGGATGAGAGGTATAAGAATCTCGTGATTCACGATGGAAAGTCCTATGCCTTTGTGATGTCTGGCCTTGCAGAATATCGTGAACTGAGGCTTTCGGTGGTGAAGGGACACAAGAAAGAGAAAGAGGAAGCCAAAAACTATTGTGATTTTCTTGACTCAGAAAAACGGCGCATTTTAGAACGTCTGGCTCTCGGAGAAAATTATCTCAAAGAGATCCGTCAAGTCTGGGATGATCAGAAGGCCGCTATCAAGGCTGAGAAGGCACGGAAAGAAGCGGAACGCATCGAGAGCATTCAGGAGAATATCATTTCTCTTTTCCCTCTTGGTGTCCCGGTGGGTATTGATGCGGCTGCAATCGAAAACCGCCTTAATGCCATAAGGGATATCGAGATCGATCCACAAGTGTTCATGGAGTTTTCCGGACAGGCCCAAGCAAAGAAAGAGGAATCTATAACTGCTTTAGAAGATGCCTACGAGAAACGTGTTAAATGGGAAGCAGAGGAGGTAGAGCGTAAAGCTGAGGCCGTGAGACTAGCCGAGGAGCGAAAGGCGAATGAGGCCAAAGAAAAGGAGCTGGCCGAGGAGCGCCGGAAGATTGATGAAGAAAAAAGAAGGCTTGAGCGCTTGGAATTTGAGCAAAAGGCTAATGCACAGGCGAAGGAATGGGCGGAACGTGAGGCCAAGGAGAAAGCCGAGCGAGAGGAGCGGGAACGGAAGGCCGCCGAGGCAGAGAAAAAGAGGCAGGAGGCATTGAGGCCGGACAAGGACAAGCTGATTGCCTTCGCAGATGGATTATACAACATGAATACACCAGCATTAAATTCATCTGAAGCTAAAGAAATCCTTGGTAGGGCTCTCGATGGAATTACAACCATAGTAAATAATATCGTAAAAGATGCAAAGGAGTTGTGATCATGAGAAACTGGCCCGGATTTTACGACATGCCCAATGAGCAGTACCAACAGGAAACCGCCGTATCAAAATCCGATCTTACTCTTTTCGCCAGATCCCCGGCGCACTATAAATGCAAAGAAAAGCGCAAGGAAACTCCTGCTCTGATCTTCGGGGATGCTGTTCATACTGCAATCCTGCAACCAGATATCTATATTAAACGATATGCTTTTTTCCCAGAGGATCATGACGGAAGAAATATAGATGGTAGAGCCCGTATAAAGGAAGCCAAAGAGAAAAATCTAATTCCTCTTTCTTGGAATGACTCCGGCAGAATCGGCGAGATGAAGGAGGCCATCAGGCAACATCCAACCGCCTCAAAGCTCATCTATGGAGAAGGACCTGCCGAGATCTCGGGCTTTTGGGTAGATGAGCGCACCGGCCTTGAATGTCGATTACGGGCTGACAAGATCCGCTCTGATCTCGGTATCGTGATTGATCTCAAGACATGCGAGGATGCCCGCTTTGATGCTTTTCAGCGAAGCATCGCCACTTATCGGTATCATTGGCAGGGAGCGCACTATCTTGATGGTGTATCCGAGATCACGCATATTGAACATACCAATTTTGTCTTGGTAGCCATCGAGAAGGAGCCGCCCTTTGCCATATCCATCTATCGCATTGATGACGCTGCTATCTATGCAGGCAGAGAAGAAATCAAGATCCTCATGAATGAATTTCGAGAATGTAAGGACCGGGATGTATGGCCCGCATATCTCCCGGAGGAGGTACAGAATATCTCCTTGCCGGGGTGGTATTTGAAAGGAGCGAACTTATGATCAAATGTATGTGTGGCGATAAAGATTGTAAAGCTGTAATCCGTTTTGATTCAATTTCACAGACAATATTGACTGAGGGAAATGATAACAATCGACATGATCAACTATTTTACTTAACTCCTGATGCAATCGTTGATTTCATTCACCAATTAAAAGAGATGTTGGATTACATAGTAAATAATCCTAAAAAATGAAAGGAACGCTTTTATGACAATCGAAATCTGCGAAGAATGTGGCGCTGTTGCTCATGGAAATATGTTTTGTAATACTTGCAGAACTTATCAAAACAAATTGCATGGCTGGAATCTTCCGCCTTGGAACCATCCTGCAGAAAAGCCATGCGGAAAAGATGAAGTACAAGCCTTTATTGATAAATTAGAATCTATAAACAAGAAAGGAGAATCATCATGACAGAAGATCTACAAACAGGAAAAGAGCTTATTTTAAGCCCCGGCAGATCAATGTTTTTCGACATTGCCAAATACGAACATGCAAAGAAGATCGGGACCTTGTTATCAGGATCTTCAATGGTCCCCGATCAATTCAGGGGATCTCAAAACCTCGGTAACTGCATCATTGCCCTCAATCTAGCTGAAAGAATGGAGGTTGACCCCTTCATGCTCATGCAGAATATGTATATCGTGCATGGCCGACCAGGGATTGAGGCGAAGCTGGCTATTGCCCTTGTCAATGGCTCCAAGAAGTTTACTCCCTTGCAATTCAAGTTTGAGGGAACGGGAAAAGCCAGGCAATGTACCTGCTACGCTACCCACAAAGAAACAAAAGAAGTTTGCTCTCAAACGGTTACATGGGAAATGGTGGAGGCTGAAGGCTGGAATAAAGATAAAACCAATAGGACCACGGGCGAAGTTATCAAATCGAAATGGAATACCTTGACGGATATCATGTTTCAGTATCGATCTGCAATGTTTTTCACTCGGATATATTGCCCTGAAGTTACTATGGGTTTTCATTCCGTAGAAGAAATCCTCGATATGACCGCAAATGGCGATGGAGTCTATAGAACAGCTTATGGCAGGCCTGAAGGCCCTGTCGTTGACCTAAATGAAAAGCTCAACGCCACAGGCCAAACCACGGGAACCACCTACGCCACCAAGGAACCCCCAAAACCCGAAGAGAAGAAAACCGAGGGAGAGGGCCAGGAAGAAGAGAAAGATCCTATCCGTGCCCAGTACAACAAGCTCAAAACCACCGGATTCAAGGCATGGGTAGAGAAGCATGCCAAATACATACCTTCTCTCGAAGAGAAATACCGCACAGAGATCCGAGATAAGTGGATGAAATTGCTTCCACATCTATCTTATCCTCTGGATGAGCCGGAAGAACCTCCTGCAGGCGGACCAGAAGACGCAATAGTACCCGAAATTCCCCCACAGGAATCGATAGGAGCAACATCAGTGGAAGATGAGGAGCAAAGGGTACTCAGGTTAGTCGAAGGATCGAAGCGAGATTCTTGGGGCAAGTTGTCTGTTCCTTGCTCAAACAGAGAAGGACATCATGTATATTATGCAAATACCTGCCCGAAGTGCGAGCTCAGGATAGGTTGCCCCACATTTGCTGCCTATGATAAGGACATTGCAAGCGGTGAATGAGGGAGGCGAATTTGCCTAAATTGAATTAGACTGCATGCGGTCTAACCTACTGTTAGGTGATTTATGTATTGCAAAATCTTTTATCTCTTAAATGGCGAAAGAAAAGAATGGCCTATAGATGCTCATCCTGAAAAGGATAATGATGAGACCTTGAAAACACATTTGAATAAATGGGTTCCTGAAGCTGCATACTTAGGACATCAAATGGGTGAGCAACCTAACAAGGCCATAGAGCCGACCGCAAGGGGCGACGGCTCATAGCGACGTTAGCGATATACAATAATTCATGACCCCTAAGAGGGAAAGGAGAGGAGATGAAAATCACAACAATCACAAGGACAGTATCAGGCGATAGCTTTGACAATGTCTCCGCTACCGCTCAGGTGGATGATGATGACGCCATCGAAGTAATAATGAAGCTGGATACCATATTAAAACATTCCCTCGACGAAATAGCCCTGCAAGGTCAAGTAATGCATAGGCAGGAGGAGGAAAAACACAATACAGTATCCCTCCTCGAACGAGCCTTGCAGTATGCCAAGAATACTGAGATACCGTTTTAAATGATGTTGACCCAACCCGTACATAGTGCTACTACCCTCCCAAGAGAGGGGGTGATGTCCATGTCGGACAAAGCCAGAGTCCGAAAGGATAAGGGTGGCTATTTCATCTATGTGCGTTGGCAGGGGCAACGTCATTATATCACGATGTATATGGGATTGCTTTCTTTTCGAGATGATGAGCGCCTTGCCAATAAATCAGCAGACGTCATCAATAGCGAGATCGACAAAGGCCCTTTCCGGCCTGAGAGATGGAAGCGCAGACAGAAGAAACTTTTCACCGTCCAGGGATACTCAAAAAATTGGCTTGATCGCATAGAGCCAAGTCTTGCCACAGCCACTATCTATGATTACCGCAATTCATTCAAGAGGCATATCAACCCCATAATCGGATCAGAATACATTGAGGATCTCAACAAGGATAAGTTGCTCAATCTACTGAACAGCATCGCCCGAGCCCCCAAGGGCAAAAAGAACGTCATGGACGCCCTCAAGCAGATGATGAGATATGCCTATGAATCGGGGCATATCCCTCAAGTGCCTATTTTCCCTAGATTACAAGGAAAACACAAGGTATTGCAACCGGAAATCCGCTGGCTGGAGGTGAGAGAGCAATTCAACCTTCTCGGGGCAATCCCCCAGAAGCACCGCCCCATATTCACCTTTATTATGCTGACAGGCTGCCGGCCTTCCGAGGCCAGGGCTTTCAGGAAAGAGGATATCAAGCATGATTACATCCTATTCGCCGTCACCTTTGGCCGGAAAAGTGAGCTAAAGGAAGTCAAGGGCAAAAAAATAATGCCGTTTCCTCTGACTGAGGCATTAAAGGAACTATTCGCCACTATGCCGAAATCTCTTAGTCCTTGGATATTTGCCAACCCGAACACGGGTGAGCATTACAGCAAAACCATATTAGGGAAGATTTTCAGGCAGGGGGCAAAGAGGGCAGGATTCAACATATCCCTCACCGAGTTTGGCCGTAAAAGCTTTGCTATGGAGATGCTACAGGAATTGGATAAAGGGATCGTATCTCATCTATTGAGGCATCAGGACCCGCGCATGATAGACCATTATGCAAAGTATAAAACGGCACCTTTGAAGAGTGCGCTTGATAAGGTGCAGAGGGTAAAATTTAAAGATGAAAAAGGAGGGCATATATAATGGAAACAATAGATATTAGCGGGATGGGTGGAGGTTATGAAAGGTGCTGTCAATTAATGTTGCTTCGAGGGATGAAATTCCTAGAGGCGAATCCCGATTTTAATTGGTCAGAATCGTATAAAGGCTCTCCTAGTGTTTACGGCCTTTTAATTTCTGAGAGTTTCGAGGCCAAAACCCTAGATGAAGTAATTGTCAAAGACCTTGGTTCTTCTGGCGCTCAACATCAAGCAGTTATAGGCCATTTACATTATATCGCCGAACATGGCTATCAGGGGTGGATTGATTATTTCAGGAACGAATTGAATCAAGCTGATAGGATTTATGAACTAGATGAAAGTCAACTAGAAGAAAATGTCAAGCAAGACATAAAACTGTGGGAAGCTAAATTAGATGCTGGCTATGATCCACTCGCTAACCTACGAGAAATTATTCCCGAAGATCAGTGGATTAATGTCAATCCCGATGATCCTGAATCGATGAAGAAAGGCATTAAGAAGTTGATTGAGAAAATTGAATTTGCATCTAATCTGACAGAAAAAAAGACCTAAGTTATTGAAATTAGTGGTGGGCGGTGTGGGATTTGAACCCACGGCATACTTTGTAACTAACTGATAATAAACAACAAATTAACCACCTTACTGGGTACTCGCATGTTACCTGACAGTCGGGCCACGGGGAAGGTGGTGGAGATGGAGGGAGGCAAGAAATCTGCGTAATATGAGAATAGGTAGAAAAATTTACTTATATTGCTACTGTTATGTGTAAAGGGATTTAAATGGATTTTGATATATTAATAAGGTCTGGAACATGCTGTGTTTGTGGTAAAAAGTTTAAAAATACACCACGAAGAACCAATATTGCCAGAGATTTGGAGGATGGGAAAATCTATTGTAAAACGTGTGCTCTCGGGAAAGTACTGGGTGAATATTTTAAAACACATAACAAGTCGCTCAACTCAGACCCTCAAGGGCCATGGCCCTTTCGGGCGGGTTAGCTGGGCGTTAGATTTTAGGAGGTTGAAATGAAATGTTCTTTTTGTCTTAAAGAATCTGTTGTGGGTTTTAGTAATAATTCACTAATGGCTGAAGTCGGATTATGTGAAGATCACAATACACCCGAAAATATTGAAATCTTAAAATCAAAATTATCTCAAAATCTAACAAGCGCATTCACTCGACCAGTAAAAACACTGGCGAGTGATGCTAGGCGTTAAATGCCATGTGTAAGCACGAAAATATATCAATAACAGAACGTGGTGGATGGCTTTCACAGCATGATAGAACAGAGTCTGGTGATTGGACTCATTGTCATGTTCCAGGAAGATATAATGCAACCATTTTCATCGACTGTAGAGATTGCAATAAAACATGGGAATATAGTAGGTATCATGTTCCTAAATGGCTGAAACGATATTTAAACGAGATTGGCATTTAACAATCTCATCCACCCGACGCCTGAAGGCGCGGGTGATAAGGACGTTAGGAGGCTTTATGGGAAAACGTAGAATAAAAGAATGGCAAGAATGTCCTAAAAGAATGTGTTACACATTACATACTTGTAGCGTATGCCTTGAACGCATTACACTAGGTCAAGAATATTACGATTGTGGCCACCGGCGCTGCCATATTGCCTGTGCGCCTCCTAACAAGGCCATCGAGCCGACCGCAAGGAACGGCGGCTCATAGCGACGTTATATTTTAGGGAATAAAGATGATTGCTTACGGTTACGTCTGGTTGGTCTGGAAGCATACTTGGGATATTGTTGATCGTCATTGGCGTAGAGATGTGTATAGAGTTTTTGCGGAAAAAAGAAACGCTTTAGAATGTTGCCGTAAAAACAAAATGTGCTTCCTTGGAAAACGCAAACTTATGGATGAAAAATATAACAAATCGCTTGAGACGGATGGCCGAAAAGACGGCCACCGCTCAGCTTAACCGTTAGCCAGAAAGGAGGAAAGGGTTATGATGGATAATTATCACAGTGATTTAGCGACATCAAGTCTCAGCGATGCCATAAAGGAATTGACTAAAGCGCGTCAATATGCTGCTGATGCCAATGCACCCCCATGGCTGCTGAACAATTTAAAAAAGATGTCTCATGGCATCCAAAACAGGATTAACGATATCCTAACATTGCGAAAACCACGCAATGGCTAACAACCGGCTCAACTTGACCGCAGAAAGCGCGGCAAGTGAGTTTAGTGTTATAATTCAAGGAGGTTAAAACATGGATAGCAACATAAAAACAGATACATCAGATCCGATAGTTTTAAAGGATTATCCGTTTTCTCTTATTTTTACTTGGGAAGGTAAAGAAAGGGTAATCACATTGAAAAAAGGGGAAGATGTACTTAGGCTTGCTGAGATATACAAAAGACTCTTAAACAGAAATGATATTGAATATAGTGAGACATTTACAGATGAGAAATTATAACAAGCGGGTGGAGACCGACGCCGAAAGGACCAGCGCAGCTCACCCTTATCGTTAGGTAGAAAACAATGAGATGTCCACTTTGCGGTAAATTCACAGGCAAAAATTACGCCATTCACGATAAAGACTGTAACATTTATAGAGTCTGGGGCTTCTGTAAAACCCACAGATGGGTAAATCCTCGGGATTGGATATGGAAAGATTTTTTCCCACTTAAAAAGAGGTCTAAAGCCGATTGATAAATTGGCAGGTTAGTTTGGTAAATAAATGAAGAGAATTCTTATTATTGCAATATTGCTTCTCGCGTCCTGTGGACCTCCACAGGAAGAATATGAACAGGAATGGTACGAACAGCGCATTTCTAACTGGTGGGACAAGGAGTGGACCTGCCTCGAAAATCCTACCTATTATAATGACCCTGATTATATCATTGACATGGATGCTCTCAATGAAGCCTTCTTGGAGGCCAAAAGGGAAATCATTATCTGCGAAGATCCTACTATTGAATGGAAATCTAGTTGTGAGATCGCTCAGTGTATGCGAGCAGATTGTGATACTTGCGCTATATGGTTGTGGAGAAAACTATTAGACAAAGGTTGGCCGGATAATGTCAATGGAATGATGATAATTTATTTCTACAATATTGACAGCTATCACTTACTTAACGCTGTAAAATATCAAGGGGATTTTATCATGGTCGATGTAACACAAATTCTGAATGCTTGGCCTATGATGTTATCGGAGATCAAGGGAACCTTTTATCCTGTAGTGTGGTTTAATCTGTTTGAGTATAGGGAGTTTTAAAATTACTTAGGCAATTTTATTAAGAGAAATATCACGCCTATCAGGTTTAAAGAAAGGGTGATAAATATTGCCAAAACAGTAATCTGCATCCTATCCCATTTGTTCCATAATGCTCTCACGTTTCTTTCACAATCCTTTATTCTTTCTATAACGCCACTATGGGCCTTACAGAGATTATTGTTCAAAGATTGATCCATCTTCCATTTCCCCGATCACCATATCCAGTTCCTGCTCAGTTATCATTATATCTCCTTAATATAAAAAATTCTTCCAAATATCGCCGCGATACTTATTTCCTCCCATTTTTAGTTGCTATATAATTCACAATTATGCTACTAGCCAGCCACAAAAGGTTGTTCCCGGACCTGAAACAATATCTGTTTGTTGTGCTCCATTATTTTGATAGACATCGACATAGGCAGTATCATCTGCCGACATCTCCACCAAAGCTGATAAGGTCAAATGCCATTCTGGGACATCTCCGGTCATTCCATAAAATGAATATCGAGCTGGATAAGTTTCGCCTGTGGTAACAATCCGTACATAATAATGATCGGCCGCACTGTCTAAATTTTCCATTTGTAGGCTGACACTGAAAAAATATTTACCAGTTACTGGAGCAGTAAAGGTATTTGAAGAGAAATTATTTCCTGTGTCAAAAACTTCGGTTCCCCAAATTACCGTAACATAAGAATTGACTGCTATATTGTTTTGATTGAAAGCAGGTTTAACTAAGAAAGAAGGTTGATCGGGCTTGGTTACAGTGCCGGTAAAATTAGGAGAAGCCAGAGGCGCTTTCAAGGCTAAAGCATTATCAACAGCAACAATAGAATAAAAATCCGTACCAGCTTCTAAGTCAAGCAGGGTTCTTATGGCCGCTTCGGTAGCACATCCAAGCAGTGATTGAACGTCTGCCGAAGGGTCAATAGCATGATACTTCTGCAATATAGCGCTAACCTTTAGTGCAGTACCATCAAGTAATAACCCTGTAGAAATAGAAGTACCAACAACACTTTCTTTGGCATATCCCGTATGAGGGTCTGCTGCGGCTTCATGGTTTGAAACTGCTGTTGCTGCCGTGCCGGATGCTTCACCTCCTATATCACTCAATACCTGAGCTCCTGTCCTATATTTCACAAGGCCACTAACACTACACAGGAATTTATCAGGGTCAGCATCATGAGATGTTTCTGGTATTGTGACTGAGGTTGTGAATGTAGGAGCATCAATGGGAGCTTTTGCATCTAACTGAGCTTGGATAAGACCCGTTACATCCCCGATATAAGATAATTCTGCCGCTGTAACCCCAGTAACCCCATGCAAGATATTCAACTCTGCCGCACTTGTCGTTACTAAGGTCCCTCCCAACTTCAAGCCTACGGTGGACCCGTCGTGGTTAATAACATCGAAATTGCCGTACTTATCTAATGATACTTCCGCCAGATTCGCGGTGATTCCAGTTCTTGCACCCAGATATACTTTCCCGGCAAAATTCCCAGATGTAGAATCATGTTTAACCCCTCGGATGGTCGCAAATGTTGTATATGCTCCTGCATCGGTGTGTTTACCACCGAAAGATAAAACCCCACCTTTTCCAATGGCTTGTGCATCGGAGCTAACCATCTGATGGAAACCGATCAGATTAGGATATGTGGCATCCATAGCCATTGTCGTGGTGATTGCTCCGCTAGTTTCTATTGTCCCCACTCCTGTAAGGTCTTGGGAGTTGAGGTCAACGGCGGCGTTTGCAACTGCAAGAATGGCGTTCACAGTGGCAAAGCCTGTAACATCGGCACCCAAAGCCAGCGTAGTTCTTTGAGCCGCTGCATCGGCATCATCCAACAAGGCCCGTCCAGCCGCCGTAATCGCTGCCTCTGCCCAGGTATCCACATCGGTAGTATAAAGCATCTTATCTGCTGCGGTGCCGAGGGCAGCCAGAGAAGTAAGGGTAGCATCTAGGGGTTGTATCCCTGCCTCACTTAACGATCTGTCAACCCACTTAGATGAACCATTATCATATTGCAGGAGATCGAGATCGGCAGGGCCAGTTATTGTAACATCAGTAAGATCATTAAGAGCACTTGCTCCCCCACCACCAGCAGCCCAAACAAGTTCCCCAGGGTCATTATCCCACATTAAATATTTATCTGCATCAGGATTAGCAGGAAATACACTATCTGCTCCACCGACAGCGTGACTGGCTGTATGTGCTTGAGGCGCATTACTACCTGTTACATCAGCTCCATCAGCTACGTTCAGCAGAGTCCTCACCTGAGTAGTAGTCAAAGCGGCTATGTTCCCACTGGTTATCCGCCCCACAAGGGTTTGTTCTCCTACAGTAAGGGCAACCGGAGTATCATCTGTGGTGGCTGCAAGGATAGTGTGAGCATTGTAATCGGCTTCTAAGACAGAAATGCCTACCAGCTCATACAATCCAGCATGATCCCCCCAATCGTAGGCAGTATCATAGTTGGCATGGTTATAGGTGGATTCATGATCAGAGATTGCAGTTGCGGCTGTACCGGAAGCCTCGCCCCCGATATCACTTAATACTTGAGCATCTGTCCGGTATTTGATTACCCCTGTATCTACTACAAGAAATTTATCGTAATCTGATTCCCCTGCTGTCTCTGGAATAGTAACAGATGTTGTAAAGGTGGGAGCATCAATGGGAGCTTTTGCATCTAACTGAGCTTGGATAAGACCCGTTACATCCCCGATATAAGATAATTCTGCCGCTGTAACCCCAGTAACCCCATGCAAGATATTCAACTCTGCCGCACTTGTCGTTACTAAGGTGCCGTCAAGTTTGAGGCCGACGGTGGAGGCGTTGTGGCCCGCTATATCAAAACTGTCTCCTGCCGTAAGGGTAAGCACATTAGCTGCCGAGCGGTATAGCTCCACATCAGTTCCGAAGGCCATGCCTCCAGCAGCGGTGGTAGCAGCAGCGAGTTCTATTTTGTGAGTTGGACTCGTCGTCCCGATGCCGACGTTTCCTGATGTTATTGCCATTCCCAATGTTGTTCCCGTTCCTAACAATAATTTGCCTGTGTAAGCCCTTATTATTCCATCATTAACAGCCGACTCAGGCAACCATCCTCCTGCTGTTGTGCCTCCAATTATTTCAATTAGACTGGCTCCATCACCATTATCCAATTTTATTCGAGGATTTGATGTTGCCATTAAATTTAGTAATGAATTAGGACTCGTCGTCCCGATGCCGACGTTCTTATGGAAAATAACAGCCTCACTATCATTCGTAGTTACAAAACTTTGATATAGATTCGCCCCTTCTTGGAATGCAAGAGCTACAGGGAGGTTGTCAGGGAATTTGATCTGATTGACTGTGGTTGCACCAGTGAAGGTGATATCTTCCTGAAGGTTGAGGCCATGACCGTCGGCGATGGTAATTTCATTGCAGCCGATAGTTCCTACCGAAGTAAGATTCTGTGAGTTAAAATCAAATGCTTCAGTAGCTTCACTTGAGAGAATCGCCATTGTTTCGGCAGGGGTTTTGGCTTGAGGTGTGTTATCGGCGGTAGCATAGAGAAACGTCGTTGCATCGAAATCAGCTTCCCGCACGAAATCACTCATAGAGGCCGATTCATCAACAGTGAGAACTTTACTCGCAACCGAGAAAGTCAAGGTGCCAGCGTAACCGTCACCTACCGTAAGGTTCTCATTTAGGATAAGGCTGTTGGCTTGGCCTAGAGCTTGGAGGGTGACGTTGTAGCCGTCTGCTACAGTAAGATTCTCACTGAGGTCTAATGTCCTCTCCGCATTCTGTGTATCAATAGCGAGTTGAGCCTTTTCGCCGCCCGAGGCATGGAGTTCTATGTCTTGGCCGTCTAATATCTTGAGATTTTCAGCGAGATCAAGGGTCCGGGCCCCCCCGTTTACGAGCAGGTTTAAAGTTCGATCCGCAGATGTTTCCGCTTCATTCCATACAAAGCTTAGTTCATGGGAATCATCGGAGTCATGTATTTTCACAACATCGGCAGCGAGGTATCCTGAACCGAGGTCTACTGAACCGGTATTATAAAGTGTTACCGCATCGAGCCAAGGAGTGAGCTCGGAGAGATAACTTTCGGGTAGAGTCCCTACAAATTGTTGTGCGGGAGCCGGTTCTTCAACGATAGTCGATACCGTCGCTACTCCCTGTGCCTCTGGCACTTCTCCCCGGTACACAGAACTTTTATCCTGTATGCCTAGAACCCTGCGCTGACTATTTGATATGAAATGACGGTACATAATTAATAAGCTGCCGTGGCCTCCTTTTTTTGCTTAGTTGCACTCACGATAAGTTTCTTGGGGGTTTCGTAGGGAATGCCTTGCATGGTAAGGATAAGATTGAAAGCATCATCTACAAACCTAGTTGCAGCCTTACTTCGTTTCTTGTCTGATTTTTCGGTAAAAACTTTTACTCCATTGGCGATGACATTTGAAAGCAGTTCCGGTACTCTCTGGATGGGAAGTTCAACGTCGTAGCCGAGAAAGGTTCCCTTCTCTATCTTGCTGATCACCGAACTTGCGAGATCCCGAACAAAAAACATATAACCCGTCCATGTGTTGAGGATGCGTCCAGCGATGGAAGTCCCTTTTCTCCCGTAAAGCCTGTTCCGTATCTCATCGATCGCCATAACGCCCATGGTGTTGACCACGAGAATAAGGAAAAGCGCCTTAGCGCATTTTGCATAAGCCGCTTTATCACCTGTACGTCTTACTTCCCTGTAGGTTCTCCTCATTAGATTAAGGGCTTGGTTGGTAAAAGCCCCGAACATGGTAGCTAATTTTTCAAGCGTGGCCCCCCGGGAAAGGGAAGACCGATGCTCCGGGGAAAACATTGGTTGCGTTCTTTCCGTGGTATAGTCAGCAAACTTATAAGCCTGCTTCATTTTCTGTGCAGGGGTGAGATTCATTATGTCGCTGTCCTTCATATCGAGGGCGATACGAACTTCCTTTGATAACTTCCCCTGAGCGAATTCATCCAACACCTGCAAAACAGCCCCTTGCATACCGGCACTAACAGCGGTACGGTCAAAAAGTTGTATCCCACCCATGAACTTTTCTTTTACGGTTGTCCTTCCAGCATAGAGTCGCTTCATTGCGGCGCCTTTGAACACATCGGCTACATCCCTGCTGTACCCCCCTTCTACCCTTTCAAGGTATTCAGGGGAAAACATCTTGTGTCGCTCGCTTACTTCTATGGGATGTACTGTAAAGTCAATCATTCCCTGGATCATATACTCTGCTTTTACATAAGGCAGATATATGGGGAGGGAAAGAACCTGCTTGAACATTACAAAGGGGTTTACTCCGAGCATGGCTACAGACAGGTTATTTTTCAACTTCAAAGCCATTTCTTCAACGGTAGTGTAGCTCTGGTAATCCCCTGCTATGTCCCGCAGACCCTTTTCTATCTCTCGCCATGTCTGCTTTCCGTATCTATTTTCAAGTTCGGTGCGGAAGTATTGATCATAGAGTAGCTTTGAGGCATTGCTCAAAGGCAGTTCAAGCCCTACATAGGCAGCGGATTTCATTACGCTACGATTGATATCAAATACTATCGAGCTAAGGTAAAGGGGCTTCCTGGACTTTACCCTCTTTTCCAGCATACCCTTTTCTAAGCCTATGCGGGTCCATTTGCCCTTGAATTGCTCCAATGCCTCCACGGTCTCAAGGTCCGTACCGAGAGTTATGGGCATTACCTCAATGGGATAGTATGGGTCTGTGGTCTTGGGTAACGGGTAGCCGTTTTTCGCATAAAATACATCATTGAGTCGTTTGTATTGCTCCTCAAAGAGCTTATTCACCGGGTCCCCTGCAAAGTGTTTTTCCGCAGGGGTGAGGCTTTGCAATATCTCATTCAGTTCCTTGGCTGTGATCTTATAAACCCTGTTAGGCGTATCACTGGTGCGAAATCCGAATCCCCCCGCAAGTAAATGCCTGAGATTGCCTTCGTTGAGGGCATGGCGAAGCAGTGCCATTCTCTCACCCCGGGTAAGCCTGAATTTTCCGGTAACAACTTCCTCGTTCAGCCACTTGCCTATATCATCGATCCCGTGCTTCTCCGAGAAATCATCCCCCAAGTCTTTCAAGAATTTCTTGTAGGTATCCTGCTTGTACTTCAACTGCTCAATTATCCCCTCTTTGATACCCTGATAGAGCACCTTATCCATGGTGCTATTCTGGCCTGCAAGGGATTCTATGATGAGATCATAGTGATCATGCCGGATTCCGAACGTATCCGTGATGAGTTTCGCGGTCTTTTTGGTTCTCCCCACCTTGCTTTTTTGTGAGGAGACAATTTCATCTTTAACCTTCTTCGGTGGTTTCATCTCCGCGACAGACGCACGTAATACCTCTGCCTTGCGTCTCGCTTCCCTGCGAACTTTGATCGTGTTCTTGAGCTTGTTGAGGTGGATATAGTGCATTACCGCGGTATGGATGGACGCTATCTCTTCGACCGACATATCCCTGATATTACTCTTGTCCAGCCGTTTGAGGTTTTCCATCACATAGCCGGGGAGCTCCGCGTCATAATCGCTTTCAAGATATTCCCTAGTCTTGGTAAGCCGCGCCACGGTTCTTTTTGTCGGCTTCACTAGGTTGATGCCTTCAAGGAGGTCCTTCACGGGCTCTGCTTCCTGGGGTGACATCTTTTCGGTATCTACCTTTTTGAGCTCATCTATCATCTTTCGGATCTTGGCGATCTGCTCTTTCCGTGCCTTTGCCCGGGCAACTACCTCTTGATAATGTGCCTTCTGCTTTGCGATCCCCTCTTTCTTGCCGATGGACATGGCCTTTTTGAGGATGCTCCGCACATGATAGATAAGGCGCTCATCGTTCTTGGCCTCTTCGATGAGTTTGTCTATGGGCTTCTGGGCTTCCTGTGCCTTGATCTTCTCGTAGGCCTCGGGGGATACCTCCTCGGGCTTGAGTTCCGTGACTTTGGTTTCTTGGACTTTGCCGAGGGCCTTTTCAACGTACTCATTGGCGAGTTTTTCTTCTTTGGAAGGGAGTTTCTCTAAGGAGAGCTTAGTTTCTTCGGTGGGTTGCCCCCCTTCCAACGGAGGGCGGGGTGGTTTAGGGAGATGCTTGGCCATTAACTCATCGAATTCTTCTCTTCCACCCTCTAAAGCCATTGATGCTACATTCCTTACCTCAGTCTCATTTTCTTTATCGACTTCCTTTGCTGTAAAATTAGAGCCATAATAATCGTTGAAAGCCTTGTATATAGCTTCTGGATATTTAGTGCCGCTCTTTAATGACTCAGCTTGTCCTTTGTATTGAAATTCTCCTGCCCCTGTTACTTCAACTTCTTCAAGAGGTAATTCAAGCAGCACCACATTTTTACCGTATGCATCAGCACCTTCATTGCCTGTGATGTCCGGTCCTTTCTCAGAGGCAGAGAGATAATCACCGTATCGCAAATTGCGTAATTCATCTTTAGATACATCTCCACCACGATATAAAATGACTTTGTTGCCTTTTACTGTCGCACCGTACTTACGGAATAATTTGACTTTTTCTTCCACACCCTCGGCCTTCGGGGTTTCTACGGTGGGTTCTGCGGCCTTCCCCTTTTCTTTTGGCACGGATGGAATTGTAGCAGATTCGGGGGGCTCTCGCAATGTTGCTCTCGTTTCCCCTTTCATCCCAATAGCCGTTGTTTCCGCACCTCTGGCTTTTGGCCTATATGCCCTTGTCCTGATCTTTCCGAAGATATCTTCTGCCCTCTTAAAGCCTTTTCCTTTCAACCCGTTGCGGATTATATTGATCATCCTCTTGAGCTTGAGGAATAATCGTTTGATAAAGCCGGGTTCCTTATCAATCGTCTTTGAGTTCTTCATGTAGTCGGCGAACGAATCCGCTTCACTCTCTTCGGTTTTAAAGTGCTTTGCGAGGGCATTTACATCGCTCTGTGGCAACATCCAGCGTTTAGCCACATGATACCACTCGTGATAGGTAGATCGCTCTAAACCGGCTATGTTTTGCCCATTCATGGCAAGTTGAATGAGGGCATGATATTTACTGAAGGTAGTAGCTCCGAGTATCCTACCCATGTCCACACCTTCAGTTGACCAATCCCGGAGGGTTTTGGTTATGTTCTTACCCCTTAGGTCGATAAAGGGCTTGAGCTCCACAGTGATCCGGTCCAATACTTCTTTGTCGGCGCCGGCGCGTTTGAGCCAATTTATGATGAGCGGTGCGGTGCGTATGGCATTCTTCTGCTGTGTCTTGGTGAATTTGTAGCCTGCGGGCTCCACTGCGAGGGCAAGGCGGGTCTCCTCGGAAACCTTATAAGGCGTTTTGGGCTGTTCGATTTTTCCGGTAACGTCATAGGTTACGGGTTCTCCTATTGCGCCCCCCACTTCCGGAGGGCGGGGTGGTTTAGGGGATGGTTTTATAACTTTATTATAAAAATCTTCTACATTCTTAAACCCAAAATCGCTCCAAATTTTGGTAACTCCAACTGTAGTTTTATCCATCGCTTTACGAAAATTATCGTACAATGGATTCTCTCTGTTGAACCGGGCATCTACAACCTCATCTTCTGTTAAACCATGCTCCTTGATAAAGTCTTCTAAAGGCTTAAGTTGTTTAGGCACTTTACCTTGAGCTAAAGATTCGCTTATTTCTTTTTCACCTTTGACAACCTCTTTGAGATCCCGTAAAAAGTCGCTGTATAAACCTTCACCTGATTTTACAACATTTCCATCTTTCCCCGTAAAGTCATAATAGATTTTTTTGCCAGATGAGGTTTTTCGTAAAAGGGCTAATTGTTTATCTGAGGGCATCCCTTTTATTATTGGAACATCAATATTAAACTCATCTCTTGCACCAACTACCCGAATGTCTCCGGTTTCTTCCATGAATTGGTGCATATTAGCAGACCAACCATCTCCCTTTGCAGCATCACCCAATGCCTCTTGCGCTATTTCTCTGTGATCTATATTCCTTCCTTGACTTCTTGAGCCCTGTTTAATGCCGCTACTATCAATAGCCTTACCTTCTCGTGTAATAAATCCCATGCTTTCTGGAATAGTAGTAGTCCCATATTTGCGTATGGCTCTTTTATTATATTCTACCCCACCTTCGGCCTTCGGGGTTTCTGCGGTGGGTTCTGCGGCCTTCCCCGGCTCTTTTGCCACGGGGGGGATTGTGGCAGGTTTGGGCACCTTCTTCAACTGCGGGTATCCTGCAAGCACCTTGTCGGGAATGGGTTTGCCTTCGGAGAGGGCTTGTTGGATGAGAGACTTCTTTTGCTCTTGTACGGATCGCCATATCCTATTGGCATCCGATTTTTGTAATAATTCAAGAATGCGTCTCTCCATTTCCTGTATTGTCTTGCCTTTTTGCACGGCATCTTCAGGAGAAACTTGTTGAAGAATGGTATCAAGACTGTTTTTATATCGTCCTGTTTCCAAACCCGATAGCTCAAGGACATCTGCCAATTCGGATGTTGCCTGCTGTTCTGATAGATTTTTCCTATCTTGAAGAACATCTGCAAGGCTTCCACTAAAGACCGTTCGTCCTCTGCCATATGTACCTCGAACCGGAATTCCCAATATGTCTGATGGGGTTTCCCTTTTCTCCAATGTCTCGGTTGATATTTTACGAACGTCCCTTCTCCCGCCACTAAACCTGCTACGAATGATTTGTTCAACATTTGGCAAAACCTCCTCTTTTAAATTACTTATATCATAAAGAGTCGGTTCTGTCAACATGGTTCTTTCTAACTCTTTCGCCTTGGGTGCTTCTCCTTTGATGACTTCTTTCATCTTAGTGATAGCAACCTTTTCAGACATCGTTCTTCCACTAAGAGAGATTTCCTTTTTCTTTGGGTATCTATGGGCAACCCTGCCAGTTGCCTCATATTGTTCAATAAGTGAATCAATCTCGTCTTTTACTTTAGGTATGACCTCACCCTTCGCCTCTGCCTTTTCTTCGATCCCTGGGACGCCTATCGCTTCTGTGGGTGGTTTTTCGACCTTAACAGGCTTCTCCGGTGTCTCCGGTATTGCAATCCCTTCCTTTTCAAGTGTCTTTGCGGCGATGGTACTTCCGTTATACCTACCGCCTTTTACTGTATAGAAAGGAATTGGTTCTTTTCCTGGTACTTCCCAATAATGTGCGAATGTAGCGATAGGTTTGGCCTCCTCTATTATTTCCTCTTTTCCAGTTAACTTTATTGGGTATACTTTTCCATCTTTTGAGATTAATGTAATTTCATCAATGGTTATCTCTTTACCTTCAAAGAAAGTGTTGCCAATATATTTTTTGCCCTCGCCTTTCTTCACATAGGCAATAGTAGCGTGTGGTTTATATTCCTTGTGTGTTTCTCCCGGTAAATCAACGGTTTCTCCCACTTGTTTATTTGCCTTTTCCAGGTCTTCACTTTCAATATCAATCTTGACAACATCATATTTATCAGTCTCGAAGATAGAGACTTTTCCCATCTTGATTTTTATCGGTCCAACCCCTTTAAAAGCAGGTTCAATTTCTTTGGGGTCAAGGGTTTCCATCCCATACCGAACGGTTACATGGGGGTCATCGATCCTGCCGTAAGAATCATCTTTAGGGTCTTCATAGATTTCAGCATCGGGTATTTCTTTAGCAAAACTGCGGACTTCAGAGGCTTCCTTTTCCGGGATATTGACCTGTGTATTGCTATAATCATGGACTTGCTTTGGCTCAACCTTCTCCTCTGCAACCGCCTCACGCTTAACCAACTGCAGAGGAGTTGGTTCCCGGGGGACAACCTTTTTAGGTTCTTCCATAATCTCAAGTGGTTCAACATCTTTGGCCTCTTCAAGGAATTGCTCTACTGCCCTATCGCCTGATGCAAACACATCTGTGGTGGTAGACGCTACTATGGTATCCCCTACTGCCTTAGTTGCGACCGCATTAAGCTCCTCCTGGGTAATGCCAAGGGCTTGTACGGCGGGGTTTTCACCCATGAAAGCGACATTTGCGGGGGTAATGGGGTTTGCGGGGTCTGCTACATCCTGGCCGATTCTCCTTAGAAAGGCCTGTTTCTGGGTCTGGGTTTCGGCTGCGGCTTCTTCCGGTCTTGGCTCCGCTACTGGTTCGCCCCTCTCTGCTCGTGCCCTCTCTACCTTTCCCCGGATATCCTTCACACTTTTCCGTAGGGAATTCAGGTCTTTCCTTGTGAGTTTTTCTAGTCCCGCATTCTGGGCGGCTTTGTTGATCGCCATATCCGCAACATCTTCAACCTCTGCCTTGCTGAGCGGTTCTTTCCTGTTTTTATAGAGTAGGTCGGTGAAGTCTTTCTTTAAGCGTCTATATGCTCCATATCTGCTGAATCCTGTGGATGTGGCTATAACATTGACACCCTCTCCAAGCATTTGCAGACCTGCGCCAAGGGCGGCGGTAGTGAGGACGTTTCGCAACAGCGATTCATCTTCTTCCCGCACACGAGCGCCACCGACAATCCCCCCCGTGATGGCTTGCTGGCCTACCCTGGCCGCTGCTTTCTTTATGATATTTCCTGCGGCCTCTGTTCTTCTTGCGGTATCGGTGATTTTCATCAAGTTCTTGCCGATCCGCAGGGCCCTGAGGTAGTTCACGCCATAACCAACTAGCCTGGAGGTTATGGACCAAGGCAAGATAATTCCCATGAATTGGCCTGGGATGCCAATATAAGGGCTTTCAGCAATCTCAGGAGAAACGCCATATCGTTCCTTGAGTATTTTACTTATCGGTTCCCTGACTTTTTTTTGAATTGATGTAAAAGGGATTCCAACAGTACCTTTTTCTGGCTTAACAACACCGAATGTTATTGCTTCGGTAACTCCAGCTTGCACTTTTTGAATGACTCCCACAACATCCTTCGCGGTCTGAAGGGCTACATCTTTGGCAAAGGAGGGCTTTTCAATCTCTATGGGTTTCGTTTCAACTACCCTGCCGGGGACATACTCGATCTTCTTCTTGAAATCATTCCACGGCATATCGGTGTAGAACTTCTGGTGAAAACCCCTTGCTAACTGATCATCGGAAAGATTATCATAATCAGGGTATTGTTTTCGTATCTCAGATAAATTCATTGTCTAATGCCTAACGGGTCTGCTTTCTTTGATTTGGGCTTATATGACTTCGGCTTTTCAATCTTATGCCTCACACCGCCCGGTTCCCACTTTGATTTCTTTACTAGTGTCCATCCATATTTAGGATCTTTATCAAACCAAAATTTTTTCTTTTCCCCTGGCTCTAACATTATTTTCTTATATTCATAACCTATGGTATTGGCAGCATCGTTGATAATTTCTTTTTCTTGGGGAGTAACTTCACGACTATCCTTGTTGGCATTTTTTGTATACTTATCGATAAGACCGATAAGGGAATTGAAATCGCTCACCTTGAGTTCTTTCCCTTTCTCTGGTTTTTCCGGCTTCTCCGTACCCCCTCCCGCATCCAGTATCGCTTTCTCAAATGCGGGAACTGTGGCTTTTGGTAGATAGACTGTGTGTTTTTTGCCATCCTTATTCCAATACTGAAACTGTATCTCGGCTTCTTTGCCCTTGCCTGTCTGTTTAATCCTCTCCAGTTTTTCCTTGCCCTTTTGCTCCCTATGGTATTTGATCTTATCCTTTATCCGGTCGATGTTAGTCTGAAGTACCTTTTGCTGTCCTTCTGGCAATATGTTAGAGGCATGGGCTTGAAGCGATAGCATGTGGTCTAACTGTGTTGCGTAGATATGTTCTTTGTCCTTCAGCACCTCTTTCAATCTTGCCCTTCTCTTTTCATCGGTAGCGGGATCTACCATTTCCGATTGTAGCTGATATACGTAATCTCGGTTGAGCAGATCGATGGCATTGAAAAGGTCGGGACTCTCCTGAATTTGTCGCTTTGTGAGAGGCCCTTGGGCCGTCATAAATACGCCTGTTTGATCCGCTTTGGCCCCATATCCTTCCTCTACGCCTTTCACGACATTAGGAAGACGATTGATAAGATCCTCGGGATCTCTCACACCGGTAATCTTTGCAAGCCAACTATGGGTAACAGGCTCTTCGAGCGCCCTTTCTTCCCTGCCTATTTTCTCCAATCCTTTCCGTGCTGTCTCACCTGTTAGTTTGGCTTCCGCAATAGCCGCCTCTCTAATTGGGGCTTGTTCCGCATACCTTTTCTGCTCAATACCAAATACTTTTTCTCTGTGTGCCCGCTCCTCTTCAGCCTTTTTTATCTCAAATCCTGTGCGGGCTTCCTCTAAACCTATTTCTGCACGTTTTAGGCGAGATTCACCAATACCCGCCATTCCACGATAGACAGTTTCAGATAAACCTCGTAATGCTCTGGGTACTAAACCATAATCTGCCATGATAATTACTCCTCATTAAAAGTAGGATGAAACAAGGCCTGCAACACCGCCGATTACTGCACCGATACCAGTACCTACGCCTGGTGCTAGCCATGTGCCATATGCCGCCCCTGCCGCAGCTCCTCCGGCCATTGATCCCCATCTACCCCTTGACTCTTTGCCTTTTACTAAACCTTCTGGAATATATTTTTCGCCAAAACGTCCACCTATCTTTCCACCCATATAACCAGCACCAGCAGTACCGAGATAACCCATGGTGGTTGCTTGTGGTACAGGAGTTCCAGGAGCACCATAAAAGTCAGGGCTTGAGCCAATGGGAACCGTAGTTGCGGGCGTGGCTGTTCCTCCCCCAGCCGTCATACTTCGTGCCAGATAACCCGTAGCCCCTACCTGAGCAGCACTTATTCCCGTTGCAATCTTGGCTTGTCTTTCCTGTATCCTTTGGCTTTCTTCCGCCAGTTGAAGTTCTCTCTCTCGTTGTGCCGACAAGTTCTCACGGTATTTTCTATCTTCTCTCATTGCATACATATCGGGCAGTCGTGAAGCCTCGGCATTAATGATGGACCGATACTGTGAGGGTATCCTGCGGCCTGTAACCGCACCTAATTGTGTTGCCATTTTAATATCTCCTATATAAGCCTTGCCTGAGCTTTAATCTTTCGGCTAATTCTGTATCGGCTCTGATTCTCTGCAATCCCATGTAGGTCGATGCACCGACTTCACCCAGTCCGATAGCGGTAGCTATGGGGATTTGCCGTTTAGCGAATCTGAATTCTTTTTCTTGCAACCCAAGGCCCCTTTCGCCCAACTCAAGGCTCTTTGCTTGTGCCTCTTTGTTTGCAGCCATACGCATGGAATTAAGTCGCCCTTTCATTTCTTCATCGGCAAACACCTCGTCAAGGTTTGCGCTGGTAAAGATTGCCTTTTGTTCAGGACTCATACGCATGAGCCTTTGCAATGCCCTTTGATATCTAGGCGATGTTTTCCAATCCCTCATTGCCTTTCTCCTTCCTGGCGTTTCACCGCCCTTCGCTGTTTGGCCGATATCATTCTTGTCAGCCTATGCGTAGGGATAGGCACACCCGGATATTTTGCTTTTAGTGCTTTCTGCACGTCGGTTTTCTTCTTAGGCTTTATGGCCAAGGGCACATTCTTGCCCGTCCTGAGGAATGTCTGCCATTGGTTGTCGTTATTTAAGGATTGACTTTTCATAACCGTTTTGTTAAAATCTGCCCTTCAGATGAGTAATGTCTATGGGTAAGTGACTCCCCCGCCCATATGACCCGATAAGATGGCTCCCATGGTCTAACATGGTTGTGCCTATAATCGCCGGGGAGCGTTAGAATAGAGATTAGGTTCTGGACATTACTCATTATTTCTCTCCATATTAAATTTTAGGAGGTAAAAGTGATTGCATTTGAAACAATAATAATCTCCTGGTTTACGATACAAGCGATAATCCATCCTCTTTTGTTGATTATATATTTCATGATAAAACATAAAGTATGGCCTTTTATTTAGAAACAAAATCTAACAAAGCAATTTAGTCACCCTTAACGGGCGACTGATCGCAATGTTATATATCGTATTCATCATCCCGCTCGATAAGAAACTGATACCCGAATCCGATTGGGTGAAATTGAGTTTCCGTAGCAAACCCAGCACTCAGTTCAAATTTAAAGCGATGAGCCCACCCGAACAATGGTGTACCACTAGGCGCAGCTTGCGTAAATTTACTGATAGGATCTCCAGCGTCAAGGTTATGGGCAGTCAATGAGGTTCCTGTTGCTTCCGTATCCTTATAGTGTGTAGTTGTAAGATTCTTGCTCGCTTCAGTTATTTTCTTAACAATCGTTTTCACCCGTCGGATTGTAGTGATATGCCATAAATCGCCCGATGGAAAGAAATCACCGGTTTCTATCACAGGAGACATAGCGGTTGCTGAATCATCTGCCCATGTAGCTCCGTTTTCCAACCTCATCATATTGCCGTCATTGATACCGGCATAGATGTATTGTTTCCCATCAGTATCGATCACGGGCCAAGCGGCCTGCGGTATCTCCGATGCACCGGGTTTTTTCTCAGACCAGCGTTTTCTTACAAGATCATAAAACACCCATACAGTGCAGTTTGTGGCTCCAGATGCGGAAGGGATTACAAG
>Ga0307428_1000228_pt1 | contig 43332 bp, 37 predicted proteins | sample SalMarWE160240MG_FD_202161 | JGI IMG/M metagenome (GOLD analysis project Ga0307428, IMG submission 202161) | Salt marsh sediment microbial communities from the Plum Island Ecosystem LTER, Massachusetts, United States - WE1603-240 | ecosystem: Environmental > Aquatic > Marine > Intertidal zone >...
AGAAGCCAAAATAATAGCAGAGGGTGCAGGGGCTTCCTCAGTTGCTGCCTTGTTATCTAAAAAAGTTCCTATAAAAGATATTTTTAATATTGTATGTATTATTACTGGTGGCAATATTGATATGCCTCTTTTTAAGTCTATTTTAAAAGATGTAACTGGGTAGTGGTTATGTGACTAATAAAAAAGAGAATAGAGTGGTCTCAGTTCGGGTTACCAATTGGAAGGTAACTAGTTGGATTTTTAATATAAAAACTGGCAATCCGGATTCTCTCTACCTTTAGGTCCGAGGCTGCCGGCCAAACCTGCTCCTTTGACTATATTTCAGGGGAGCGGGGTAAAAAATTTTGGGGGGGTGGTTAAATTCAAATATTTTTACCAAATGGAAGGCCAGAAAGGAGGTGAAAAAAAATAGAGGACAAATTAAATGTCCTCAAATTAAGGAAGTGGTAATAAAGAAAAAGAAATAATATATAATTATTTTATGTATTTCTATGTAAAATAAAACCAAAGTCTCAGCATTTCCTTTTGCTTGCAACCCGTGGCCTAAATATTTGACCGAGCGGCTAACAGACAGATAAACTATATTTTCTTAAATTTTGCATTTCCCAACTATTTTTTTAAAAAGAAGGATTTATTAAAACCTTTGTCGTATTAGTATTAAGGTGTAGAAAAAATAAAAAAGACTAATTTTTTTGACCGCTAGTGGCGATTCAATGAGGTAAATATTGACTCTTGAAAAGTGTCAAAGAACCGTCCCCTTGTCTTTTTCAACTTGTAAATAAATTTATTAATCAAAACCAGGCATAAAAATATTATGGAAGCAACAAAAACCCTATATGTAACACATTGGAAAGCATGGCGTGAGTGGTTAGAAAAAAATTATAACACTGAGCACGAAGCTTGGTTGATTTATTATAAAAAACACACTAGAAAACCTATAATTTCTTACGACGAGGCAGTTGAAGAGGCAATATGTTTTGGTTGGATAGATAGTATTATTAAAAGAATTGATGATGAAAAGTATGCTCGAAAATTCACTCCTCGTACAGAAGACAGCAGATGGTCTGAACTAAACAAGAAAAGAGCCAAAAAAATGATAGCCACTGGTAAAATGACCGAAGCAGGGCTACAAAAAATAGAAGAAGCAAAAAGAAACGGTATTTGGTCTCAAACTTCAATATAGAGAAAACATTTTGAACTTTCGCGAGAATTAGAAAATATTTTAAAGTCCAATAAAAAAGCATGGCATAATTTTAACAACCTCGCACCGTCGTATAAGAAGAACTACATAGGTTGGGTTACAAGTGCTAAAAGAGAAGAAACTATAAAAAAGAGATTCAAAGAGGTCTTAGGATATTTAGAGCAAAATAAAAAACTAGGTCTGAAATAAAATATGAAAGGGGGAACTAGGGTCAGGCTTAAATGATTTTTTTCCTAATCAGCAAATAGGCTACTCTCTCACTCCATTAACTCACCCCTATTAATAAAAATTACAGTTAAAGGTTTGGATTCCAATTATCCAACACCGCAGCTAATTCTACCCCAATATTCCCCTAAAAAGGTGAAAAATGGAGGAACAAGAAAACCGATTTTTGGCTAAATAAGGCAAATAAGTATATATAGAATTAGAGGATTATCAGTTTTTATAGGAAAAAATGGCAAGGCTCTAAAACGTAGAAAATATAAGGGTTTCTGCGTTTTTTTGTTATATAAGATATCAGTAGTGCTTCTAAAATAGACAGAAAATAAGGCGAAAAAGGGCTAAAAGTCGTATTTTTAGTGGCCCGAAAGCCTTACAAAACAAGGGTTTCAGAGAATTATTGTCGTAGTTGCGTTTCTTGAGGGCGCCTAAGGTGATTGTTCATATTTTTAAAATAGACGTTTAAGATAGATTAAAATGGCTTATTTCGGGTGTGGGCGGAAAGCCTTATTATATAAGGCTTTCAAGAAGGTATTTTCCCACAGGTTTTACACATTTCCCCCCCCACCTCCCCATATGTCATTCCCACCTCCCCATATGTCATTCCCACCTCCCCATATGTCATTCCCACGAAAGTGGGAATCTATCTTCTCTTTTCCATCTAAATACCATTCACTAACAAGTAATACATCTCCCAACTATTTTATAAAAAAGAAGGATTTTTATAAACCTTTATCGTATTAGTATTAAGATGTAGCAAATTAAAAAAGACTGATTTTTTCAACCGCCGGTGGCGATTCAATAAGGTAAATGTATATTTTTGAAGTGTGTCAAAGAACCGTCCCCTAACACACTCAGGAAATCCATACTTCATAGTTGACTCTATATAAAGACAAATATTAGGTAATAGTTGACTTTGCACAAAGACAACTGTATAATGTAAATATGATAAATAAAGATACGATATTTAAGAAAGAAATTTTTAAATTAATAATTAAAGAATTTCAGGACAGTTCATTACCCAATATTTTTAACAGAGATTTAGAAATTCCCCTTTCTTCTAAAAAAATAGTTACTATTTATGGACCCAGGAGATGCGGCAAAAGTTTTTATTTTTTATCCTTAATTAGAAAACTTTTACAAAAAGGGATTCCTAAAAAAAGAATATTATATGTAAGTTTTGAAGATGATCGGATCTTACCTTTAAATTTTCAAGAACTAACTCTTCTTTTAGAGGCTTATTTTGAACTCTACCCGGAAAATAAAGAAGAGGAAATATTCTTATTTTTTGATGAGATTCAAAATATTAAAGACTGGGAAATATTTGTAAGAAGAATTTACGAAAAAGAGAAAGTAAAAATATTTATCACTGGCTCTTCATCAAAATTACTCTCATACGAGATTGCTACTTCCTTAAGAGGGCGGACGATAAGCTATCCGTTATACCCCTTAAACTTTAGGGAATTTTTGTCTTTTAAAGGTGAAATCATTAAAAAAGATTTCGAATATACCGAAAAACGATTTAAGATTAAAAAATATTTAGAAGAATATTTAGAATGGGGAAGTTTTCCCGAAATTGTTTTAGAGAACGATTTAATTTTAAAAAGAAAGATACTTTCAGAATATTTTAATCTATTAGTTTATCGTGACTTAAAAGATAGATATTCCATAGAAAATACCTATTTAATAAAAGATTTGTTAAAATCACTCTTTACTAACATTTCCTCTTATTTTTCAGTTAATTCTTATTTTAAGGTTACCAGGCAAAGAATGCCTCTTTCCAGACAAACTCTTTCCTTTTATTTATCTTGCGTTCAGGAAACCCGGTATTTTTCGTTGTTACCTATATTTTCTTATTCCTTAAAAGTTCAAAGGGTAAATCCAAAAAAAATAATCTGTTTGGATAATGGATTACGAAGTACAGTCGCTTTTAAATTTTCTCAAGATAGAGGAAAATTAGCTGAAAACCTCGTGGGGCTCACTTTGCAGATGCGAGGAGAGCAGAAGGAAATATTTTATTGGAAGAACAGGGGGGAGGTAGATTTTATAGTGAAGGAAAATAATCATCTTTCAGCGATTAATGTTTGCTTTTCTAATACAATCCCCGATAGAGAAACAAAATCTCTTTTAGAATTTAATCAAGAATTTCAAAATGTAAAAAATTTAATTTTGTTAACCAAAGACTTGCAGAAAGAAGAAGATAGCATTAAATTTATCCCTCTTTGGAAATGGCTAATTTATTGAAAATTAATGCTGAATATTTAGTGGGGTGTTGTATGCAGACTCATAATAACCTATTATAATGATTGATTACTTTGAAGTTCTGGAAAGATAAAAATAGGGTTAGACATATATTTTTCTTGGACATCACTTCCGCGAAGCCATATCATCCTCCTTTCTCTTTTAATTTTTTAAAATTAACAGCAGCAGGGTAAAAATTACACCCTAATGTTGTTGCTGTTATATTGTTATTGTTCTTAATTGTTGTTGTTAGTGTGGAAAAATTCCACTAGGGGGTGTGGAGAATTTCTACTAGGGTAGTGGAATTATTCCAGTAGGGGGTAGGGAATATTTACCTCAGCATACGGAGATTGATGAAGAATTGGAAGAAAATAATTTTATTTCAAAAAAAGAGGATTTTTTAAAACTTTTGTCGTATTAATATTAAGATGTAGAAAAATCGGAAAACATTAATTCCTTTAGCCCGCTAGTGGTGATTCAATGAGGTAAATATATAGTCTTGAAGCGTGACAAAGAATCGTCCCCTTGTCTTTTAAGTTAGCCGAAATGCTCACTTCGGGGTAATAAAAGGAGGGAAATCATGTCGCTTATACCAGCTTTTGAAATAGGTGTCTGGAACGCCTGGATTTTCATGCTTTATCTGTTATTACTTACTCCTTTGATGATGATGATTAATAAAGGTACTTCAAGGGACGAAATTAGGGAGCAACCTAGTGGAGTGCGAGAAAGCCAATTTACTGACTCGCATAACAAGGCTGAGAAGAGAACACTTCTATTTTGGCATATCATTTATTTTCTCGCCTGTATATACTCTGTTTTCCTGCCATTAAAACTGGGGACAACTTGGTTCTATATAGGTCTTCCTATTTGTCTATTAGGATTAATTCTATACACGATAATTATGGTGAATTGGGTTACTACCCCACCCGATGAACCCATCACCAAAGGGATATATCGTTATTCAAGACATCCTATGTATCTCACTCCGTTTTTGGTGTTCATAGGTGTGGGTATAGCTTCGGCTTCATGGATATTTTTATTGTGTTCGATTCCATTTATAATATTGCCGCCCTTTTTCGTAAAGCCCGAAGAACGCTTCTTGCTTGAGAAATACGGCGACTCCTATCGTGAATATATGAATAAAACCCCAAGATGGGTAGGAATACCGAAATCAGGAGGAAAGTGATTAATCATGCTCTTCGTTCGCACTATCGTCTAACAGAGGATTTGCGGTTTGCTACGCTCACCCAAATTGTGCTTTCAGCACAACTTCGCATATCCCCAGAAGGAGAAAATGGGGTCAAATCTTTATTCTTGACAATTAATTAAATTATATGTCAAGAATAAAGATTTGACCCCAAGAATTTCAACTATTTTTTAAAAAAAGAAGGATATTTTAAATCTTTTGTCGTATTAGTATTAGGATGTAGAAAAATTGAAAAGGATTAATTCTTTTAACCATTGGTGGCGATTTAATGAGCTAGTACAACCGTTCCCTGACACAAGACCAAGCTCCAGGAATTTATTGACCCGAGAATTTATTTAGAAATTCTGTTAAAAAGGAATAAACTTTGTTAAAAAAATTATTAGAACAATATCTTAAGAATCTTACCAATACTTTTCAACGCGGTGATGCCCGGGAAGAGAGCTATTACACTAACTTGGATGAATTAATCAAAAAAATGGCTGCTATTTTAAAAGTAAAGAATATTGATGTTACCATACTTCCCAAAAAAACGGAAGCCGGGAATCCTGATTTTCGCATTTGGGACGGGAAAAACCATATTACCGGTTATATTGAAGCCAAAGATCCTTCTGTTTCTAATTTGGATTATATTGAAGGAACAGAACAATTAAAACGTTATTGTTCTACCTTTCCCAATGTAATCCTTACCAATTTTTATGAATTTCGACTATATCGGGGAGGTCAGCGAATCGCTCAAGTGATGATTGGAAGGTCTTTCATTGCCAGGCAATTACATACCCCGCCGCCGGTCGAAAATTGTGACCAGTTTAAAGATTTATTCGAGACTTTCTTTTCCTTTTCTCTGCCCAAAATAAAATCAGCCCGTTCCCTGGCTATTGAATTAGCCAAACGTACCCGCTTTTTACGTGATGAAGTTATTGCTGTGGAAATGGAAGAAGATGGGGCCAAAGGACAAAAACAAATCATTGGTTTTTATGAAGCCTTTAAAAAATATCTGATTGGAACATTAACTGAAAAACAATTTGCCGATCTTTACGCCCAAACGATTACTTATGGCCTTTTTGCTGCTCGTACCAGGGCAAATGGTGAATTTAATCGAAGACTAGCTTTTGATTATATTCCGAATACTATTGGCATCCTGCGCGATGTCTTCCGGTTTATTTCTCTGGAAGATCCGCCCAAGTCCCTGCAAATTATCGTTGAAGATATTGCCGAGCTATTGCATGTCACCGATGTTAAAAAAATACTGCATGAATATTACAGTACCGGCAAAGGTAAGGATCCGATAATTCACTTTTATGAAACATTTTTATCTACCTATGATCCTGAAATCAGAGAACGGCGCGGTGTATATTATACACCGGAAGCGGTAGTCGGTTATATCGTCCGTTCTATTCATTCTATTTTAAAAACCCATTTCGATTTATCCGATGGACTGGCAAGTCAAGAAGTTAAACTACTTGATCCGGCAGGTGGGACGCTGACTTTTCCTGCAGCAGCGATTAACCTGGCAGCAAAAGAATTTACTACAAAATATGGTGAAGGTGGTTTGCACCACTGGATTAAAAAACACATTCTGCAAGACTTCTATGCCTTTGAATTGATGATGGCCCCTTATGCGATTGGTCATTTAAAAATAGGCTTTATTCTGGATGAACTTAATTATAATCTTGCTGATGATGAGCGTTTTAAACTTTATTTAACTAATACACTTGAGATGGAAGAGATTGAACAAATTGCCATTCCCGGGTTGAGTTCATTAAGCGAAGAAAGCCACCTGGCAGGCAAAGTGAAAAAAGAACAGTCAATCCTGGTGATTCTCGGTAATCCACCCTACAGCGGGATTTCTTCCAATGTTAACGACTGGACGGAAAAATTATTAAAAGAAGATATAGATGGATGCCAGAGCTATTACAAGGTAGACGGCGAGCCGCTGGGGGAGAAAAATCCCAAATGGCTTCAAGATGATTATGTCAAATTTTTACGCTTTGCCCAGTGGAAAATTCAAAAATCTGGTTTCGGTATTGTGGGCATGATCACCAATCACGGCTATCTGGATAATCCCACCTTTCGCGGGATGCGCCAGAGTTTAATAAAAACTTTTAATGAGATTTATATTATTGATTTGCACGGCAATAGTTTAAAAAAAGAAAAAACTCCTGATGGAGGTAAAGACGAAAATGTTTTTGATATTAGGCAGGGTGTAGCCATTGCCTTATTTGTTAAAAATAAAGAGAAAAAAGAATCATTTGTCTATCATGCTGATTTATATGGTCTGCGACAGGAAAAATATGATTGGCTGGATAAAAATGAATTTTTAAAAGATAACTATATCCAAATTAAACCCCAATCTCCATACCATTTCTTTGTAAAACGCAATACAGAAAAAATTAAGAAGTATCTTGATTGGCAAAAAATAAATGAAATATTTCCATTGAATGGTGTTGGCATGACCACTGCAAGAGATAATTTTGTCATTGATTTTGATAGATTTAGACTTGAAAACAGAATTCGATTATTTAAAAATTCTAAATTTGACGATGAGGAACTTCATAAATTTTTTCAAATAAATAGAAAGAAAGGATGGAATATTCGGAAAGCATGGGAAATGTTACAATCCATATCTGATATAGAATTGAAAAAATACATTTTGCCAATTGCTTACCGCCCGTTTTGCTATAGATATATCTTTTGGCATGATTCGGTAGTATGGCGAACTGCTAGACGAGTCATGCGCCACATGCTGGAAGAAAATATTGCTTTGATTACACCACGTCAATACAAGGAAGAACCTGGAGCGTTCATTACACAAAATATTATTGGCCATAAAACCGTCAGTGCCTATGATATTAATTATATCTTCCCTTTATTCATTTATCCTGATGAAAAAAATAAAAATCTTTTCAATCATACTCAAACCAATAAAGAACCGAATATTCCACCGTTGATTTTTGAAGAACTAAGCAAATGTTATAAAAGAAAACCCACTCCCGAAGAGATTCTCTATTACATCTATGGTATTTTTTACAGTAATATCTACCGTGAAACTTACGCAGAGTTTCTTAAAATTGATTTTCCGCGTGTACCGTTCACTTCGGATTATGACCTATTTATAGAAATGGGAAAACTAGGCAAAGAATTAGCTGCTCTGCATTTACTCAAAAGCTCGAAGCTTGATTCGCCCATTGCCAAGTATCAGGGTTCTGGAGATAACGACCGGATTGAAAAAGTAAGCTACAAAGAAGATGAACAGCGCATTTATATCAATAAAGAAAAATATTTTGAAGGTGTTTCACTAGAGGTTTGGAATTATCACATTGGTGGTTATCAGGTTTTACACAAATACCTGAAAGACAGAAAAGACAGAATGATGGACGATGCACCACGATATTGTCGTATTGTTACAGCATTGTATAAAACTATTGAAATTCAAAAACAAATAGATAAAATTTACCCTGAAATAGAAAAAAATCTTGTTAGCTTTTAAAATATGAAGAAATTCAGGAGCAAATCTTTGCCGCTGACAATTAAATAAATCTAATATGTCAATAATAAAGATTTAACCCCAAAAATTTTTTAGCGTACATTATACTACAGTGAGCAGAGTGATTAAAAAAATCGAGGGGGAAGATGAAAAGTGATATTGCAAGACCCTAAGAATTCAACTCAAGTGCAAAAATACATTGCGGAATCCATCGAGACGACCCCTTGGCAACAAATCAGCTTTTTGATTGTATTGAGAAAGAACCAAAAGGCTGGAAGGAGTTCATAGAAGCGCCTGATAATCCCAATGAAATGAAAGGGATCAGGGGAAAGACCAGAACAGGCCGGCCACTTGGAACGAATGATTTTATAGAAAGACTTGAAAGACAGCTTAAGAGACTTTTTAAGTTAAAGCCGAAAGGAAGGCCTAAGAAGAAAGTTGATAAATAGCTGTCCCTATTACCGTTCCTGTTACCCTACTATTACCTATTACTATTTATTACTATTACAATGCTTTTCTATAATTATTATTTGCGGAATTAATAAAATAAGTTTATGATAAGTATAAGAATCTATAAAGATATACCGCGCTCACGTTAACCAGCGGGATATCGGACGGATTAAAAACCCTTTGGATTTTGGAGGTAGATGAAAATAGCAATAAGTTACAATTTAAAGCTTCACCCAGAGTTCGTGCATAAACCCTGTTTGCTATCTAACAGGGTAAACGAAGTACTTCGCAAAATATGCCAATTTGGGAGCATAAACGAAGTAGTTCGGTTATTTTAAGTTTATACGCCATGCCTCATAAAATGGCATAGGAGGTTTGATGACTCAAAAAAAGGTCCTCTTTCTTAGATACCCAGGTGGTAAGGGTAGAATGCTTGATTTTCTAATTCCTCAGTTTGCCTCATCTATCCTCACAGCAAATCGCTTTGTCGAACCATTTGTAGGAGGTGGAGCTATTTTTTTTGCCTTGAGTCCCAAACAGGCACTTCTCTCTGATATTAACTCAGAACTTATTGACTTATACGGTGGCATTCGTCGTTATCCGATAGAGGTCTGGAATATCTTTCAAGGTTTTCCCTCCACAAAAAATACGTATTATAAGATTCGTGATTGGAAACATAACGAATTGGATTTACCGACTCGTACAGCGAGAACGCTCTATCTAAATAGGACCTGTTTTAAGGGTATGTGGAGGCATAATAGCAATGGAGAGTTTAACGTGGGATACGGCGGACAAGATAGACGGTGGGTAATAAGTAAAGAAACCTTGGTCTGGGTTTCAAAAAAGCTATGGCATGTTTCTCTGAAATGTTGTGACTTTGAGGAAGTCATTGATGCATGCGAAGAAAATGATTTCATTTTTGTTGATCCGCCATACCGGCCCGGTGAACGCGAGATGATTCATGATCATTATTGGTATGGCAAATTTAGTTTTGATGATCATAAGCGGTTGGCAGCGACGCTGAAAAAAGCCTCGGCAAGAGGTATTCGTTGGGCTATTACAACTTCTGCACATCCTGACATAGTTTATCTTTTCAGCAGGTATCATATTGTGTCTATTCCAAGAGGAACTGGGAAGAAAATTGGGGCATTAACAAAAGATTCAGGTGAAGTTTTTATTCGCAATTATGAGGAGGTATCCCAATGAAAGAGTTTTTCGAGAGGGCTGCGATGCAAAATCATCCTCTAAGGGTTTTACAAACATTCCTTGAACGCGAGAAAGCTAACGAACAAGCAAAAAAATATGATGATATGCGCTTCGTCGGTTATGTACTCGATATTGGATTTGATACCGTTACGATTATTACATCTGATCCCTTCAAGATTGCTGTTGGTGGAGTGCCCCGAAATTCACTACTCGTAATGGTGCCTGCGAATTATGATTCATTGCCTCCGCATTTTACGTTGTTACGAGTATTAGAAGCAACTCCTACTCCACTGTCTAAAGAAGTTCAGCAAACCTACTTCGAGTTGCAGAAAAAGTCAATGCCAGAACTGGATATTTTCACTCAGAGCGAGCTACAATGGGGGGCGCTCAAGACTGGCGTCCTTGGAATGTTTTATCCTCATCCTGAAAAAATGGATGAAGTAGAGTTTTCAGGCGATCTGAACAATTTCGTCAGCGCTCATAAGTATCGCGTCTATGCCTGTGATGACGCCCTATTGAAACTTATCACCAATTCAATGGTACCAAATGAAAACCGTTTTCCCATCGGGGATTTACGGTTGACTGAATGTAGACTTCCTTTGCCGAACAAACCTCGGCCTCAAGTTGAAGTCTTTGTTTCTACAAAGGATTTTATGGGTGCGCGAACAGCGATGTTCGGTAAAACACGGCTTGGTAAAAGCAACGTTGTCAAACTCATTGCACAGAGCCTAATTGAGACAACTGTCCAATCAAGAAATGTTGGCCAGCTTGTGTTCGACATCGACGGCGAATATGCCAATGATAATCCCCAGGATCAAAGCCGATCATTGAAAAGTGGTTATCCGGACCGCTGCTCCGTTTACGCCCTAAATCCCAAGCAGGCTACACCATCAAAACCTCTGAAATTGAACTTTTATGATCAACCAGAAAGTTCCCATCGGATAATCGGAAGTCTATTGCGACAAGATGCAAGGGTTTCTGGGTATATACAGAGCTTTACCAGTGTTGAATTGCCTTCAATAGATGAAATAAGGCAACTTCCTCCGGGAAGCGACCAGGGGAGAGCGCTTAGAAAGATTCAAATTTATTGGGCTATTCTTGCAAAGGCTGGATACCCCGTTGACGAATCAGGTCTTCGTTCAAGGGCTCCAACTGGTAGACCAGCAAATAAATTTGATCCTGGATTCGCAACAAATCTGAGAAGCGCCGCTTATGGTTCTGAGAATATAACCACACCACTACAAGGACCTAATACTCTAAATGAATTAGTTAGAGAGCTTGAAATACTGAATCGTTTTCGCAGAGGAAACCGCAGCCACCAATCGCTCACTACTGGGTCAGGCAATCCTGTATTTGAACCTGATGATATTGCATTCTTGGAGTTCTTGGAACCTCAACCTGGGCGAAGTGGAACTACGCTTATCCAACCATACAGAATGTACCACGATCTGAATGCAGGAGACTTTGTGAATGAAATCCTTGAACTCCTGGATTCCGGACAAACTATAATTTTGGATTTGGGTAACGCCAATCCAGAGGTAATGAAGTATTTCTCTGATGAACTTTCAAGAGCAGTTTTCAAGTACCAGGTTGATAAATTCACCAATAATCGTTTGGGAGATCACTTTGTACAATTGTACTTTGAAGAAGCGCATAACCTATTTCCGCGTACAGAGGACGTAACTACAATTTACAGCCGCTTTGCAAAAGAAGGCGCCAAATATCACATTGGAATGGTATACTCTACTCAATCGCCAACAACAGTGAACAGAGATTTGCTGGCACAAACCGAGAATTTTTTCATTGCCCATCTTTCATCTCAAGATGAAGTAAACGCGCTTGCTAAAGTGAATGTTGCATACGAAAGTCTGAAAGATGATATCCTTCAGGCGAAAACAGTCGGCTACATAAGAATGCTCACACGCTCACACCGTTTTGTTGTTTCGGTGCAGGCCAGGAAGTTTACTCCGCCTGACAAAACAAAGGGGGGAAGTTAAGATGCCTTACAAGGCTGGAGAACGTTTACCAGCAGAACGTGCAAGCCGCTTAGGACATCTTGACGTCCTAAAAAGTGAGTTGGTCAAAAAACTGTGTAAGAGTTTTGAGGATCCTGTCCAATGTCCTATTTCTACTAACTGTTCTTGGGAAGCCATGCTGTCGAATGGAGAACCTTTAGCTTTAGTGTTCGGCGTTGATGGTTCCATGCAGATCATTGAATCAGAGACTCCTCCCTATAAGGCACTCGCATTTATCAAGACCGCTCTTTTAAGGATTGATCGAGCTGCGCTTTCTTCGATTGATGAGGAGTCGCCACATCCATTTGCGTTGCGAGACATATTGGCTGATTCTGCTTTATATCATGCTACTGTCCTTCCACTAAGATACGTTGTTGTCCCTGGGATGTCTGTATATGATGCAGTTCGCGAGATAATTTTTGAATCAGTAAAAGATGCTTCATTAGATGGCGAACCGTTCGAGACACTTAAGTGGATAGTTTACGAAAAATGGGATGGGAAGAAGAAACATCTTCCCCCGTTCGAGTGCCCTCATTGTGAGAAAACTATTGCTACCTTACCTTATGATGCTGAGGAAGGAAACTGTCCAAATTGCAACGGGAAATTGTTTCTTACTGATATGCTTGGTTTCCATCAAGAAATGGCCCCAGACTCAACTCCCGAAACTGTTGCAACAGCCTATATGAGTATTCATGAGACATTATTGTTGTTTACAGGGGTTAGATACTTTTGGGAGAGAAAAAAAGAGGTGTTTTCCAATTGCCTATTTGTAAAAGATGGGCCTCTCTCAATTCGAGCACAATATTCAAAGCTTGTGGCTCCAATACGACGATTCTTAGCTTTTTCCAGGGACCAGGGTTATCCTGTTCACCTCATTGGGCAGGAAAAGACTGGGGCATTTGCTGACCACTTGCAACTGATTGGAAACAATGCCCCCATCCAATCGCTGTTTATCCCAGGCGATCAATATATTAAGGAACAGATTCAGCATAGGCCTGACCGCGGGGCACCCTATGGCAAGGACACGAACTACGGAGCAAAAGTTTTTGTTCGGCTCAGTAATTATCATCAAATGGTGTTAAATATTCCTACAGGAGAGTATGTTAAGAACCCCACGGTCTCTAATCTCATCGGTGCTGAAAGAGTCTTTGCCACATTGCCGACAATTTTGAGCAGCCGGTTCGAGGGAGCTCTTTTACCAATCGAACTGGCTCATGGCGTTGCATCTCTCTCAACTTATCCTTCCGCTAAAATTCTCAAGATTTTTGCAGAAGCAAAGGGACAGATTAATGAATAAGGCACGGCGAATTGTCATGGGGACGGTTCTTTTGACAATAAAATGTGACAGTTGACGTTACGCTGGCTCGATAATTCGGCAATTTTTTCAAGCTTTTTATAAAAGGCTTGATAGGTCCATGTTCCCAATGTATTTTTTAACGATTAAAATATGACAGGAAATAATCCTTTGTTACACTTTTATCATGTTTTAAGAAATTGCAATATGTAAAATGTAAAAACGTGACCTTTTATTCTCGTTTAAAAAAGAAATAAAAAAATTATGAGTTTAGATTTATTTAGTAAACCAATTGAAAATTTAAATATTTCTGTTTTTCACGATGAAAGTGGTAATTTTGGTTGTGGAAAGTGGGTTTTAATAGGATTATTTTGGATAAAGGAAGATTTTATCAATGAGATTAATAAAGATTTAAAAAGCATTAGAAAAGAGGAAAAATACGAAGGAGAAATTCATTTTTGTAAATTAGCAAAATCTTTTCAAGGTCAATTTGGGGCAAAAGCACAAGTTGCGAAAAAATGGTTTTCTTTCTGGGAAAATAAGTGGATTAGAAAATCATGGTTTAATGTTTTTGCAATAAATAGAATCTGTCCAGAATATGATCGTAGCCGTTTTGATAAAAAATTTCATGCTTATAATAGATTTACCGCAATGGCTTTAAAAGGAGGGCTAGCGTGGTATTTTAATAATGAAAATGCTATAAATTTAAAAATTTATTCTGATGAAAAAACTAGAAGACCTGAAGGATTGTTGGGAGACGGGTTTACTACAGATAATTTTGAAATATATTTAGAAATTAAGCTTAATACGTATAGTAAATATAAAGGTCCAAAAGTTTGTTTAAAAAATCAGATAGAGTGCTTGTCTTGTGCTAAAAAAGGACCTTTTAGTTCTCAGGAAGAGATCCTTCAGCTTACTGACTTGTTGTTAGGATCAGTACGAACTGCAATTGATCCAAAATCTAATAGAGAAACTAAACGTTGGTTTGGAAAACAAATGGCTAAAATAATGGAAGATACAAAACTTAAACCTTGGGAACAAAAATATAGATTACATAGACGTTTTTCAGTAAATTATTTTCCTAATAAAAACGGTAGAATTTATAAAAATGAGAAAGTAGAAGTTAATGAAAACAAAAATCAATTAACTCTTGATTTTAATACAACATAAGGATGGTTGTACCATCTCAATAATTCGGTAACTTTTTCTAACTTTTTATAAGGGTCCTGGCAATTAAGTTCCTTTTATCTTTATAAAAACAATGGAGAAATTTTTTGAAAAATACACTATTGCATGATATTTATTTACCTTTTCCAGAAAAACAACTTAAGGCGCATATTCCGCCTGTAGGGAAAAAATGTGAGTCAAGCGAGAAAAATTTAGTTTATTATAAAGAAAGCATTATAAGATATGAAAAATATATGGGGAAAAAGAGTAATTTAAATAATCGAAAAGGTAAACCTTTAAAAAAAACTAGGAATCCTTGCCAAATTGAAAAAGATGAAAGATTTTGGATAGCTTCAACTTTAATGAATGTTTATTATAGTAAAAACAGGATTAAAGAACTTAGTAATTTATTTTCAATTGCTTATGGTGATAAACCTCCATTTTCTGGTATTTTAAATTGGAAAGAATGTTTTAAGGGGAAATTACACCTTTATTTTGAAGTTGATTTACCTTCTCCCCAGTGTTATAAAAACTATTTACGTAAAAAAGAAAATTTTCCTAAACATCACTTTATTCCTTATGTTTTAGATTGTGCATATGGCAAGAATAATTTAGAGGGATCAACACAAGTTGATGCAATTATTTTAAATGAGAATAATGGTTTTGCTGCTTTAATCGAAGCCAAAGTATTATCTGATATCTCAATTGATATAACTTATGATTGTGTTCGGAATCAAATTGCCAGGAATATTGATGTAATGATATCTGAAAATGATGAAAGAAAAAATTTATGCCCACCTTTAAAATTAATCAAAAAAGATAGAATTTTATTTCTATTGTTAACCCCCGGATGTTTAAAAACAATTATCCATTTTCAAGGTTGTATAGTTATAAGATGAAAGAGTACCGAGATAAGCAATTAGGCCTAAGCGCATTACAAAAAGATCTACCTCATAGAACAGAAAAAGAATTAATAAATATACCTAATAGAATAGGGTGGTTAACATGGGATGATTTTATGCATGTAAATAAAAATTGCTGTCTATGGAAAAAATAATAATTAAAGAGAAAAATTGGGTAAGGCTTAACAATTTCACATAGGATTTGGTAGTAGGATTTATTATTCAGGAGATTTTAAATATGTCAAAAAAATTGAAATTAGTACCACTTTTAACTGCAATGCAAACATTAATGCTTGACCAAAAAACTATGGATACCTTAGTAAATAAAAAAGAAATAGAAATATATAAAAATAGCAGAAATAATGCATGTATTCTAAAGTCAGATTTAAAAAGATTATGCAATGATGAAGAGGTAAGAAATCTTTCAAAGGAGTGTTTATTAAATAGTATAAAATTATATGATTTAAGCAATACTAATGGGGGGAAAGAGCTTTATATCCAAAAAATAAATAAATTGCTAAAACAATATAGAAATGACATTTCAGTATTAGAAAAAATGCATTACAAATACAGAAATAATATAAACATTTTAGAAGATGAGACGGCATTGGTGGCTGCTTATATTTTATATGCAAAAGTAATTAATCTATTAAATATGGCTTGTTTGTGTCTTGAAAATTTTTATTTCCACATGGGTTTATTATTAAGGATAATTGATGAAACAATTGATGTTGCCACATATTTTATAATTTCTGAAGGTGAAGAAAATGGTAATAAAGATTTAAGAATATGGTTTAGGGAAGATGTTTCTCCAAAGCATAAAATTTGTAGAGAGGTAATCTCGAAATATTTAAATTCGATTAATATGAAAATTGCTGTTAATGATCATGAAGATTTGATAAATGAAATATATCAAAAAAAATCAAAGATGATTCACCCAACTAGAAATACAATACTTGAAGTTATTAAATTTTCTTCAGAAGATAAAAGATCTTTACCTAATAGCTTTGATTATAGAAGTTGCTCTTATACTAAAAAGATTTATCAACTAACTGATTTTTTTAAATCAAGCGTATGGACAGCAATTCAAGGATTTTATATATGTTTTTATAAAAAAATACCGCTGAAAAAAGATGATATGGATATTCTAATAAAACTGAATGATAAGTATGAAAAAAATTCTTAGGAAAGATAAGAGGAATAAAATCTCAATATTTAATATAACTTTTTCATGAAATAGAATTTTGGTTCTTTATTTTTAACAAAGAGAAGGATTTTTAAAATAAGTATAGTATATGATAAGTAAAGATTTTTTAAGTTAATATTCGCACTTTTAAATAACAAAATATAAAATATTAAATAAACTTAATATAATAACCTGTATGAAGGTAACAGGAGAGACCTTTTCTTTTAAAAATAAAAGAAAAGGAGCCGAAGAGGAAAGATATTAAAAATATCCAAACTTTTAGGCAAAAGGACTGCTACCGGACAGAACTCTGGAGAGCTTTATACGAAAAAGCACCGACGGGGCAATTCCTTCGTGAGCAGAGCGATTAAAAAAAACGAGCGGGAAGATGAAAAGTGATATTGCAAGAACTGACCCCTTAATATGTTTATTTTTTCTTTGGTCTTTACTTGAGGGTTTTTTATTAGTAGTAAATTTAGGGGAAATTTATGGATTGTAAAAAATTTAACTTTTGGCTAAAAAATATTTTAGGTGTATGTTTTTGGTTATTATTAGCAAATTATTGGTTTTTTAAAATAGATTTTTTATATGGATTTTTTGAAAAAATAGTATTTTTCACTAAGAATAATTGTTTTTATTTAGTAATAGGTATTTATTTAATCTTTATATTTACAGCAATCATTAAAAAAACAAATATTCTAAGTAAATTAATTGGTTTAACGTTATTTATTTTATATATTATTTTTTATCCTTTTCTAAAATTGCTTAACATTGTATTCAACTTTATAATGAAACTGTATGTTTTTGATAGCATATTAATAAAAAATCTTCTTCATTTTATTTTCTTTTTACCATTATTTTTATTACTTTATTCGGCAATTGTAACTTTTGATAATCATTATATTTTATCTGCATCTATTTTTGGTCTAATGGCTTGTGTATTTTTTTATCAATTATATTTATTATATTGGTTTAACGATTCAAATTTATTTATGAAATTCCCTGCTATAATGTTAAATAATTATTCAAAAAAAGATAGCATTTTTCAGCACTATATTATAAAATCACATTTTATGATGTTGATAAAATTTTTGTTAAATCGACGCTTATGGTTTTTTATGTTTGTAATTATATTTGTTTTTGCTTTATTGTTAAATACAATAACATTCTCATTTATCTATTATGGTTTAAGCAAGATAGATAAATCATGTTTTTTAGGAATTGAAAAAACTAATCTTCTAAACCATTTTTATTTCGCAGTCTCAAATTTTTCAACAATAAAAATTGCTAATATAGCACCAGCAACTCAGTTTGCAAAAATATCTGTATTATTACAAATATTTTCTGCAATATTTTTATTTAGTATAATAGTCATTTCATTTTCTTTTACATCTTCTGAAGATTCTGAAGTAGAGAGGAAAAAGTTGATTGAAAAAGCAAGTTCTGAATTAACAAATATTAAAGTGAGTTTAGATTTAGCAAAGGATGCAAAAGATATAGATATATTGAAATATATTCAAAAAAAGAAAAGGTAAATTGATGGATAGAGGGAAGAATTGGGGTCAAATCTTTATTCTTGACAGATAAACAAATAATTTGTCAAGAATAAAGATTTGACCCCAATAGCGCTGTAAATAATGACCCCAGTAAATAATTGGTGGCGCAATAGTTTCTAAATTAACAGACGTATCAAATATTTCTGCCACAGCAATAGACATGGTCGTAGGAGCTGGAGCAGTGGCTTACCGGTCACTAAATGAATAGAAAGAAAAAACAAAAGAGATTGAAACGAATCAGATGTTTTTTTATTATAAAATTAAAAAGTTAACTAGGAAATAAAAAGAATAGACTTTATAGAATTTCAACTCATCCTGATTTTATTATTTATAGAAAAGATGTTTTAATAAAGGACTATTCAAATAATAGATTAATTCTTGATATTGCAAAACAATTACAAAATGTGATTTTTTATGAAAGAAATAAGGAATTAGGAAAACTATGGAAATATTAGATATAAATAACCTATCTAAAGAAATTAAAGATTTTCATGAAATTTTGAATAGCGGAACTGATCTTGCTTGCGTATTAATTGGAACAAATTTTTTAGATGTAAGCCTCCATGATATGTTAAGTCTTTCTTTAAAAAAAGGGAAGATTGCTAACCAGATTCTCAATCACAATAAAGGTTTTCTCGGTTCTTTTCGGAGTAGATCAGATTTATGTTACTGTATGGATTTAATTGATAAAAAAATCTATCAAGATTTGATTAAAATTTCAGAAATAAGAAATGAAGTTGCTCATAGTCACATTCTGAATGTATTCCAAAACGAAAATATTTCAGAAAAATGTGATGATTTAACTTACTGGAAGATTTTGAACTCTGATTATCTTAGAAAATTATTTGAATCAAATTCAAATCAAGCAATAAGAAATAAATTTAAGTTTTCTGTTGTAATTATAAGTCAAAAATTGCTTTTAAAAATCAGAGGAATTGAAAAAAGAGATAAATTATCCTAAATTATATGTCTTAATAAATTGACATAATTTATATTAATTTTTAATATTTTTAATTTCTAGCCAGATAGTAATTAAATCTTTCACATATATCTTAAAAACAATTAGAAGGTAAGTAGAGGAACAGGGGACGGTTATTAATGCTCAATAATTCGGCAATTTTTTCTCCCTCTTCGTAAGGGGTCTAATAAATCCAAGTTCCCGATATTTTCTTGAATGATTAGAATATTGCACGAGATAGTCCTTTATTGCACTTTTATCGTATTTTAAGAAGTTACAGTATGTCAAACATGAAGATTTGCTACCTCCATCTACTCTGTATAATTTAGAAATCTCATCGTATACCACGGCCAAAAACACACAATTCAAATTGTACAACCTAATAAAGAAATAGTATAATTTTAATAATTCGTTTAACAACACTACACAAATTAATTCGAGGGATAGGAAGAATTGAAAATGAAAATATTAGCAGTGGATTTTGATGGGGTCATTAGCGACAGTGCTTTAAAATCTTTATTTGTAAGTCATAACGCCTATTGCCAATATTTTGGTTCGGAAGCAAAAAGAAATTTTGGTGGGAAATTATTTACTTTTGAGAATTGGGAAGAAATACAAAGACAATATAAAAAAGAAATGGATTATTACCACCGCTTAAGGTCTTATCTCGAATTACCGGGTGATTTTTTTATTATTATTAAAATTATAGAAGAACAGGTTCAGATTAAGGACCAACAGGAATTCATTGCTTATCGTAACCAGCTTCAATTCGATCATCAATTTTTTAGAGAATTATTCTTTCAAGAAAAAGAGAGATGGCAGAAAAAGAGTTTTAGAAAATGGTTTTTTATGTCACCTGTTTTTAATGAAGTAGTAAAGGGAATTCAACGATTTTTACAAGCAGGTCAAAAAGTTGTCATTGCTACCTCCAATCTTGGAGAGGCCATTCATCCTGCCTTTCAACAGGAATATCTTGGTTTTGAGATTGATATTGAAGATATTTTTGATAAAAACTTTGGCAAGTATAAAGCAGAGCATATGCAGGCCATCGCTAAAAAATATGGTGCCAAATTAAATAAGATTTATTTTATTGATGACCAGCTGAGCTATCTTAAAGGAACTGACGCCCTGGGGGTTCACGTTTTTTTGGCCGGATGGGGTTATTGCAGCGAAAGCCAGAAAGAGGAAGCAAAAAAGGAAAAGATAACCGTTATTGAGGAGGAAAAGGATTTTTATCCTGTTTTAAAGCAAGCCTTAAGTTAGTAGAATGGTAAAATGTAACTTCTTAATTAGTCATTGTGTATGTTATAATAAATAAAATCTAATATAACATACAACAATATACCTGCTAAAATTATAACTTTCAGATTTATTCGTTCTGTGGAGATGTCCGAATGGATAATAAGAAAATAAACAAAGGTCAAATAAGAGCAATCCGGGGAAGTGTTGTTGATGCTTTTTTTCCGCAATCCCTTCCCAAGATTAATTACCAATTGAAAGCCGGCGAAGCGATTATCGAAGTCACCCTTCATCTTGATACCACTACGGTTAGAGGAATAGCCTTAACTCCTACTCAAGGATTAAAAAGAGGAGACGAAATCATTGACATGGGACATCCCTTACAGGTGCCTGTGGGGCGTGGATTATTGGGAAGAATGTTTAATGTTTTCGGAGAACCGATTGACGGAGGAGATGTTTTAACTCTTGAAAAATTAGTCCCCATATACCAAAAATCTCTTTCTCTTGCCGAACGGACCACTACGGCAGATATTTATGAAACCGGGATAAAGGTGATTGACGTTTTGGCTCCTTTGGAAAAAGGTGGAAAAGCAGGTTTATTTGGCGGTGCCGGAGTCGGCAAGACGGTTCTAATTATGGAGATGATCCATAATATGGCTTTGGAGCATGAAGGAGTGAGCCTCTTTTGCGGAATAGGAGAAAGGTCCAGAGAAGGGGAGGAATTGTATCGGGAAATGATAAAAACAGGCGTCCTGAAAAAGGCGGTCTTGATGTTTGCCCAGATGAACGAACAACCCGGTGCCCGGTTTAGAGTAGGACATGCTGCTTTAACCATGGCAGAATACTTCCGTGATGAAGCCAAGCAGGAGGTTCTTTTATTAGTTGATAATATATTCCGCTTTGTCCAGGCCGGGGCAGAGGTTTCCGGTTTATTGGGCGAATTGCCTTCAAGGGTAGGGTATCAACCTACTATGGCAAGTGAGATTGCTGATCTTGAGGAAAGAATTTGTAATTCCCCCACCGGGTCCATCACCTCAATCCAGGCTGTGTATGTACCGGCTGATGATTTTACTGACCCGGCAGCAGTTCATACTTTTAGTCATCTTTCTGCTTCAGTGGTGCTTTCCCGACAGCGCTCCAGCCAGGGTTTGTATCCGGCTGTGGACCCCTTAAAATCCGCCTCTAATATGCTTACACCGACGGTTGTTGGTCAAAGGCATTACCAGATAGCCCGGGAAACAAAACAGACTTTATCTGAATATGAGGAATTAAAGGATATTATCGCCATGCTGGGTTTAGAGGAATTATCCAAGGAAGACCAGAGAACGGTCAATCGTGCCAGGCGATTGGAAAAGTTTTTAACCCAACCGTTTGTCACTACGGAACAGTTTACCGGCAATAAGGGCCGCCGGGTTAGTTTGGCTGAATCATTAGAGGGATGCGAGAAAATCTTAAATGATGAATTTGCCAGTTATCCTGAGCAATCACTTTATATGATTGGTTCAATAGAAGAAGCCAAAGAAGAAGCGAAAAATGATTGATTTGAAGATATTGTTACCGGATAAGACATTTTTAAAAAAGGAAGTTAAAAAAGTAGTGGCAGAAGCAGAAAACGGATGGTTTTGCCTGCTGCCCAAACATGTTGATTTTACCACTTCCTTAACGCCGGGGATTCTGATGTTAACTACCCCGGAGGGGAAGGATATTTTATTGGCCATCGATGAAGGAATCCTGGTTAAATATGGGAAAGAAGTTGTTATTTCGACCAGGAATGCCATAGAAGGAGAAGATTTGGGGGAACTGAAAGATAGAGTGGAAGAGATATTTATAAAAACAGACGAGAGAGAGAAAGATGCCCAAACCGCTTTGAGTAAATTGGAAGCAGATTTTGTAAGAAGTTTTTTAAACCTGGAGGCACATGAATAATAAGGAGAATCCAAAAGATATAAAGCGTAGCTTTATTAGGAAAATTGAGAAAAAAGAGAAACGAAAATTAAGGGCTCGAGGTAAGAAGTATCAGGCTATATGGTTCGGTATGGGCTTGTTCGGGGTTATTGGCTGGTCAGTGATGATACCTACCTTGATCGGAATTGCTGTTGGTATTTGGGCTGACCGAAAATGGCCGGGCCCGATTTCCTGGACTTTGACTTTTCTCTTTGCAGGGATTATTCTTGGCTGTCTAAATGCCTGGTACTGGGTAGAGAAAGAACGAAAAGAAATTGAAGAGGAAAACAAAGAATGAGTTTTAATATTTATAGCTTATTGTATTTATTAATTGGCCTGGGATTGGGACTACTTTATTTTGGCGGTTTATGGCTGACCATTAAAAATATGAATAATGTTCGTTCACCGATTGTATTAACCCTGGGGAGTTTTATTTTAAGAACCGGTGCCGTTTTTTTGGTATTAATCTATGTTGCCCGTCAGGGAGATTGGTTCAATATTTTTATTCTACTGGTTGGCTTTATTGCTGCTCGTATTTTTTTAAGTAGAAGGATAGGGAAATAAAAAAAAGGTTAAAGAAATAATATTTGAATAGGGGGTGGGGAATTAAAAAATGGAAATAAGTCCGGATGCAATTATTATATTTAAATGGAATGGAATCCATCTTAATGCCACCATTGTTTTTACCTGGGCGGTAATGGTAATACTAATTTTTATCAGCTGGATGGCCACGAAAAATTTAACTATTGGGCCTAAAATATCCCGCTGGCAAAATTTTTTGGAGGTGATTGTGGGCTACATGCGGCAGCAGGTGAAAGAAATTACCCAGCAGGATCCGGACCCCTTTATTCCTTTTTTGGGAACCCTATTTTTATTTATTTCAGTATCCAACCTGTTAGCCATTATACCCGGTTATCATCCCCCGACAGGTTCATTATCCACCACCGGCGCGCTGGCTATTTGCGTTTTTTTTGCCATACCCATTTTTGGAATTGCCAGAAAGGGGGTGCGGGATTATTTTAAACATTATCTGGAGCCTTCAATATTTATGGCGCCTTTTAACATTATCGGAGATTTTTCCCGTACTTTAGCCCTGGCGGTCAGATTATTTGGGAATGTGATGAGCGGTACATTGATAGTGGCGGTTTTATTGATAATCACCCCTTTGTTTGTACCCATTGTTATGCAGGTTTTAGGATTATTAATTGGTCAAATACAGGCTTATATATTTACCGTGCTGGCAACGGTTTACATTGCTTCAGCAACACGTGTAGAAAGTAAGCCGGAACAAATAGAACAAAAGGAAGGGAGTAAGGAAGATGAGTAGTATTGATATTATCGGTGCAGTTTCTATTATTACTGCGGGAATCACCATCGCGATTGGCTCGATTGGACCCGCCATAGGAGAAGGGATGGCCCTGGCCCGGGCGTTGGGAGCGATTGCTCAACAGCCGGATGAGGCAAATACGATTACCAGAACATTGTTTGTGGGGTTGGCCATGGTTGAATCGACGGCTATCTATTGTTTAGTTATTTCAGTCATTCTTATTTTTGCCAATCCTTTCTGGAATTACGTTTTAGCTCATTAGGGGGTTAATTAATATGCTTATAGATTCGTTTACCGTTATTGCCCAAATTATTAATTTTTTAATCCTGATCTATCTCTTGAAACGATTTTTATTTAATCGGATTATCAAGATTATGGATGACAGGGAAATGCAAATCACCGGTCGTATGCAAGATGCTGAAACGGCAAAAGAGGAAGCTCAGAAAGAATTGGAAGAACAGCTCAGGATAAGGGAAGAACTGCAGGAAAAATGGAATGAGATGCTTGCTCAGGCCAAGAAGGATGCCCAAAAGAAGCGGGATGAATTGGTGAGAGATGCCAGAAAAAAAATTGATGAAGAACAAAAAAATTGGAAAGAGGCGATATTAAAACAACGAACCGCTTTTTTAAGAGACCTTCGTCATTTATCCTGTGAACAGGTTTGTCAGATTAGCAGAAAGGTATTATCTGATTTAGCCGGTGAAAAATTGGAAAATCAACTGATTGAAAATTTCTTAGTTCAGCTGGGGAAGTTGACCAAAAAGGAAAAAGCTGATTTTGTCCGGTTTATTAGTAAGGATGAGCGGAAGATATGGGTGAATAGCAGCTTTAAACTTACCAAAGAAAAAGAATCTGAGATCAGGAAAACATTGGAAGATGTTATCAGCGATAAAGTTGAAATTAATTTTAAGGTTTCTCCTGACTTGATTTGTGGTATTGAAACTCGAACAGAGGGTAAGAAAATTTCCTGGAATATTGAAAACTATTTGGATGGACTGGAAGAGCAGCTCAAGAAGGCTTTCACTGAAATCAGTTTTCAAGAATTGGATGTTGAAAAAAAGAAAACCAAGTAATTTGGATAGATTAAATAGATTAAGAGGTAATTTTGATGCGAGGGTATTAATGGATAATCCAATAAAAGAGATAAATACCTTATCTTTAAAAGAAAATTTAAAGACTACTTTTTCCAGTATGAATCGCGTTATCAAGCAACAGGAAGCATCTTTATATGTGGAGGAAATTGGGATAGTGTCTGCGGTAGGTAAAGATATCGTCACCGCAAAAGGGTTACCGGAAGTAAAGGCAGGGGAAATCGTTATTTTTAAAGACCGTCAGCGGGGAATGGTATTTAATCTGGAACCGGGCAAGGTAGATATTATTTTACTCGATGATGCGAAAGGGATTAAAGCCGGAGATGAGGTGAGGAGAACAAACCAGGTAATGGATGTCCCGGTTGGCGAATCATTGCTGGGAAGGGTTATCGATCCTGTTAGCCGTCCTTTGGATGATTTAGGAGCAATTAGAACGATGGAGAGATATCCTATTGAACGTGAATCTCCTCCTATTATGGATAGAGAACCGGTATATGTTCCTTTACAGACAGGTATTTTGGTAATCGATGCCCTGGTGCCGATTGGCCGGGGACAGCGGGAACTTATCCTGGGAGACCGACAGACCGGGAAAACAGCGATTGCCGTGGATACCATACTTAATCAAAAAGATAAGGATGTTATTTGTATTTATTGTGCTATCGGTCAAAAGATGTCTTCTGTAGCCAGGGTAGTTGCTCAACTTAAAAAATCAGGAGCCATGGAATATACCATTGTCATGGTGGCATCAGGAGAAGATACACCCGGTTTGAATTATATTGCCCCTTATGCGGCGACCAGTATCGGTGAATATTTTATGGAAAGAGGGAAAGATGTTTTAGTTATATATGATGATTTAACTCATCATGCCCGAACTTATCGGGAGCTGTCGCTTTTGTTGAGAAGGCCGCCTGCCCGGGAAGCATATCCCGGAGATATTTTTTATATCCATTCCCGCCTTTTAGAAAGAGCGACTCATCTGAAGAAAGGAAAGGGTGGCGGTTCTTTGACCGCTTTGCCCATTATCGAAACCCAGGCACAAAATTTATCAGCATATATCCCTACCAATCTTATTTCCATTACCGATGGTCAAATTTATTTATCGCCTCAATTATTCCAGGGCGGGCTTTTGCCGGCTGTTGATGTGGGGAAGTCAGTATCCCGGGTAGGAGGAAAAACGCAATTAGCTTCCTATCAAGAAGTGGTGGGCAGTCTGCGTTTAACTTATTCACAGTTTCAAGAGTTAGAAATCTTTTCCCGGTTCGGGACCCAGCTGGATGAGAATACCATAAAAATCCTGGAAAGAGGAAAAAGAATAAGAGAAGTCTTAAAACAGAATCAATATGCACCTTACTCAGTGATGGAACAGATTGTAATCCTGTTGATGGTTAATGAAGGATTATGGGATGAGGTTTCGGTTGAAGATATTAAAAAGAAGATAATAGAAATAAAAAAGAATTTACAAGACAAATTCCCCCAATTAGAAGAAAAGGTGATGAACAATAAAAAACTGGATAGTGATGAAGTAAAAACGATTCTTCAATTTATCGAACAATTCATTTTAAAAGGAGAAGAAACCACTAAAAATGCAGATGCTTGAAGCCATTAAAAGGAAAATTGAAAGTGCCCAGGATTTATATTCTGTGGTCAAAACGATGAAGGCATTGGCTGCAGTTAATATTCATTATCATGCACGGGCCGTAGAGGCAATTACAGAATATCATCAATCCATTGAGATGGGTTTTCAAGCACTGTTAAAGGAAAAAGCAGAAATATTAAAAAAACCGAAATTAAGAAGTGAAAGACGAATGGGAGTAATTATCTTTGGTTCGCAAAGAGGAATGGCCGGTAAATTTAATGTGATGGTTGCTAATTCCTTTATGGAGTGGGAAAAAGATAAAACTTTCGATTATGCTCAATTAAAAATAGCTGTCATCGGAGAAAGAGCTGAAGAACAGTTAAAAGAAGTTGGCTACCAACCGGTAGTTAGGATTGATTTTCCTGAATCCAGATATAACCTGAATAGTGCCATTCAAGAACTGCTGATACTGGTGGAATCATGGCGGTTTCGGGAAAAAATAGATGATATTTATTTATTTTACAATAAGCTAAAGAGAGGGGTGATGTTTGAGCCCTTTCAATTTCATTTATTCCCCTTGGAGCAGGAATGGTTAAAGGAATTAGCTTCAAGAAAGTGGCCTTCTCGCAATTTACCCTTATATACCCTTTCCTGGGACCGGTTATTTTACTCCTTCATCCATCAATTTTTTTATATTTCCCTATATCGGGCTTTTATCGAGTCGATGGCCAGCGAAAATGCCAGCCGTTTAACTGCTATGCAAAAAGCCGAAGAAAACATTGAGGAACGTTTGGATAATCTGAATTCTCAATTTAACCGTCAGCGCCAAAATGCAATTACCGAAGAATTATTGGATATTATCGCCGGTTTTGAAGCATTGGCAAAAGTGTGACAGAGAATCGTTCCCGTGACATTCCAGGTTATTCTATAGATACAGAGTGTTTTTTTAATTGTAGAATCCCTTTAGCCTTTAAATTTAAAAAATATCAAGAACAAAGAAGGATTTTAACTGAAAGAAATAGAAATATATTAATAAAATGATTTTTACGTTCATTAAGGAGATGGTTGCGGAATGAAAAATAGAAATTTTGAACTTATGGTAATCGGAGGAGGAGCAGCAGGTTTAGTCGCTTCGGTAGCGGCAGGAGCAATAGGGGTCAAAACTGCCCTTGTTGAGAAAAATAGATTGGGAGGTGAATGTTCCTGGACAGGATGTATTCCTTCCAAGACGCTCATTTCTCTGGGAAATTTAATACATAAGGCAAATCATTTGCCCTTGAAAAAGAAGAAAAAGAATGCAACCAAAGTACCCTTTGTCGATTATAAAAATCAGGTTATGGGTTATGTCCGGGAGACCACCCGCAATGCCTCAAAAGCATCCAAAGCCCGGGATTTGCTCACACGCTATGGCGTAGAAGTTATTTTTGGGAGCCCTAAATTTTTAGATAGCCACCGTATTGAGATAGATAAGTTGAATTATCATACCAAAAAATTTATTATCTGTACCGGTTCTTCTCCGGTTGTTCCCAAAATCAATGGATTAAGGAGAGGATATTTAACCAATCAAACCATATGGAAATTAAAAAAATTGCCTGATTCATTACTGGTTATCGGAGGGGGCCCTATAGGGGTAGAATTAGCTCAGGCGTTTCACCATTTGGGAACCCGGGTCACTTTGTTTAATGACTTGAATCGATTATTGATCCATGATGATGCTGAATTAGCAGAAGATTTAACGAAATACCTGGAAAATGAGGGATTGAAAATTAATTTGAATTATTCGGTTAGCAAGATTATAAAGGATGAAAAAGGCTGGCGGGTGAGTATGAAGGATGATAAAAATATTTCTGAACCCGGTGAACATCTGTTAATCGCTTTGGGCAGGAAAGCGAATGTAGAAGATTTAAACCTGGAAGCAGCCGATATTTTATATGACCGAAAAGGCATTAAAGTTAATCGCCATTTAAAAACATCGGCATCCAATATATGGGCTGCCGGAGATTGTATCGGTGGTTATCAGTTTTCCCATATCGCTGAGATCGAAGCAAAACTGGCAGTAAGAAATGCCCTGTTACCTCTGAATTCCTCTATCAATTATCAGGGAGCACCCTGGACCACTTTTACTGAACCGGAACTGGCCCATCTGGGTTATACGGAAGAAGAATGCAAAGAAAAAGGACTAAATTATCGTATCTATCGGCAATCATTTGAACATGATGACCGTGCTATCACCGAGGGAACCGCTTACGGTAAAGTAAAAATTCTAACAACCGCTTTAGGTCACTTATTAGGGGTACATATATTGGGACCAAGAGCCGGAGAATTAATTAATGAATTTGTTTTAGCGAAAAGGAAAAAACTAAAAATTTATGATATCGGCCTGACCAGCCATGTTTATCCCACTTTAGGATTGGCTCCTCAGCGAGCAACTGACGAATGGTTTGCTGATTGGGGTTCTAAACTGATGATTAAATGGTTATTGAAATTAATGACTTATTTTAGTTAAGCAAAAGGATTTATTTTTTTCTTTTATTTCCAGTCATGTAAAGAGACCCATTATTGATGACTGGGAAAAAGTGGACATAATTTTCCAATACATTCTTTATTTTGGGAAAATTGTTCACAAATTAATTTTTCTTCTGCTGCTAATTCAAGATCAAGATATCTGGGTAAAATTTGTGAGGCAGCTTTTAAAGCAAGCCAACAATCTCTTTGGCAGCAACGAGGTGCATGATAACGGGAAATTTCTTTTAAAACCAGATGTGTTACCTTTTGTACAATTTGCCTTTCCCTGGCTTTATAAGGATTAGCTTTTAATAATAAAGATAGGGCAATACCTACACCAATAGCTGCACCACATATGCCTAAAAATGAACATGCTCCTCCACTGATTGTCTTTCCTCGATGGAGAGCATCAATAATTAATTGAGCAGTATTCTGCCCTGAGAGATTCCCGTAAACAGTTAATATGACTGCCGGAACCAGAGAATGGTATTCCGGACCATGCATAGGGACAGAAGGATGTGCCCTGATCTTTTTAAAAAGAGCAATCATGTCCTTATCTCGAGCATTTAGGCAAAAATTTTTAATAAAATCCAGGGCATCCTGCAAATGACAGTTATCGCAAATAAAATGTTCATTCGTACATATAGTATTCGTCCATAATTTTCGACCACAGAAATAGCAGCTTTGCTGAATGCTTTTTTCCAGATATTGTAATTTTGCTCCGCATACCATACAATCCTGAGAAAATTTTTTGGTAATTTTTATATCTTCTATTTTTTTATGATTTATAGTAACCTCCGGAGTAATTCCACAACAGCAATTAATCTCCTGGTCAATATTTATTACTACTCCATTTTCATTCAATTCAAAAAAAGTTTCGTCTAAATTCTTATCTATTTCAGAATGAATTTCCGTCTTAATACCTCGATAGATTATTTTGCCATCATCGGCCATTACTGCCTTAAAGGGACCCTTATAGATAACTTTTTTCTTTCCCCTTTTTCCTTTTTTATAGGCAGAGTAGGTCACTGCATAAAAGGTGTATCCTTTTACTATTCGGTAGGGAAATCGTTTTTTTAAATGTATCATTTGAAAACCAAGATTTTCCAGCATATAAAAAAGGTATTTTTCCTGCATCGCTCCACCAATACACTCTCCCCGCAGTTTTTCATTATACTGAATATCAAGAGGAATCAATTCATCGCTAACAATATCAGAGATGAATAATCTTCCTCCGGGTTTAAGGATACGCATAATTTCAGCAAAAGTCTTTCGTTTATCCGGTGACAGGTTGATAACACAATTAGAAATCACGACATCAGCCATCGCATCAATCAGGGGAATATCTTCTAAAAAACCATGCAGGAATTCCATATTATTAAATCCAATATTTTTAACCACTTCTATTTGTGCTTCCCGGGCTAAGTCAAGCATTGTTTCGGACATGTCAATTCCGTAAACTTTTCCTGACTTACCAACTTTACGGGCAGCAATAAAACATTCCAACCCTGACCCACTTCCCAAATCGACGAGGACTTCTCCTTTACTTAATTCACAGTCCAAAACGGGGCTACCACATCCATAACTACGTTTTCTACATTTAATTGGTATATGCGCTACTTGGGTTTCTTCATAATGAACTGGATTTACAATATCCTTATTGACCTTTTCAGCAGCCAGTGAATAAAAAGATTTAACCAGATAATAATTATCTTTATCCGGTAAAGATAAGACGCAATTAGAATGGGTAAATTGAACCGGGGAATCAGTAGCTTCACACCTGAATAATCGATCTCCCATTCTACAGATTATTCCAATATCTTTACTGGGATATTTCTGAACCTCTTTAGATAATAAATATAGAGCAACCTGAGGGTATAGCTTTCGATAAGGATCATGTCCCACAAAATGTTTTCCGGCAATATAACTGTGGTCTATATCTCCGCCACCTATTAAAAATCTCATAGCATCTCCTTGCTCTAAATTATTATCAATCAAAGAAGTTTTTCTGATTTTTTCAAATACAGGACTTTTTAGCCAAATATTTTTAATGCCCTCACTAATATGTCCTGCATTTAATTCTTTTTCAAAAATTAAAGCTGGTGAAGGATAAATATATCCTTCCGGACTAATAGCCAAACTCTCCCACCCGGCATTACTCAAGTCAAAACGAGTTCCGGGTAGGGAGAATATTTGTGACTTAATAATTTCTATATTATCTATAAAAATATTTTTTTCCTGGGCAAGCTTGTAAGCTTTGATTAGTTCATGAAAAATAAGTTCGTTTTTTATCACTTTTTCTTCTTTTGCCTTACCTTTAAGGAATAACCATAGATAATGAATGTTTTTTACTTTCAACTGCCCGGCAATTTGTACCAACGAAACCATTTCCCTAAGATTTAATCTATTCACGCACATAGCCAAAGTAACGGGAAAACCAATTTGTTGCAAATTAATTAAATTCTTTTTTAATTCAGCATAAGCTCCTTTTCCTCGAATAGTATCGTGGATTTTTGGGTTGCCATCTACACTAACCTGAAAGTGCACTCTTTCTTTAGATATCGTATTTAACCAGGACGAAAAGTGGCTAACTGCTTTACCATTACTCAAAATAACCGCATGCGTATGCGGTAGACTAAGTATCTTTTCAATCACTTCTCGGAAATAGGGATATACCAGAGGTTCTCCCCCGGTAAAATAGAAGATTCGGACACCCAATTGATAACTTTCTTTAATCACTTTAAATATCTGTTCTTTTGTAAGCTCCTTATCTTTTATCCGACAATTTTTAAACATACAGTATCCACAATCCATATTACATCGATTGGTTAAGTGAAACCAGCATTCTTTTAAAGAGTCTGGTGATCGATAATGAACTCTACCTTGATAGTTTTCAGCCTTCTTGATAGATAAATGGGATAGCAGTTGCCCCGCTTTATAATCAATATTTCCATCCTGGTGTAAATCCTGGTAAGTATGAATAGCCTGAGATAAAGTATCGCTCTGTTTGTACAAACATAAAAAACTATCCGCTTGAGGTGTGGGAATAAACCAATCCGGTTGCTCAGATTTAATATATATCGGAACCTGATTTTGTATGATGCGACGATACCCATTGATATTTGGCATAATTCTCTCTCCCTTTACTACATTTATTTAACTTATTACGAAATATTTATTTAATGTTAGTAAAGAACCCGCTGATTTATCTAAAAAGAAATAAAGTATTCCTTTTTCCGGTTGAACCCATACTGCCGGCAATTTTTTACTTTTTTTTATTAAAATCTGGTACACAATTGATGCCTTTTCCTTTCCAGTAACCAAAAATATTACATTTCGAGAATGGTTGATGACGGGTAAAGTAAGGGAAATTCGCTGGTAATTTGAATGAGGAATGCCTTCTGCAGTGATGAGGTTTTTCATATCAGTGAGATTTCGATGATTCGGGAAAAGTGAAGCTGTATGGCCATCTTTTCCTATGCCGAGCAAGATAAGGTCAAAGGCAGGCCACTCTTCTTTTCTTAGTTTAAAAGAATATTTCAATTCCTGTTCATATTCCCGGGCCGATTGAAAGACAGTATTTCTAATCGATACCGAATGAAAGTTTTTTAAAGGTATATCAATCTTGTTGATTAAGTGTTCTCTAACCATTCGCTGATTGCTATCCTTGTGGAAAGGAGAAACAAATCGTTCATCTACCATAAATATATGAGTTTTATCCCAAAAATTAATCTCTTTATTTTGAGAAAGTTGCGTAAAAAATGGTTTGGGAGATTTACCTCCGGAGACAGCAGCATTAAATAATCCCCTTGATTGGCATGCACAAGAACCAATTTCATTCCATTTGTTAACCAGATGAAAAAATAATCCTTCTCTCTTGTTAAATATCATCACTTTTACGGTATTCATTTCACCACCCCAGTTTATTCTAAAAAATGTCTTTATATCTACATTTTTGTCCTTCCCGTTCCAATAATAATGCAGCTTCTGGTGAACCCCATGTACCCGCAGGATAATTGGGAAAATCTTTTGGTGGATGGCTTTCCCACCATTGGATAATTGGGTCAACAATAGACCACATCGCTTCCACGCCATCCTGCCTGGCAAATAAAGTTAAATCCCCTTTAATGCAATCCATAATTAAGCGTTCGTAAGCCGGGTGTTGTTTCTTTTTGAAAGTCTCTTCATAATTAAATAACATCTGTACCCAACCTAATTGATTATTAATTCCTGGCTGCTTTACATTTAAATGGAGGGCAATTTCTTCATCTGGTTGTATCCCTATTCTAATAGCGTTGGGTTCCATTTTCTGGGCACCTTGACCTAATAATTGAAGGGGTGGAAATTTAAATTGGATATAAATTTCAGTAAGGGTTCTAGGAAGTCGTTTCCCGGTTCGAACGTAAAATGGCACATTAGCCCACCGCCAGTTATCAATGTAAAATTTTCCGAAAAAAAATGTAGGTGTATTGGAATCAGGTAATACATATTCCTCTTGTCGATACCCGGCAATCGAATGATTTTTGATTTTTCCGGGACCGTATTGCCCACGAATCATATAATTCTCTATATATTTTTCATCCATCATACGAATAGCATGAAAGACCTTGACTTTCTCATCACGAACATAATCAGGTTCGAATCCAACCGGTGGCTCTATGGCTACCAAAGCAATCAACTGCATAATGTGGTTTTGAACCATATCGCGTACTACTCCGGTTTGTTCGTAAAATTTTCCTCGACCTTCAATGCCGATATCTTCTGCGACCGTAATCTGAACCTGGCTAATATAATTTCTATTCCACAAGGGTTCAAATATAGTATTACTTAGTCGGAAAAAGAATATATTCTGGACCGTATCCTTTCCCAAATAATGGTCAATCCGATATACTTGCTCTTCTTCAAAGGCTTTTAAAACAAGTTTATTTAGCTTACGAGCTGTTTTTCTATCTCTGCCAAAAGGTTTTTCAACAATTACTTTTGAGCGAAAAGTGCCCTTGCACAAATCAAATCTATTGAGTTGCTCAACTACAGGAATAACTACTTTGGGAGGAATAGCAAGATAGTAAATTATATTGGATTTAGCCTCCTTTTTGTTAGGTTTCGTTAATTGAAATAATTTAGTCTTAATTTTTTGGTAAATCTCATTTTCGATCAAATTTCCAGGAATATAATAAAAATGTTCTAAAAATGACTCACACCTGGACTTATTATAATTTTTCGGATTATATTTTTGGATGGCTCTTCGACAAAATTCACGATATTCTTTATCTGTCATCTCTGTCTGGCCTAATCCTATAATTGAAAATTCCTTGATCAGCTCTTTTTCCAGAAATAGGTGATAAATAGCGGGAATTAATTTTCTCTGACTAAGGTCTCCGGCTCCTCCAAAAATAACCATAAGAAAAGAACTCATGTCTAATTTATAAATTGGAAAATCACATAATTTTAATATTTGGTTTATATCATAATCTATAGATTTGATCTTTTTATTACGGATTCCCATAAGACAGCTCCTTTCTATGTGCTTTTAACAATATAAAATAGAAATAAAAGTAGCACAAATTTTATACGAACTAAATGATTTCATGGCTGTATTTTTTCTCAATTTTCTCAATTTTATCAATTCTACGGGCATGTCTCCCTCCCTGGAAATCAGCATTTAACCATGCCAGTAATATTTTTTTTACCTTTTTCTTATTGAAAGGTCTTCCTCCTAAAACCAATACATTCGCGTTATTATGTTCTATGCTTAATATAGCTTCCTTTTCATCATGAACTAAAGCAGCTTTGATACCGGGAATTTTATTTGAAGCAATCGAAGCCCCTATGCCGGTTCCACAGGTGAGAATACCTTTCTTGGCAGGATTCTTTGCTACCCGCAAACCCAGCTTTTCCGCAAAATCCGGATAATCAACACTTTTTGTACTGTCTGTTCCTATATCTTCCAATGCGTATCCTAAATTTGTTAATTGTTCTTTGATAAACTCCTTGATTTCATAACCTGCATGATCTGCTCCCAATACAATAATCTTTTTTGTATCCATTTTTTCACACCTCTTGTTAAAGCAAAAATCGTTGCTTTAAAAAAAATACTAATTGACTAGGAAAGATTTTCGTTTTTGTTCAATAGATTTCAACAAAGATTTAAATGTTTCTCTAATTTTCCTGATCTAACTATAGAATTTTTTTCATCATAAAGCTATTTCTCCTTTATTAATAAAGCTGTTCATGATTATATTTCTAAATACTTTCTGGTCCAACGCGCAATTGATTTATCCTGTTTCCCTTTTAGATCCATTTTCAGTCTATTAAGACCGTTTCGGTCATCCACATCATACCATCGGGGAATAAATGCCGCTTTCAGGTGCATTTTATTGATTTTGCATACAGTCTGATTTAAAACCCGATTGGAACCCCAATCAATATTTTCAAATATCTCTCGGTAAGGTTTTTTTGAGCCAATTAAATAATATCCTCCATCAAAACTTGGTCCTAAAACAATATCGTGATGGCTAAGCTGCTTAAATGCCATCTGTAAATTTTCAGCAGGTAATGTCGGTATGTCGGTTCCAATTATAATAACATGATGCTCTTTGTGGTGTAAAATCCACCAAAAAATTTGATACATCCTTTCTCCCAGATCTTTACCTGTTTGTTTTATTATTTTAAAATCGGGTGCTACTTTCTGAATAAATTCAGGATTTTCATTGTCGGACTCATAGGCAATCAATCTATTTTCACATTGTACCTGACGGGCAATTTCAACCATGTCTCTAAAAAAAGCCATGTAAATACCTTCTACAGAGCCTGTTGGCAAATAAGGACGAAGCCTTGTTTTTACTTGATTCTTTTTCGGTTCTTTGGCAAAAAGTATCAACCATCGATTCATCTTAAGTCCTCATAGATTTTTCTAATTTTGGCAAGTGGGAAACCCAAATAGAACAGGGAAGATATAAAAAAATACATTGAAATGGTTTTGATGATTCCCCGTTGTTCCCATCGTCGAGGGGAAATCCATATTTTTTCCGGAAGGACAATTGTCCTTCCCTTTTTCTTCATCTTTGCCGAAAACAATACATCCTCCATAATAGGAACCACTGGAAATCCTCCCAGACTAAAAAAAATATTTTTCTTGATAAATAGCCCTTGATCACCATAAAATATCCGGGTTAATTTCGCTCTTATAGTCCCTAAATAATCGATAAGACGATATAATATACCCTGTCCTGCCAGAAACATAGAAAAACAACCACTTACCAGTTGGTCTTCTTCTAATTTTTCCATGATAATAGGAAAAACTGCAGAATCAAGTCGGGTATCAGCATGAATAAACAATAATATTTTTCCACTTGCCTTGTAAGCTCCTAAATTCATTTGCAAAGCTCGTCCTTTTTTACCATGTAATAATTTTCCTAATTTTGCAGCCAGCTCAACACTTCGGTCCGTACTACCTCCATCTACAAAGATAAGCTCTGTAACCTGAGAAAGTTGATACCAGTAAGAGTAGTTAGCTGAAAGAATTTTTTCCTCGTTATAAACCGGTACTATAATACTTATTTGTTTTTCTGTTGGTATAGAATAATTCATATAGCTAATCCTCATCCTTATCTGTATGTTATTCTTATAAAGGAAAGTTTATTCAGTAAATAATTTTACAGCTTCAATTGTTATTACTTTTGTCATTCAACCTGTTTATAAAATATCCCCTTATCAGCTTTTGCCAATAAGAGGATATTTATTTTACAAGACTCCTTATTTGCTTATTTAAGCTAATATAAAAGGGTACTTTTTGTTTTTTATATTAAATCAAAAGATTGGTATGGTCAAATATATTTGTATTTCGGATAATTCTTAACATAATTTGTCGATCTCGTAATTATTTTTACTTTATTTCGTAAGGAACAGGGAACGGTTCTCTGTCACATTATCAGAATAAAATGGGATGTGCACCTTAATTAAAAATCATCTTCAACATATTTACAAAAAGTCTCTATAAGTGCTTCTTCAGAAATACCTTTAGGTATTTCTATTCCCTCAAGCTCTTCATCCCAGAATTCTCTTACAACTTTTCTGTCAAGCATAATAATTGCTTCTATCATTAATTAAATTGTAGTTAAAATAGACTTCAACCTTGCTCGAGTGTCAAGAATAAAGATTTGACCCCATATCTTCTTTTCTTCCCGTATCCTTATCCTTATGGAAGTATAACAATATTAGTTCCCCGGTCATAGAAAATGACATATATTGCTTTTATACTTGACAAAGATATTTTTTTATATTATAATCACTACCAAAGCAATGGTATTAGTAGTAATTACTCAAATAACCCTCAAGAAGGTTATACAAATTCTTAAAGGAAGTATGAGTTTTGTGGTTACTTTGGTCATTCTCAGTTAATAGAGAGGAGTGGTAATTATAAAAAATATAATTAATAATAATTTTTTATGAAAAAATTATTTAGCAACACGTTTTAACTGTAATGTTTTCGATTTTAAAAAAATTAAAAAATAAGTTTAAGGAGGGAAAAATGAGTAAATCAAACAGGTTTAAAGTTATGCACCGGACAGGTATTTTAATTAGAGATGTCTTTGAATATTTACTTACCGAACCCATAGATGAGAGAAAGGAGGAATATTATAGGAAAGTACAAACTAAATATTATTATCTGGATATATAGTATTTGAAATTTTTTAATAGATAGAGTAATTAATTTTTGTTTTAAGTTATTTAATATGTTTTCAATAGAGTTTAAAAATAAAGGAGATTTTTAAAATGAAAAGTATAAAATTATTTATGATAGCCATAGCCTTAATCTTAGTCTTTAGTGTAAATTTAGTTATGGCTCAAGAGACTTTTGATTCCACAGCGGCAGAAGAAGAGGGTTACTGGTATTCCCGATATAATTTAGGAAACTTGGTTATGAGATCGGCAATGGGAGAAACCTTTATGCCGGATATGCAAATGATGATGATGGTAATGAAAATGGTTGACACTGATTTTGATCCGATGCAGAAAGGGATGTATGGTGATGGCAACCATCCTATGCCTCCGGTTAATGCTTCACTTTTACAGTCAGTATATAAATCGGGGTTACCATATTATGTTCAGAAAGTAGATGTTGATGATTTTGGTACCCAAAAGTGGGACCCGGCAAGTTTTGACCAAACATTAACTGGTTTGGCAAACGGATATACCATAATAAAAGAAGTAGAATGGGCCAAGCAATTTCACGTGGATGCACATTTTGGGGTGCCTACCGATAACTTCGGAGCTCAGTGGAGGTTTGTCGGGAGTGCTTTGATAATGGAAGCTAAAATGCAAGTCATGAATTTTCACGATAATATGGAAAAGTACGACCTGTCCGAAGGTGGAGATTATGTGATGCTCTGGGCTATAGCTGATTTAGGAAATGCTCTGGAACAAAGTCATCTCTTACACAGCGAGAGCAATCGCTATAAAGATTTAGAAGCTTCTGCCATGATGTTAATGGCAGCAGATACCCTGTTTGATAAGATAAAGGATATGAGCTTGCCTACGATTAAAGAAAAATCTATTGCCCTGCAGTCTTTAGTCTGGTATGCCTATAGTACTCATAACCAGGAGAACAGGAGTGAAGCGCTGGCAAATCTTAATAAAATAGCCGGTGAACTGAAATTAATGACTCCGGTTAATGCTGCAGAAAAGGCTTATGCTATCCGCGGGTTAATTGAAGCCAAAAGGACTTTAGGTGGGGAAATTGAAAATATATCCAGCCTGGCTTCCGAGTTCCTGGCAGATTTTAATATGACTACCGGGATTTTCAAAAGCCAAAATACTTATACCATTGATGATGTAGCCATCATCATCGGAGCATTGAACGCCATGAGAATATTTGAAAGTGCCGATGTAGATACAGTAAAAGCCGAAGAGGTGTTTACTCTTTTCTTTGATACTATACTTAACCAGGCCGGAATGCAGCAATCAGCACCTCCTCTTCCGGTAGCTAAAAGCAAATTTGAGTACGAAGGAGAACCGGAAATATATTTCAGACACCCTGATGTTCCTTTCCCTCCCATGGCTGGAGGAGAATATGGTATTGCACCGGTGTTTGCATCTTCTGTAACCTATAAAGATGGAAAATGGGAGATTGACCGTACTTTTGATGCTGCCGGAGCAATGCATGCGGCTAATGAAATGATCTGGTTACATCATGATGAAGTAGATGGCTTCCCAATATTATAAACAATATAACATATTTTAAGCGATTTAAACTTCATCAACTTTAGGCTTTAGGCTAAAATAAAAAGGGGTAGGCAACTACCCCTTTCTTAAGTAAATACCGGTTCATAAGAAAAATGGTTTCCTGCCTTATCATTTAATAAACGGTTATTTGAATTAAAAAGAAGGACAATTCATAGGGAAAGTAGAATACAAAATATATTAGGTAGCTTAGGTATTGCCATTAACCGGAGATTAAATATTTGCGATATAGCTTATGGATTCTCAATGAATGAACTTCTCCGAAAAGGAACATTTTATGGAGGAATTATGATGGGTGAAAATAAAAAAAGCTTTTCAGTTACAGGAATGACCTGTATTACCTGTGCGAATACAGTGGAAAATTCCTTAAAAAAAATTGAGGGAGTAAAATTTGCATCTGTCAATCTGGCAACTGAAAGTGCTTTTTTGATAAGCGAAAAAGATATATCTTTAGAAAAAATAAAGAAAGCAGTAGAAGAAACGGGCTACGGTATTTCTACCGAACTAGCAGAGAATTTAGAAAAGAAAAGATATAACCTTGCCCGAAAGAATCTTATCTTTTCCTGGATCATTACTTTTCCTCTATCTGTGTTAATGATCTTTAATATGATTGGTTATACAGTACCTTATTTTGTGTTGATAGAATTAATCTTCGGGGGGATAGTAATTTTTTATAGTGGTAGAGAGACTATTAAGGGTGCTTGGATTGCACTTACCCATTTTCATACCAATATGGATACCCTCATTTTTATTGGTTCACTTGCCTGTTGGCTAACTACCCTATTAAGTTCATTAGGGCTTTCCATAATCTCTTTCGGAACAATAGGTACCATGATTGTTACTATTCACCTTACTGGAAGATTTATTGAATCACATCTCCGAGACAAGGTAGCTAAAGAAATAAAGGCTCTTATTAAGCTCCAGGCAAAAGAAGCTCGAGTAATATTTTGCGATGGAGAATCTACCATACCTATAGAAGCAGTTAAAGTTGGATTTTTGGTTTTAATTAAACCTGGAGAAAGAATTCCTGTAGACGGAAAAGTAGAAGAAGGGGTCTCTTCAGTAGATGAATCTATGATTACCGGAGAATCTTTGCCAGTAAGTAAAAACAAAGGCAGCAAGGTAACCGGTGGATCTCTAAACCTTACCGGCACTTTTAAAGTAAGGGTTGATAAAGTTGGTGAAGAATCTTTCCTATCCCAGATGATAGATTTAATAAAAGAAACACAGGGGACCAAAATTCCTATCCAGGCTTTAGCAGACAGAATTACTCTTTGGTTTGTTCCCACAATTATTACTCTGGCACTGGTAAGCGGTATAATCTGGTATTTTCAATTTAATGAATTTCAGGGATTTCTTTCCTATATGCGAGGATTATTTCCCTGGATATTAAATACGGATAGTTCGGTTTCTTTTGCAGTATTTGCTTTTATTTCTACTATAGTTATAGCCTGTCCTTGTGCTTTGGGATTAGCTATCCCTATGGCTTTAGTCTCTGGAACCGGGCTGGCAGCTAAAAAAGGAATGATCATCAGGAATGCTGAAGCAATTCAAACTTCTAAAGATATTAAAATAGTAATGATGGATAAAACCGGTACTATCACCCAGGGTAATCCTTATATATTTAGCCATTCTCTTTCCAAAGAAGAGATAAAAATTGTTGCAGGTATCGAAAGTAATTCCAATCACCCTTTAGCCAAGGCCATATCCTCTTTTCAAAAATCAAATATAAAACCAGAAAAGATTGAAGAGATAAGTGGAGAAGGGGTTAAGGCTGTGGTAAAAGGGGATGAGTATTTTATTGGAAAGCCTAAATCCACCGAGAAATATTTAGATCTTCTTAAGGAAGGGAAAATCGTAGTAGAAGTTTATAAAAATGGCATAAATATTGGGTCAATATCTATTGAAGATCCCATAAGAGAAGATTCGGATAAAGCAGTGTTAAAACTTAAAAACTTAGGTATAATCCCAATTATGCTGAGTGGTGATAATCTCAAAACTGCTCAGGCTATAGCTCGCCAGGTGGGGATAAAAAAAGTTTATGCGGGAGTTAAACCTCAGGATAAACTGAATATCATCAGGGAATATCAACAAAAAGGCTCAAAGATCTTAATGGTGGGAGATGGAATAAATGATGCAGCTTCCCTTAAAGGAGCAGATATTGGGGTAGCCATTGGAGAAGGTGCCGATTTAGCTATAGATAGTGCCGATATGGTGATAGTAAAAGGAGGAATATCCCGTATAGTAGATAGTATTGAAATCTCCCGAAAAACCTTTCAGATTATTAGGCAGAACTTATTCTGGGCTTTTTTTTATAATGGCGCTGTTATTCCTATAGCCATGGCTGGATTATTACATCCGGCTATAGCTGAAGGAGCTATGGCTATTAGCTCTATCACGGTAATTTTAAACTCTTTAAGAATTAAATAATGCAGGGAACAGTTCTTAGGCAGGGTTTTTATAAAGAGATATGTACCTGGTTTCCCTTAATATGAAGGCTTAATGAAAATAAATTGGCTGGTAAAATACGAAAAATATATAATGAAAAGGAGTCTATCTCATGAATAAAAAAATAAAAGTTTACGGAGTTCCCGGTTGTCCTTTTTGCAAAAGAACAAAAGAATTTTTTAAAAGCAAGGGGTTGAATTTTGAAGATATCGATGTAGCTGCCGATCATAACCTGGCGGAAGAAATGGTTGAAAAATCGGGTCATATGTCGGTACCGGTAACTGAAATTGACGGGGAAATCGTAATTGGATTTGACAAGGAAAAAATTGAAGCGCTATTAAGGAGTTAAAATATGAAAAAGATTTATGATTTGATAATTATTGGGGCGGGACCGGCCGGGATTACTGCGGCAGTATATGCAGCACGGAAGAAGATGGATCCTCTGGTGATTACTAAAGATATAGGCGGACAGGCTTCCCTGAGTGGAGATATTCAAAATTATACCGGATATCAGTTTATTACTGGTCCTGAATTAACTATTAAATTTGAAGAACATATGCGGAAATTTAATTTTGAGATTAAGGAAAACGAAGAGGTAAAGGAATTAATTTCCAGAAAGGGCACATTTTTAGTTAAAACAGATAAGGATAATTATCAGGTAAAGACGGTAATTGTAGCTTCTGGCAAGAGATCGCGAGAACTTGGCGTTACGGGGGAGAGGAAATTTAGAAATAAAGGTTTAACCTATTGTGCTACTTGTGATGGTCCTTTATTCGCGGGAAGAGATGTAGCAGTAATTGGCGGAGGAAATTCAGCCCTTGATGCGGCCTTACAACTGATAAAAATCGCTAATCACATATATATTATTAATATTACTGATAATCTCACCGGGGATGGAATAATGCGGGAGAAAATAAGAGTAGATAATAAGGTTTCTATTTTTAATAATAGTCGGGTAAAAGAGATTTTGGGAGATTCTTTTGTTCAGGCTATAAAGATAGAGGAGGATAAGGAAGAGAAAATACTTGCTGTCCAGGGTATTTTTGTAGAAATTGGCCTAATTCCCAATTCAGAGTTTGCCCCTAGTTTAGAAAAAAACGAAAGAAAAGAAATTATAGTGAATCAACAAAATGAAACGAATATAGCAGGGATATTTGCCGCGGGAGATGTCACCAATGTGCCCGAAAAACAAATAATCATTGCTGCTGGAGAAGGAGCAAAAGCAGTCCTGAGCGCTTTTCGGTATTTAAGCACCAGGAAATAAATTAGAAAATATTTGTTTCAACTGAAACGTAAATTATTTAAAAAAGGGTTCACTCTTGATTTTTCAATAAAAATAATAAATATTTTCTTGACATAATGATACTATTGTAGTATCATAATGTCAAAATTAAGAGTGCGGTAATATTGAAATACACGAGAGAACATATCTTAATAATTATAGAAATCTAAAGGAGGAAAAGAAATTGATTGGTAAGTTACCTGAAAATGTATTAGAAGCAGTGTTGGAAACAATTCCCATTGAATTTTCCGTTTTAGATTCGGATGATAAGGTATTAGCTTGGAACAAACATGAAACAAGGATATTTAAAAGGCCTACAGGTGTATTAGGCAGAGATGTAGCTAATTGTCACCCGAAAAAGAGTCTTCATAAAGTGGAGAAAATATTACGAGAGATGAAAGAAGGGAAAAGAGAAAAAGCTCGTTTTTGGATTGACCTTCCTATTGGACCTAATAACGAAAAGCAAAAAATTCTTATAGAATATTATGCTTTAAGGGGTAGTGATGGAAAATATCTCGGTTGCCTGGAGGCATCTCGAAATATTACGGATATTCAATTAATCAGTGGCGAAAAAAGACTATTAGATTGATTC
>Ga0307428_1000229_pt1 | contig 43186 bp, 38 predicted proteins | sample SalMarWE160240MG_FD_202161 | JGI IMG/M metagenome (GOLD analysis project Ga0307428, IMG submission 202161) | Salt marsh sediment microbial communities from the Plum Island Ecosystem LTER, Massachusetts, United States - WE1603-240 | ecosystem: Environmental > Aquatic > Marine > Intertidal zone >...
GTAGACGAAATCCACTGAAGCATTAGCCTTAAGGTAGAAGTCATCCTCCTCTTCTAGTGTCAGTGTAGAGTCTGAAACGATGCCACTGCCCACGCTCGTGTAATCGTTGCCGCCGTATCTGATGTATCCTGAGTTGAACCATCCGTCCCAGTCTTCGTCATAGCCGTAGGCGCTTGTGGCGCCGGCGAGCATCACCGCTATCGCGGCGATGAGGAGTAGTTTTTTGGTACGCATTTCGTACCTCCTTGTTTTGATTTTTTCACGAAGATGCCTTATGCACCCCCGGATACCTTATTATAGTATAATCACTCTCGATGTCAAGCACTTTAGACATAATCAAACTAAATAGTATCACTAAGTATTCCGAAACCGGCTGCGTTTTGTTGACAATCGGGGAATTATTCAGTAAGCTTTGACGATGCGGCGGACGGTCTCTTTAATCCTTGCTCTGGGATGTTTTTTTGTCCTCTCAGCCTTCTCCTATGATGGGCCGGTGCAGGTCGTGCGCTTCAGTGACGACGAGGCGAACGGTTTAGGGTTTATCCGTGAGGGAGCAGGACACGGGCCTTTGCGTCTTCTTGCGTCGGATACGGCGCTTTACCTTTTGGCCAGGCTTGATCACCGTTTATATATCTTTGACCTCAGAGGCATGGTTATTGATTCACTTGATCTTCATTTTTGTCCAGGGGATATGACCTATGACGACGAGGGCAGATTCCATCTCCTTCAGTTCCGGGTTCAGCCTGAGTTTGTGGCGGTTTACAGCGTGGGAGAGGAGATCGAGCGCCGCGAGTTTGACCCGCCTGAGAACAGATTAATGACAGAGATATGTTTTTCGCCGGATGGGAAGGTTCTTTTGCTTGCGGGTGGCTACACCTACCGGATCGTAGCGGGAGAGGCGAAAGATATCCTCTTTGCCGCAGGAGAGCGGCCCGGTCGGTTTCATCTCACAAACACCCACATAGGCCGCATAGTTGATTTCTGGGAGGCCGAGTTCTCAGGCGAGACATCACGAGGACCGGTCACTTCCTTCAAACTCAACCCACTCGATCGCGAGCTGTTTCAGTTTCTTACCGACGATCGCGCAGGCCGCATCTATATAGTGGGAACATCCATCCAGACCGATGAAGAAGGAGGGCCCTACATCGCACGCAGGCTTCTTGTTTTCAAAAACGGCAAGCTTCTTACCGAGCTGCGCGGCATTGCGCCAGGCCACTCATCCTACGACTACGCCAACCACGACATAGCAGTAGCCCCCTCGGGCGACCTCTACCTCTGGATGACACACTTCTCGGAAGGGTTCTCCGAGATACTCTACTTCGAATCTGTCCAATAACCTCTCTCAGGGACTAAAAGCTCCCCTGATGGAGGTTGGTGTTACGGGTGTTACGGGTTACGGATGTTACGGGTGGTGCGGGTGTTACGGGTGTTACGGGTACGGGCGTTTGACAACCGGAACGTCAAGCGTAAAATTGCTTTAATATGGCCACTGAAGAATCGTCAGATATCTTTGCCAAGTGCGAGGAGTTTTATCCGGTTGTGGCTCGCGTAAAGAACGAGGGCTACTACCCTTACTTCATTCCAATAGGCTCGCAGCCAGATCACGACGTGGTCATTGACGGCAAGCGCATGATAATGCTCGGTTCGAACAACTATCTGGGGTTGACGGTCGATCCACGTGTCAAGGAGGCGGCCATCCGCGCCACCGAGAAGTACGGCACCAGCTGCACCGGGTCGCGCTTTCTCAACGGCACGCTTGATATACACATAGAACTTGAAGAAAAGCTTACCCGCTTCCTTCATAAAGAAGACTGCATCTGCTTCTCCACCGGCTACCAGACGAACCTGGGTGCCATCTCCGCGCTGGTGCAGAAGGGGGATTACATTATTACCGACAAGCTCGATCACGCCTCTATCATTGACGGGGCGTTCCTATCCCGCGGTGCGATGAAGCGGTTTGCCCACAACGACATGGATTCCTTACAGCGGGTTCTGGCCTCCCTTCCAGCTGATTCAGGCAAGCTTGTGGTGGTTGACGGCATCTTCTCTATGGAGGGTGATATTGTCCCTCTGCCTGAGCTTGTACCTATCTGCAAGAAACACGGCGCGCGGATCATGGTTGACGAGGCCCACTCCGTAGGGGTCATGGGTACAACCGGCGCGGGTGTGACCGAGCACTTCTCGCTCTCTGACGAGGTCGATCTGGTGATGGGGACATTCTCCAAATCCTTCGCCTCGCTTGGCGGGTTCATTGCCGGGGAGAAGAAGGTGATTACCTTCATAAGGCACAACGCTCGTTCGCTTCTCTTTTCAGCCTCCATTACCCCTGCGTCGGCTGCTGCGGCGCTTGCCGCATTAGGGATCATAATATCAGAACCCGAGCGCCGCGAGAAACTCTGGCGCAACGCCCGAATGATGCTAAAGGGTCTGCCCAAGCTGGGTTTCAATATCGGCACATCCAACACTCCGGTCATACCCCTTCACATAGGTGACGACATGAAGACCCTTTATTTTTGGAAGGAACTTCACCACGCGGGCGTGTTTGTTAACCCGGTTCTTCCGCCTGGGGTCCCGCCGGCCAAATCACTTATCCGCACAAGCTACATGGCCACCCACACCGAGGAGGAGCTGAAGCGTGCACTGGAGATATTCCGCGATGTAGGCGGAAAGACGGGAGTCCTATGATTAAGATAAAGACCGTGCGTTCCAAAAAGGATTTGAGGTTGTTCATCAAGATGGCCTGGCCCTTGTATAAGGACAACCCGCACTGGGTGCCGCCCCTGATTTCCGATCTTGAGGCCACGTTAACACCTGGCCGCAATCCGTTCTGGGAGAACGCCGAGCGCGAGCTTTTCCTCGCTTTCAAAGACGAGAAGATCGTTGGCCGGATCGCCGCCATAATATCCCGTAAGCATAACGAACTATACAAGGAGAAGACCGGGTTCTTCGGGTTCTACGAGTCAATAGACGACCAGGAGATAGCCCATGCGCTTTACGAGGTTGCAGCCCAGTGGCTGGCTTCACGCGGTATGACGCACATGCGCGGGCCGATGAACCCTTACATCAACGAGGAGATCGGTTTTCTGGTGGAAGGGTTCGACCAGGACCCGTTCGTGATGATGCCCTACACCATGTCCTACTACCCGAAGCTGGCAGAGGCCGAAGGCCTTGCCAAGATAAAGGACGTTTACTCCTACTGGGCGCCGACCGCCGCCGGGATGCCTGAAAAGGTGGAACGTTTAGTAAAAGCGATCAAGAAGCGCTACAAGATAACCGTTCGGCCTATCGACATGAAGCATCTCGAATCGGAAACCGCGCTTATCAAAGGGGTGCACGACGAGGCATGGAGGAATAACTGGGGCGCTGTGCCCTTTACCGATAAAGAGTTCATCCACATCGTGAAGCAGCTTAAGACCATCGCTATCCCTGATTTGGTGCCCATAGTTGAACTTGACGGCAAGGTGTTGGCGATGGCGGTTGCCGTCCCTGACGTAAACCAGATACTGCGCCTGGCAAACGGCAGGCTGTTTCCGTTCGGGTTCATCAAGGTGCTCCTGAATCAGCACAAGGTGAATCGGGTACGGGTCCTAATCCTAGGGGTCCTGTCCGCCTACCGCCGCCACGGGTTCGACGCGCTTCTGTACTACGAGCTGTTCAAGGCGGCCCGCAAACACGGGTTCGTGGGCGGCGAGTTCAGCTGGATTTTAGAAGATAACGTGAAGATGATCCGCATCATCGAGAGCTGGGGCGGCAAGATAACCAAGACCTACCGGGTATACCAGAAGCCTATCGAACCGGCAGGCAAAGCAAAGCGTAAATGGGATTATCTGTTCTAGTGCTCCTTTTCTACTCCGGAGAAAAGATTGCAGTAAATAAGGGGTATATGGACTCTGAGGAGAGATATTTTCCGGGGTCCCCGAACGGATGCGAAGCAGCCGTTTGGGGTGTTTTATCCCCTTCCCTGCCGACTCTTCGGGTCGCCGACCCCTCCCACCAGGGGAGGGGAAAGGTTAACAGGCGGGCCGACTTGAAAGTCGGCCCCTACGAACTTAAATCCCCCCGCCCTTCGGACACCCCCCTTCAGAAGGGGGGCAAAGCAGTCCCCCTTACTAAGGGGGAATTAAAGGGGGATCCCTCCGTCCGTTCCTTCGGAACGTCCACCTCCCTTACTAAGGGAGACTAACTCAGCACCGCCTCACTCTCACCCAACCTTTCGCCTTAAGGCCCTGGTTACCTCCAACTTGATGAAGCGAAGTGCCACCGTCAGCACATCGTGCCCCCGTTGATTACTACCATTTAGTGTCGGGTTGAATTAAAGGGTAGGTGATTAATCCGGCACCCCAGATTTTTCTACCCCGTAGACTCTCTCTGAAACCGCAATTCTAAGCTGTCTGTGTCAGCTTTACAAGTTAGTCTCGGAGGCCTTAGATGTTCAGCCGGTCGGAGTAAACGCCAAGGATAGGGATACGCCAGCGCTTGCCGTTTGCCGCCCTGATCGCAGCGAATACCGATAGAGCTATGTAGATAAGATACAGAGCACCCTCTACGAAGTTGAAGACCGTTTTGATGGGGACAATCCATCCCAGGATTAGTTGCAATATCCGGAATGCAAGCACGGTCAATGCAGCTGCCGCGAAGATCACCAGTGCCTGGCGACCGTGGTACTTGGCTAACTCGTCCTCACCAGCAAGGAATAATGGAATCCAAAACAGCGGCGGGATATACCCTATCGCGGCCAGGACTTTATTCTTTTCAGCCATACTGCGCTAATTCTATTGCAAATAAGGCCTGTGTCAACCCGTAACCCCGTAACCCCGTAACACCCAGTACCCCTTCTCCCTTTGTACTCCGGGCAAAAGATCACAGGGAGAAGTAAAGATTTATTCCGCATGGTGTGTTACGGGTGTTACGGGGTTACGGGGTTACGGGTTGACATTCTGTCCCCTTTGGTTATCTTTAGGAAATCATGAGCCGCGAGCTTGACCGAAAACTTCTTGCCCGTCTGGATGACATGGCGCCCGCGCTGGTGCGCAGCTTGCGTGTGCTTGACCCGCGTGGCCCGGCAGGGTTAAACATCACACTTAACCAGTTCTTTGTTCTTTCGCTCCTGGCCCGCAAGGAGAACTTTGGTATGGGCGAGCTGGCGCGACAGATGGGAACGTCCTCAGGCAACATGACCGCGATGGTAGACAGGCTACTACGCTCCGGATTGGTAGAAAGACAACGTTCCGAGAAGGACAGGAGGGTTGTAATAGTAAAGCTCTCCCATACGGGCCGAGAGCTGGCCGAGCGTGTGCGCCGTACTACCAAAGCGGGGATGCGCCGCATCATGCGTCGGATACCGGACGAGCAGAAGAGGGCCTTTTTCGATACCCTTTCTGCGATAGTTGCCGTCCTTGCAGAGGGTCGTCGGCCTCGCAGACGCCTGAGGCCTATCCGAAAGGCATTTAAGAATGCAAAACGTCAGGGACAGTAGACTTAAGGAGGAATACGATGAAAATCAATCGGTTTTTGAATAGAACCAGGCTTGCATTCTTTCCCCTGATTGCGTGTTTGTTCGCATTGTTTTGCGTCTCAAAGGCTTCGGGAAGCGAAAAGGAAACTTCGTTCTGGCGCCTTTGTCTGAAGGGCAACTACTCGGCGGCGGCTACGGTTGGAACAGAGTTAGGTGCGAAGATACCCTCCTACTACGTCTTGGCAGCAGTTTGTTATCAAAACATGGGGGATTATTATAAGGAATCTTTGATGCAGCACCAGTATTCAAAGTGTGCAGTAGAGATCTCCAAACTGGCGGATATACTTGACATTCAGGAGAAAACCAATAAGGACAACTCCCAGATCTATTTTATCAGGGGGGTTCTCGCAGGCATGTATTCAGGCAGCTCGTCTGAAACCCTTCGTTACTACTTTGAGAAGTCTATAAAACTGGATGGGAAGAACCCGTATCCGCTAAACTACCTGGCCATGGTGGATATTGCAGAGGGCAGGTTTGAGGATGGCGCGGCGAATGCAGAGAAGGCAATCGAGCTTAAGCCTGACTATGCCCCTGCCTATGTCAATTTGGCTGGTGCTTACTGGAGGATGGAGAAGAAGGATAGTGCTGTCTGGGTGCTTATTGAATGTATGCAGAGGTGTTCTTCGGTTCCGGATAAGGCTTACCAGAGTTTGGTCAATATTATAAGCGAAGAGGTAATTGTGACCAACTATGCCAATGGGCAGGTTTACATGCTTTCTGTTCCAGGTATAACGGATTATGATCTGCGTTCGGAGATTATAGATTCGCTCAAGAAGAATCCTAAGAACTACCTTGAGTTGGCGGAATTCTACCTTGGATACGAAAACACCATCGATCCCTCCGCGTTTCTTAACGCCATCGAACCGCCTGCGGAACTGGAAAATCTCTACAACTATCTCCGCGCCCGGGGTTGTTACCTGGGAGGGAATAACGAGGGCTTTGATGAGCTGGCAGGCGGCCTCTTGAGGAACCGGTGGGACGATTACCGCAGATTGCTTGAGATCGGCAATATCTATTATGAGATTGGGCATTGGGATGATGCCGTTGAGTTCTACGAAGCCGGATTCAAGCATGTTGATTCCATAGATTCCTGGTATAAGCTGGAGTTTGTCTCCAACATAGGCACGTGCTTTCTGCAAAAAGGGGAGTACGAAAAGGCCGAAGAGTACATGCTTAAAGCTCTGAAACTGTATCCTGATGACGTTATGACCCTTATGAATCTGGGGATAGTTTACTACAAGCTTGATGATTATGAGAATTCACGCAGGATGTTTGGGAAGGCCAGTAAATGCGAGACTACCCCTGAGCAGGATGAGATAATAGAACGTTATCTGAATGAAAAGCTCAAGTAGATACGGTAGCCCTGCCGCAATTTCCGGGGCGCACGTTGCGGTTGACATATAGTTGACGTTCCTTATCCTTGGATCATGAAGTGGCCGATAATCGCGCTCCTGGTGATGACCGGGCTATTGTGGATCACGACCCTTATGCTCCTGGTTATCTGGATACTGCTGCGTGCTGGCAAGATTTTTGACGAGCTCTTCTCATATCTTGACGCCCACGGGTTGGCGCGAGCCCGGAGACGAAGCCTGTGGCTTTTCCTTCCACTCGGCGCGATGATTGCTGCAGGCGTCGTTCTGATCGTTCTCGGCAACGCACTTTTCTGGTCGTTTTTTGGGATGCTTTTGATAAGCGCTTCCATCTCAGGTGGAGCCGCTTTGCTCCTTTTTGCCGAAGTCTGCCGCCGTACCGGGGCAGAATCCGGCGCAAAATGATGGCATACGTACTTCCCTTTTTGATCGCCCTCGGCTCGGTGGCCACATTCAGCCTTTTTGCCTGGCTTGCCACACTTTACCGCGAGCATCGCTCCTCCCGGCTCCTGATGTGGGTGGGGCTATTGTTTTTTCTCGGCGGCTGCTGGCTCTTCGGGGTGAACGTTTTCAGCCTGACTTTGGTGTGGATCGTCGTTGCTTCCATATTCTTCGCGGTGCTTTTCGGCCTCTCGGCAGGCTATTTTATCAGGCGGAGCCGCCGACCGCAGAAGTAATCTTTTTTATCCAGAAGAGCATGGGAGGTGTTTTTCTTTCACCTGATCTCTCTTGTCGGTGATTTTTTGTATTGCATTCAGTTTTGTTAGGATACCCTAACCTTTTCTCATGGCGCGGTAGAGCTCGCGCTCCGCGCGCAGGTTGAGACTCGCCAGAAGGATAAGCGCCCCGATACTCAAGCAAGCCCCGGGCAGGAAGAGAATCAATACCGGCAGGAGCGTGTTCTGATAGAGCAGGAGGGCCAAAAGGATCAATATCCCCCAGGCTACTATCTGGACTATGCCGGCGGCAAAGCGACGGCCTGGTTTCAAAAGAACCGCACTTGAAACAACGGATATGGCGGCGCACGCCCCAAGAAGGATGGAGGTTGTCAGAAATACCCGCGTGAAGAGGAAGGCTGAAAGCAGGATAAGTCCGACCCAGATCAGCGTGTTGATGATGAAGTAGATGTTATGCCAATGCTTTTTGGCCGAGAATTTTTGCATCACTTAAATTCGCTATAATTCTTTGCTACTATCGCAATGGTTCACCCCACTTCATGTTATTCTCCTTTGTCCTTGCGGGCGGTTAATCTTCAACAACTGTGAAGCTCCAAATTTCAGATTCTGCTATGCGCCACGCTGGGGCGGCCGCTTCCACGGATATGCATCCATCTACGCGCCAGTCGTAAGATTGAGGGAACAGTCTCGGCATCCAGTTCCCTTGCCAAATCGATGATTGTGTTGTATCTGGAATTAAACTACCATCTTCGCCTACATGTCCAATTTCTTCACAAATATAGAAGGTGTAACACAATGTCGAATCTGCTGGGAAACTCTCCCACCCAAAAACTTCATTGCTATCGGTATCATACACCTCAATTTCATAGCGATCAATAGCCGTGTCTATACATGCTTCCCATCGGAGTAGAACTATAACCGATATCTGGTAGGAACTACCTCCGCCTCCGCTGTAAAAACAAGTATCTTTCGACAAATCATCCACATCAAGAATTGCACCATCCCTGGGAGATATTAGTCTAATTTCGTCATCTGCTGGTAGTGCACAACTCAAGAAAAGCGTAACTGTAACGATTACACATAATAGCGGAACGATTCTTCGTTTCATCCCATCCTCCTACTGCTCAAGGAAGGCCACGCGGTGCAAGCCGCGCAGCTTGTCGGCAGTGACGAGGCGAGGGAAGCCAGCTCCCCTCGCCTCCATCTTCTTTAACTCGGGTTTAATCGACAACGACGATCTTCCTGGAAAGGGTGATTGTTTGGGTTTCAAGGCGCACGAAGTAGATGCCTGCAGAAACGAGTTGCCCCTTGGAGTCGCGGCCGTCCCACGCGAGGCTGTGTCTTCCGGCCTTTTGCATCCCTTCATCCAGGACCTTCACCGTTCGGCCTGTAACGTCGTAGACTGCAAGAGTTATCCGTTCGTTCGCGGGCAAGGTATAGTCTACGCTGAAGCCCTGGGACGCAGGTGATACCTCAAACTCAAGTTCATACCTCTGCGTTCGTTCCTGGATAGCCACAGGCCCTAGATGGGCAAAAAGTGTGTCATTTCCGGGGAACGTGTCCCCAGCAAACTCGGTAATGACCCACAAGGTCTCGCCCGGGCAGCAGTACATCCCGCCGAAGATCAGTATAGCCGAGTCACCCGGAGCAACGTCAACGGCCATCAGGGTGCTGTCGAATCTATTTGTTCCGAGGCTATCGAGCAGGCAGTGAACCGGGAACGTCTCGGCGGCGTTGCCCAGGTTGCGTACCTGCACGATTAAAATCCTTGTGTCGCAACGTGTTACGTCTTCCGGCAGGGGTGAGATTATGTTCTCCGGGGCTACGTCACCTTCGCTTGGATAGCTGATTGCGACCTCCTCAAGCCTGGGGGCCTGCAGGAAGTCGGTGGAGAAGGTTGCTCTGTAGCGGATATACCGTGATGCCAGGCTGTCCGGCAGGGTATCTACGTCAGCTACCTGGAGCCATTCGCTCCAGGTGGTGTCGGGATCAGGGACGTTGCCCGTTTGAACCTCAAGGATGAAGCCCGATCCGAAGGGTATCACCGTGGTGTAGAGAACGGAGTCCCACTCTACGCTGTCTTCCGCGTCGAAGATCGAGGACACGTAGATTTCGGTTCCGCTTCGGTCGTAGGGGTTGCCGGCGTCAGTCGTGGTGCTTATGTGAGCGCCGTGGGTGAGGACGCTATCGTAGAGTATGAAGTCTGGTCCAAGATAGATGTAGGAGTAGGTGTCGAATGTATCATCCTCTGCCCAGTTGCAGAAGCAGATGTCAAGGGTTCTATTCCCGTCAAAGTCGCCTATTACGTTTCCCATCGCGCTGTGGGTCATAAGAATTCGGGTTGTGCCGTAATCAGGTCCGTAATAGACCATCCCTGGAGGAGCCAGGTTTGAGAAAACAATATCCAGTTCGTCATCTCGATTGAGATCGGCTACCGAGACGCCGCGGGATTCTGTGGTGGAAAGCTCAAGAACTGTGGTGTAGTCAGGGCCGAAGACGATGTAGGCGAAATCTCCCCAGGCGGAGAAGACGAGGTCCAATGTGTCGTTGCCGTTGAAGTCAGCCGCTGTCACGTCGGTCAGCGAATCGATGCCCGCGATTACGTCATTGGATGTAAAGTCCGGGCCGTAGTAGATGATTGCCTGCAGTCCGGCGAGGACGATGTCCGGATTTCCGTCCTTGTCCAGGTCCGCTATGGCGTTGCCGCAGTTGTTAGCACAGGCGAGATTCTGTGGAGCGGCGGTTCCCTGGTAGTAGATAGACGCGTTGCCACCCGCGTAGTTCGAGAATACGAGATCAAGATCACCGTCCTTATCCAGATCCGCCGCGCTTACGGCCATCGCCTGATTGGTAAGGAATGTTTTTGCAGAAGCACTGTCAAAGCCCGGCCCATAGTAAACACGGGAGTTGATGTTGGTAGCGCCCAAAGCGTCGTCGTAGGCTGAAAGGACTACGTCGAGGTTGTCGTCGTTGTCGTAGTCTACGATCAGGTTGCCTGAGCCGTTGTAGCTGAAGAGGGAATCTACAAATGTGCGTGTATCGTAGTGGTAAGCATGGTATGCCGGTCCTGGATCCAGGGTATCCCTGCTGCGGTTGTTGGAGATCACCAGATCCAGATTTCCGTCCTTATCGATGTCCCGCCAGTGTATCATCTGGACCGCGCCGTCCTCGGCTACGCCTGTGTCGGCAGCGTAAAGTGTGGAGTTATAGGAGCCGTCTACGAAATCTTCCTGAGTGGTTTCTACCCACCAGTTGGCTGCGGCCAAGGGCGGGACTGCGATCAGAATAAGACCTGGGATCAGAATAGAAAAAACTTTCATTCTACCTCCTTTTTATTTATAGAGTTTCTCTCGATGTTGCTTGCTGAATTATGCTAAGCAAAGTTTTGAAATTGTCAAGGGGTGAGTTCCTTCCTGAGCCTTATCGCAATCTCCCGACTCCTCTCAGGCTTTTCGATTGCTGATTTAGCCTCCTCAACAAGGTTCCCTACAGATGGGTTGAGTAGTTCGGGAACCGCATCCTCTGCAAGGATCACGTTCGGCAGGGCGAAGCGTTTAACTCTGGTTAGTAACCGCATCAGCATTGCCTCTGCTCGCGGCAAGGAGTAGAACACGACCTGCGGCGTTCCCAGGAGCGCCGTCTCAAGACAGGCCGTGCCCGATGCCACTACCGCAAGGTCAGACCCTGCCAGTGCTCCGTAGCGCGCTTTGCCTCCTATCGCTTTGTCTTGAGTATCCAGAAGCAAGTTTGCATTCCTTGCTTCACCCTCTGTAAGGAAGAGCCATATAGCCCTGTCTTTTGGGTAGAGCCGTCTCCAGGCGTTCCTGAAACCTTCGAGCAGCGTCCTGTGCCTTGATTGCTCAGACGGCCTGCTGCCCGCAAGCAGAGCTATGACTCTTGAATCTTTTGGAGCGTTTCTTTTTTTATCTGGATATTGTTTGAGGTGTTCGACCAACGGGTTGCCTGTAAAGCGTGCCGGGAGTCCGAGGGAGCCCAGGAAAGCGGCCTCCCTTGGATAAAGGCAAAGGAGTGCGTCGTAGCCTTTGCGCAGGAGTGTCGCCCGGAACCGGCCCCATGCCCACAGCTGCGGCGGGGCGAAGAACACCCGACGCATCCCCTTCAGATCCCTAAGCCTCAATCCGAGTATCGTGTTCGGCTCGGACCAGGCGACCGCCAGAAAGACGTCCGGTTTCAGCCTGCGCACCTCGCGTTCTATACGCTTCATCCTTACCAGGGCTTCCCCTGCGCCTCCTATCCCTGCCGCAAATCCTACAGGTGCATCGCTTTCCTGGAGTGCAGCCGGCCAGACGACCTCGGCTCCGGCTTGCGTCAACTTATTGCCTATAAGCCCTGCGTATAGCGCCCCGGAGCGCTCCGCAGTTGATATGTATACTTGCTCCCTAACCCTTTTTGAGCGGCTCGAACGTGGCAAGGATCACCTCAAGCTGGTTCAGCCAGAAGACCTTTTTTGTTGCAGGTCCGGGGTAGAAGAGCATGGCGTCTATCATCCAGAAGCGGCCGCCCTCGTTGAACGAGAAGCCGATCATCGGACCGCCAACTATCATAGAATCGTTCTGCCAGACCCCTTCGATGCGTATCGCCTCGCTGGCGCGGAAGTAGGAAGGCCCGGCGGTCGTAAACGTCGAATCCAGGTAGTCTCCCTCGTAGAAGCGCCCGGTCAGACTGTCGCGCAACGCAAGCATCGCTTTCCTCGATAACTCCCGTTCCTCGTCCTCCCGGTAGATGAAGATCGAGCGGTCGGGTTCATGAACGTGAACCCAGATGAAGTTTTGGCCGGCGTAGCGCTCATCCAGGAGCCACCCCTTCGGGACCTTGAGCTTGAAGCCGTAGGTCTCTATCTTTTCGGAGAGTTCCGTATCTTTTCCTTTCTCGTAGGTCATTGCTTCCAGGCGCTGCAGCAGTCGGTATTTGAATGTCTCGTGGATCTTTGGGCGCACCGCCTTCAGTCCTAAGAGCATGTTTAACGTATCACGCGCCACGAAGACCAAAACGCTCTGGTTTGCTGCCCATACATCGTTTACTCGGTACAGCGCGAACGAATCGTTTGCCGACAGATCAGGGAACAGGCTGTTTATCAAGGAATCTTCTTCGAATCCCACGATCAGTATCCCGTGCTGGGTCAGCCGGTTGGCTAACTCGGCCGGCTCCATCCAGCGAACGATGAACTCCTTGGCGGGCTGCGGGGTGAATATCTCGCGGCCAAGCGCGAATGCCAGCCCCTGCTCTACAAACTCTTTATGCTCGGTAAAGACAAGCACGTCTCGTGCCCGTCCTACTGAGGAGGGTTTGTAGTTACAGCCTATCGCCAGCAGTGCAACTGCGGCTGCAAATCTTTTCATCAAGCCACTCCTAAGAGTTTCAAGCTTTTTGCGTGCCTGCGATGGATGGTGGCCGCGACACGAGGATGGTTCCGAAGTCCGGGGTCAGCCTCAAGCATCTCAAACGCATCCTCTCTTGCCTTCATCAAAAGTTCGCTGTCTCTTATGAGGTCAGCGATCCTTAAATCGGGCAGTCCGTGCTGGCGGGTGCCCATGATCTGGCCAGGGCCGCGTATCCTTAAATCCTCATCCGCCAAAAGAAACCCGTCCTCGGTGTTTGCGAAGAAGTTTAACCTTTCCCTCGCTTCGGGTGAAAGCCCGGAAGGCATCAGCAGCACGCAGCGCGAAGGCCTTCGGCCCCTGCCTATCCTTCCTCTCAATTGATGAAGCTGGGCAAGACCGAAACGTTCGGGATGCATTATTATCATGATGGTAGCCTGGGGAACGTCCACACCCACCTCTATAACCGTTGTCGAGACGAGAACCTTCACCTCACCCTTGCGAAATCCCTCCATCGCCCTTGTCCGCTCCTCTGCTTTCATCCTTCCGTGCATGAGCGCGGTGTGTTCATCGCCCAATCTTACTGCGAGTTCGTCAAAGGTCTCTTTTGCAGAGGAGAGCTCGAGCTTTTCGGACTCCTCTATCAACGGGCAGACCACGTAAGCCCGATCATCCTGATTTAATCTCTCCTGTAACCATCTATACACACCCTCTTTTCTGCTCTCGTAGGCAAGCTCGGTGGTTCGCTCGGCCCGGCCCTTTGGCTTTTCCTTTATAACAGATACGTCAAGGTCGCCGTAGTATGAAAGGGTCAGCGTTCGCGGTATCGGTGTCGCCGACATCACTAAAACGTGAGGCCTCGCCTCGCTCTTTGAAGCCAGCGCCGCGCGCTGCATCACCCCGAAGCGGTGCTGCTCGTCAACCACAACCAGGGCCAGGTTGCAAAACTCAACGTTCTCCTCGATCAGCGCGTGGGTGCCGAATATCATATTCGCCTCACCACGGGCGATTATCTCGCGACGCTCCTCCTTGTCCTTGTTCTTCAGGCTGCCGGTAAGGAGCAAGGGTCTGGCACCTATCTTCTCCAGCGTTTCCTTCCATCCTTCATAGTGCTGCTCGGCCAAAATCTCAGTCGGCGCCATCATCGCCGCCTGCCTGCCCGCGTCTACAGCGGCAAGCATCGCGTACAAAGCCGCGACCGTTTTGCCCGACCCCACGTCGCCCTGAAGCAGGCGGTGCATGGGGCCCTTGCCACAGATGTCGGAGCCTATCTCGGCTATCACCTTTATCTGATCATCCGTAAGCTCGAACGGCAGCGCCTTGAGAAAACCCTTGGTCAACTTACCTTCGGAGAGCAACGGTTCAGCCTTGATTCCCTGCTCAAGGCTCCTTCTGCGAAGCCCGATCAGGGTCTCGAGGTAGAACAGCTCCTCGTAGCGCAGCCTGCGTACCCCCTTCTCGATCTCGGCCATCTCCCTGGGCCGATGCACGTACTGTAAAGCCTGCATGATGCCGGGGAGCTCGTGTCTCTGCATGATCTCCAGAGGGATCGTCTCAGGCAGTTCCTCCAGTTCGTCCAGCGCGCGGTTTGCGGCCCTGCGCAACTCCCAGGCGGCAAGGCCCTCGGTCAAAGGATAGACAGGAAAGATCGGGCGTTCGAAGAAATCCGGGTTGGCATCCAGCCGCTCGAAGAAGGGGTTCACCATCTGCATCTGATCGTAGAAGGTAACCTGGCCTGATACTAACAGTTTCTCACCGGGCTTGAACTTGCCTCCCAGGTCAGGCCGGTTGAACCAGATAACGTAGAGCTGGGCTGATGAATCCGCCACCAGTATCTGCACAAGCGGCCCGCTTCTGGTTCTGCGGAAAGAAGCACCCATAACCTTGACCACGAACGTAGCCTCCTGGCCTGGCTGTGCCGAGGCTATCGGTACGGGGTTGGAGCGGTCTATGTATCTTGAAGGCAGGTGGAACAGCAGATCCTCCACCGTCTCGATCCCCAGCTTCGCGAGCCGTGCCGCCCTCTTGGGACCGATACCCTTCAGGTACTGAACCGGTGTATCAGGCTTCAACGTCGTATCCCCCCGATGAGACAGATAGGTGAATCATTCTTATGGTTGGCGATAAGCTTGGCTTCGGTGGTGGATATTATAGGAGGTCATCCCTTTGCAGCTTCTTGTTAAGTTCCTCAAAGGACAGGGTCGGCTCATCCCTGCGTTCGGCAACCACTGCAAGATCATGTAAATCTTCCAGAAGTTCCTCATATTCCTTGAGGGGAATGATTACCGCTGTCCTTTGGCCTTTTTCATCTACCACGTACTTTTCCCGGCTTCGTTCCATATCTTTTCTCCTTCAGGAGACTTGTTTAGCCTTGTCCTTCTTACTATATTTACGTTCCGTGTAGTGTCAAGATGGCTGTTGAGTCACTTAGTCATCCCTCCGAGTGTATACTCCAAGAAGAGATCACTCAGGATTGCCAGTTTTCTTTCAGCTCGCGCCAGGTTTCTTGCAAAGCCTGTGAGACCACCTTGGTATCGGTCAGCACCGGCATGAAGTTGGTGTCGCCCGACCAGCGGGGAACCACGTGAAGGTGCAGGTGATCCTCGATCCCGGCTCCTGCCACCCTGCCGAAGTTGGTCCCCACGTTGAACCCGTCCGGGTTGGCCGTCCGGCGAAGCGTGTCTATCGAGCGCTGGGTAAACCGCCACAGCTCGGCTAAAGCGTCGTCTGAAAGCTCGGCCAGCTCTTTTGTATGCTTGTACGGCGTTACCATAAGGTGACCGTTGTTGTAAGGGAAGCGATTTAAGACCACGAACACGTTTTCACCGCGGGCCAAAACCAGATTCTTTTCGTCGTTCCGGGGCGGGGCGGAACCGATCTCGCACAATACGCACCTGTCCTTCCCTTTACCGGATAACGCTTCCCTTATGTAGGTCATTCGCCACGGTGCCCAGAGCTTTTTCACTACGTGCCTCTCATCCTGGCAGGATTCTTTTGTGCGTCGTTTAATCTAGAAAAGCGAAAGCTGTTCATGATCTTTTTCATCTTCATCTTTCTTCTCGGCCTGCTTCTCTTTGGAGAATACGCTTATCGTGCCGAACACCCCGTCGTAGCCCTCATCCACCTTGACCTGACCCTTGCGCATCCTTGCGATCCCTTCGGCTATCTCACGACCTGCCATCTTGGCTATATCTTCAATATCCGCCCACAAAAGGACGTTGAACTCGCCACCGAGTTCCTGGCATAGCCGTTCGTAGACGTGGCCTACCCCGGCGGTATCCCTGCCCAAGCCCTTGGCCTCGCCGATCAGCTCGGCCAGAGGTATTATTGAGTAGTAGGGTATCGCGTTTGCCGGATGATACCCCTCTGGCCGGTCGGCAAGCTCCTCCACCCGATGCAGCACCCCGAGTGTCAGGGGCCTGCCGCAGCGTGGGCAGATGTTTTTCTCCTCGATAGACTCGCGCGGCGAAAGCTTCACGTTGCAGTTGCGGTGCCCGTCGTAGTGGTACTTGCCCTCCTGGGGGAAGAACTCTATGGTGCCGAGCATTCGCTTCGGGTCCTTCTGTTTCAAGGCGTCCTTCAGCTCAAAGAACGAAGGCTCTATATCGAATATGTTGGCCTCGCGTCCCATGCGTGCAGGCGAGTGTGCGTCGGAGTTGGAGATAAGGGTTAGCCTGTCAAGTGCCGAAAGCCTCCAGTTCATGGGCGGATCGGATGAAAGCCCGGTCTCGGCGGCGAATATCTCGTTCGAATATTTGCCGAAGCACTCCTGGAGGGAGTCGAAACCTGATTTGGATCCCAGAAGCCCGAACCAGGGCGTCCAGATGTGGGCAGGAACGATAAAACTCTCAGGGGAAAGAGAAAGGATTCCTTCCAGCATGGTCTCGGAGTCAAGCCCGAGGGTTGGACGCCCGTCCGAGGTCAAGCTGCCGAACCGGCCAAGGAACTTCGAGATCTTTTCCACATCGTCGAAGGAAGGCGCGAATATCACGTTGTGTATCCTGCGCAGCGCTCCGCTGCGGGTGTAGATGCCCGACACCTCCGTGGTTAGAATGAACTTTATGCCGTCGTATTCATAGATTCCCGGCCCGGCCTCCACAAGATGCCGGTTCAGTTCGTCGAGCCAGCCAGGATGGGTGAAGTCCGCGGCTCCCAGAAGTCCTATACCCTTGAGCTTTGCCATCCGCACCATCTCCGGGATGCGCATGTTCTTGCTTGTCGCGCGTGAAAAACGCGAATGCATATGCAGATCGGCCACTATCTTCATTCCTTCTTCTCCGCTGCTATCATTACACGTGAGTTTATGTCAAGAAAGATGCTGGTGGTCATGTGGGCGAATATATCTACCGTTGAGAACCCCGCTTCCAGGAGGAGTTCTTCGATCTTTTCCATGGGATAGGCGCGTTCCTGATGCACCTCCTCCACCCTTTTGTAGAACTTTCCATCGCCTACGAAAAGTGTCAGGTAGAGCGTAGAGATGTGCTTGCTGGCGTCGTATACCGAGCGCCACACCGAGTAGATATTGTCTATCTCCCTTATCAGGGTGTTGGTGCCCCACACCTTTGACAGCCCGTAGATGGTGTTCATGTCGAATAGAAAGATTCCCTTTTCGGCCAGGGCCTCATAAACGCAGCGGAAGCATCTTTTGAGCTCGCGTTCATCAGTAAGGTAATTGATGCTGTCGAAGAAGCAGGTGACCGCATCCACCGGATGAGAGAGCTTGAAGTTCTGCATGTCCGTCTTTATGATCTCGATCTTGTGGGTCTTTTTTTTCTTTTTTAAGATCTCAAGCATCTCGCTGGAGAGATCGATCGCGGTGACCTCGAAGCCCCGGCGGGCAAGCTCAAGGGTGGCGGTACCGGTGCCGCAGGCTAAGTCCAGCACTCGTTCAGGCTCGTGGCCGAAACGCTTGAACAGTTCAACCGTATACTCCACCCAGTCGGAGTAATCAATCCCTTTCATCAGGGTATCGTAGTAGTCGGCGACTTTGCTGAAGGGATGTTTTCCAATCACGGTATCACCCCGGTTACGCCCGAGCAGTTGATGTGCACTCGCTTCCAGCCCCTGCCTGAGGTCGTGCGAACGAATCCACCTATCTTCACGTGAAATTTGTCCACCGTTCCGTAGATCGTGTAGTTGCCTTCGTTCCAGGCAACCTCTTTGCGCTTGGGGTTCAAGGCTACGATCAGCTGTACCTCATCGGGCAGGATGTGGTTGACATCGGCGGGCGAGGGTAAGGGAACGGCCTTTGCAGAGCCTCTGCCTGCATGGGAATGAAACGTCCCCAGAATCTCCATCCCCTCGGCGAAACGGTTTATGATCCGGTTGATGCGCGCGGTGCGGTTCTCGTCTATCCAGGCGAACTCCTGGTCCGATTCTATCGCCTGGAAGACCGCGGCGTACTCGATTATGAATTTCGATTTGGTGGCATAGCCCACGAGATAACCTACGGTCTCTTCGGGATATATCTCTGCAGCAGCCGAAACCATGGTCAAGCACGAAGGCAGGGAAAGGTAAACGTCAACCACGAGGTAGTATAGTCGAGGTTAGTGGGCAAGTCAAGGATTTACCCCTAAAGGGATTGCAAATTTCAAAATGCAAAAATGCAAAATGCTCCGAAGGGCGAACGCAGGGAGCAATCTCATCGAGGGATTTTTAATCCTTTCCTCCTTTTGCTTCTGAGGTGAGAGCCATGAGATTGCTTCGATTTTGTCGGACAAAATCTCGCAACGACTGATTCTCTGCGATCTTTTGCCCCCAGGCAAAAGGAGCATTTGTTCGGGGTCCCCGCGTGGATGCGGAGCAGCCGCGTGGGGTAAATCCCTTGACAAAGCGAGCGTAAACGGTAGTATTGGGCATAATGGCTAACAAGGGTGAAACAGGGGCTTCTGGCAGAAAAACATCCCCAAAAGCCGGTAAAGCTACCAAATCTAAACCCTTAAAGAAACGTCTCCCAGAAAAATTGGGGTGGTGGAGTCTTTGGATTGGCGTTGCTGGTCTTGTTTCAGGTTTGGTTATCGGTGGGTTGATATTGAGCAGGTCTTCTGCAATAGAGATAGCAGAACTCAGGAGGGAAACACGTAGACTTGAGCGACAAGGACGCACTGACCTAATCTATGTAAGCCCTTTTTACGAAATTGAAGACCCCGCACTTGCCAGCATTATTACGTATGGATTAGAGGCGTATAGGGAATATGAATACGATGGAGCAATAGCTTATTTCCGCTCGGCAATGGAACTTACTACGGAGACAGACACAGCACTCGATCTTTCCCTGCTAAACCTGATTGGGTTGAGCCAATTCGATAAAGGTGATCGGCGGGACGCTGAGCAAACCTTCCTTGAGATGATCCGCATCGCGGAGGAGGCTAAGATTGATGAGGCCCTGGCCTTCGTCTACGGCAACATCGGTCTTGTCTATCGAACCTTGGGCGAGCCTCAGAAGGCGCTTGAGTATCATAAGAAGGCGCTGGAGATCAATAAGCAAATCGTGAGACTGGAGGGGCAGGCAAACAACCTCGGCAACATCGGCTTTGTCTACGATGACATGGGCGAGCCTGGCAAGGCTCTGGATTATTACCAGCGTGCATTGGAGATAGCGGAAAAGATTGATAATCCACGAATCCAGGCCATCGTTCTTGGCAACATCGGCCTTGTCTATCAGACCCTGGGTGAGTTGCAGAAGGCGCTGGAGTTTCACCAACGGGCTTTGAAGATCAACGAACAGATTGGCAGGTTCGAAGGCCAGGCAAACCAGCTTGGCAACATCGGCAATGTCTATCGAACCCTGGGCGAGCCGCAGAAGGCGCTCGAGTATTACGGGCGTTCCTTAAAACTCGCGGAACAGATAGGCAACCTGGAGGTTCAGGCTAATGCCCTCGGCAACATCGGCAATGTCTATCGAACCCTGGGCGAGCCGCAGAAGGCGCTTGAGTATCATGAGCGTTCCTTAAAACTCGCGGAACAAATCGGCAATCCAGAAGTTCAGGCTAACATCCTCGGCAACATCGGTAATGTCTACTTTACCTTAGGCGAGCTTGGAAAAGCGCTTGAGTATTATGAGCGTGCTTTAAAGATAGCAGAAAAGATCGGCAACCTTGAAATCCAGGCTGGCGACCTCGGCAACATCGGCCTTGTCTACCGCACCCTGGGCGAACTGCAGAAGGCGCTTGAGTTCTATGAGCGGGCACTAAAGATCAACGAGCAGATTGGCAGGCTCGAAGGTCAGGCTAACCAACTCGGCAACATCGGCAATGTCTACCGTCATTTAGGGGAGCCTGGCAAGGCGCTTGAGTATCTTCAGAAGGCGCTGGAGATAGACGAAAAAATGGGTAATCTTCAAGGCCAGGCCGAAGACCTTAACAACATCGGTAATGTTTATTTCCATCAGGGGAAGTTCAAGGAAGCCCTTTCCCATTTCCAGCGTGCCCGCGAGATGTATGCAAGGATTGGGGCAAAGCACAAAGTTGAGAAGACTGACCACAACATTGCCATTGTTAGGCAAAAGCTGGCCGGAAAGGAGGGGAAGTAGCGCCAAGGGGGTATTTCAAAATGCAAAATGCAAAGTGAAAAGTGCAAAATGCAAAGTGAAATGCAAAGTGCAAAGTGCTCCGAAGGATGACGCATGCGGAGCAATCTCAAGGCAGTAAGATGTATCTGTGAGGAAAGCAGATGGCAATTTCAGGACTGTGCTTTGAGATTGCTTCGCCGCCTTCGGCGTCTCGTAACGACGGTAAAGCTTCCGCTTGATATTAGGTGAAGTACATCTCTGGGAGAGACTCCCCCTCCCTGGTGGAGGGGGATAAAGGGGGAGGGGAAAGCGGCAATCCCCCCGACCTGGGGCCACCCCCCTTATTAAGGGGGGCTTTTTCTACCCCACAAAATCGCTTCGCGCTTTTGCGGGGACCCCGGAGTTTTGTCCCACTTTTGTCCACCTTTTGTCCAGCTTTTGACCAGCTTTTGACCAGCTTTTGTCCAGCTTTTTTGTGACGAATTGCATTCAAACCTGCACAGTTGACAAACGGTTGCTTCTGCTTAGAATTACGTAAGTAACGGGGCCGTGGCGCAGTTGGGAGCGCGTTTGACTGGCAGTCAAAAGGTCACGGGTTCGAATCCCGTCGGCTCCACTTTGTGCTATGTTACAAACCTACGGAGGTTAGAATTATGAAGCGGATTCTTGCCGCAACCTTTGCGGTTTTTGTGCTGGTTGGATGTGTTTCTGCGCGTTCTAATAAAAAGGCTGATAAAGAGGCGGAACAGGCCGTGGCCGACAGCCTTACGAGGATTGAGGCCGAAAAATATCTCTCTATCGGCGTTGATTTCTACAGAAAGAAACTTTACGAAGAGGCCATCGAGAACTACAACAGATCGCTTGAGTATGTTTCCGACTACTATGCAGCGATGGTTGCCATGGCCAAGACCTATCAGGACATGAAGGATCTGACCCCTGCCGAGGAGTGGTACCGTAAGGTCTACGAGACGCATCCCGACAGCGTTGCGGGCTACCTCGGCCTTGGAGGGATTTTTCTTATCAAGGCTTCCATGGATCCCTTGTGTTACGACTCGGCACTTGCTATCTACCAGGAAGGTGTTGCTGAGTTCCCTGAGGAGTCCGATCTCTATCATGGCATCGCCAGCGTCTTTGAGAATAAAGGTGGCGTCAAAGCCGCAGATTCTGTCTACATTGCGGGTCTGGGAGTTAACCCTGACAACCTGGGGCTTCGCAACTCCTACGTTAACTTCCTTACCGATCACGACCGCTACGAGGAAGCATACGAGAACGAACTATACATCGTAAATGCCAAGCCCGAGGATTTCATCGCCCGCGAGAAGCTGGGCGATATCGCGATGAAGCTCAAAAAGTACGATAAGGCTGAGGAATGTTTTCTCAAAGTGATCGAGCTTCACCCGGACGATCCTGATCCGCGAGTGAAACTCGGCAACCTCTACCTCATCCAGAAAAAGTACTCCTCGGCTGAGACGAGGCTGAAAGAAGCGATAGAGATGGACTCGACCAAGCTGGTGCCCAGAATCTACCTGGGGGTCGTTTATCTTAACTGGGACAAGGAAGGTCAGGCGGAAGCCACGTTCAAGGAAATTCTCTCACTGGATGCGAACAACGGCGACGCGCTGTACTTCATGGGAACGATCTACGTCAGGCGCGCCACCCGTGCCGTTAAACAGACGACGAAAGAAGCATGGCAGGCTGGCTGTGCCAACGCGCGTAAAGCCGAGAGTTATCTGAGGCGCGCCATCTCAGCAGATCCTTCGAGCAACAGCGGACGCGCCAACAAGCAGTTGGAATATCTTGAAAAGGTGCGTGCGGAACTCAAGAAAAAACTCTTCCTTCAAGGAATAACCGAGTGTTAGGGGGTTAAAGCCGTCTTAGATCGCCGTGTACTGGTGCTCAATCAGAGCTACGAGCCTTTAGGTATATGCAGGGCTCGTCGCGCAGTGGTACTGTGCTACCTGGGTAAGGCAGAGATCGTGGTCTCTGCGGATGGTCTGCGCGTGCATAGTGTGAATCGCTCCTTTCCGGTCCCCTCTGTCTTGCGTTTGAGCAGACTTGTGAGGCTCAAGAGACGCGAAGTCCCTTTGACCAAGTCCAATTTGATGAGACGAGACAACTACACCTGTCAGTATTGTGGAGCTAGCAACGTCCACATGACCCTGGATCACGTTATTCCGCGCACGCATGGAGGTACGGACTCCTGGGATAATCTTGTGTGCGCATGCGATAAGTGTAACTCTCGCAAGGGTGACAAAATCCCCAGGGAGGCAGGGATGAAGCTAAGGCGTAAGCCAAAGGAACCCCACTACTTTTCCTTTGTGCTGGTCTCTTTAGGAACGCCTCCAGCCGAATGGCGGCCTTACCTCTTTATATCCTGATTCTCGGGGCACAAGCGTTAGATTTACCCTCTGAGCATACAGGCGATGTGGCGTGGATTGAGGTGATTTGTGGCGAGGATAGGGTAATCCAATATCGCGATTCATTCGTCTGGGATAGCCTGGCACGATTTATGCTCTCCGATGCAGTAGATTCAGGATACGCGTTCGCTTCTCTATCAGTCGCAAGATCGGAACTCAAGGGCGATACCCTTATCCTTTATACCGATCTGGATCGTGGCCCTCTTGTCACAGTCGCATCCCTCGTGTTTTCAGGCGATCGTAGGACAAACTCTTCTTTGCTTGCCCATCTTTTAAGGTTCGAGCCTTTTATCTACTCCTCCTCGAAGGTCTCCGAACTCTCAGAGTCCCTGGAGGGCCTTGACTGTTCTGTCCTGGATTGGGAAATCTTGATTGCCCCACTCGAGGGCCTTGTTTTCGAGCGGGGACCCCGAATGGATGATACAATCAACTCAGCCGCTACTCTGCACTTTCTGATAAACGAAGTTCGTTCTCCCAATCGGGTTACCGCCCTCCTGGGTTACGGAGACGAGGAAGGGTTCGTGGGAATGGCCGATCTTTTGCTTTCAAATCTCTTCGGCGGCAGGCGGGAGTTTTTCTTCTCATGGCAGAGGCTTGCCCCGAACAACGTAAACTTCGCGCTCTCCGCACGAGACCCGTACCCATTTAGATTGCCCTTCGGTATAGAGGGGGCAGGAGCGTTCCGCAGCTTTGATGAGAGCACGTATCATCTTGAGGTATCAGCCGGGGTGTTCATCATCCCTTCGTTCTTCGAGCTGGGTCTTGGGTACGTCTATGAGCAGGATCGCTCAGGTTCAACCAGGATCAGCAAGAATCTTGCATCGACGCGTTTGAGTGCAGGGGCTTTGGATGTGAATATCCGTGCCGGTGAACGGTGGGCCCAAGAGCGCTCAGCCTACCTTAAGGCATCTGCCAACGCCGGGATATTGTTTCCTCTCGTGTGGGGATTTTCTTTCTGGCTTGAACCGAACGCCGCGTTTGTTACCTCCGCGGATTCTCTCCTTGAAACAGAGCTTATCCCCCTCGGCGGTGCGCGAACCCTTCGTGGTTACGTAGAAGAAGAGTTTCGAGCCGGGCTTGCCTTATGGTCAAGGCATGAGCTGCGTTGGGGAAGCGAGAACTTCTCCTTATATCCTCTGTTCGACGTGGCCTTGATCGAGGTCACCGGATTTGCCGCAGGATACGGCGCAGGCATCGCAGTAGCTACGCCTATCGGTCGTCTTGAACTTGATGCCGCCCTTCCCTGGCGAGGTACATGGGACCAGGCAAAGCTTCATCTATCGCTCGGAACGGAGTTCTAGGGGTGTTGACTTTCCATTGTTGCTCTGTTAAAGTTATTTTTGGAGGTATAGCCTGGTTGCAGTAATCCTTTTATTTGCCCAGATCATCCCCCTGGATGATCCGATCTACGAGGCGATAGACCGCCTGGAGACCAAGGGTATTCTCGTCGGCTTGCCTGATACCCGGCCGTACACGCGCCAGGAGATTGTTGATGGGTTTAACCCGCAGGCTGAGCTTTCAAGGGCGGATAGCTTTGATCTGCAAAGATTCGGGTTTCTTCCCGGTATCCCTGACGCTCGCTGGGCACCGGCTCTTGCTCTATCTGCCGACGGTGCCTCCTTTGAGCTGGGTGGTGCGCTTCGCGCATCCTATAGACTCCCGGATACCCTTCGGGCAGGTCCGGATATCCGTTTCCGGGGTTCCGTTGGTCCTGCAACCTTTTTCGCAACACACAGACTCACTTATGCTTACAACTGGCCTGACACGGTGTTCGACGCCAAATCGTGGCGGGGGGATGAGAGACCGATCTACCCCGAGATTCCCGACGCCCGGCTGGATCTGGATTTTGACTGGCTGCACATCCAGGCTGGACGCTCCGAGATCCACCTTGGGCCTGTGTCCCATGGTGGACTATTTCTCTCCACCGAACCTTGGGGCCTGGATCACGCGGCTTACAGCCTGAAGTGGAAAGGTGTTCGTTTCACCTCGCTTTTCGCCTGGTTGCAGTCCGATAAACGTATGGTTATGCATAGAGCCGAATACGTTAATAGACACTGGAAACTTGGACTCTCCGAGGCGGTTGTCTCCCGTGATACCAACGATATCTTCCCCTACATTGCTGCACCGGTCGCGTTCTACTACCTCATGCAGTGGAACAAGCGGCAGGACGATAACATAGTGTGGGGGGTAGATGCCTCGGTTATCTTCCCGCCGTTCAAGCTGTACGCCGAACTCCTTGTCGACGACTTCGCCTACGAGCCGGCCACCGGACCGAACAAGATCGGTGGCAGTATCGGTGGGGAGTGGGTATCCATCCTCCGTTCCGAAGTGGACCTGTGCGCCGACTACACCGCCATCAGTAAGTGGACTTACGCCCAGCGAGACAGCTTACAGAACTACACCTTCCGGGGTCGTATCCTGGGCGACGACCTTGGGCCTGACGCCGACCGCACCAGGGTTAGGCTGTCCTGGCGCATCATACCACGTTTGAGGCTCAAGATTATGGGGTTCTATGAACGTCACGGCGAAGGTAACGTGTGGCACGACTTCGCAGACGACGGCGCGCACGACCGCGAGACGTTCCATCCTCCGTTTCCGTCCGGTGTTGTAGAACATCATCTCGGCGCGGACGCAGAACTCAGGTTTACACTTATCGGTCGCAGCTTCATCGAAGTCCGAGGCGGCATAGGGCAGATTACCAACCTGGATCACCATGAAGGTTCTGAAGGGTTCAGACCTCTTATCCAGACCGATCTTTACTGGGAGTTCTGATGGTCTGGAAGATGCTTTTGCTTGGTGTCGTTCAGGGTGTGAGTGAGTTTCTTCCCATCTCCTCGTCCGGACACCTCTTACTTGGGCAGGTGCTGCTCAGGGTGGAAGGCGGGCTTACCATACCCATATTCCTTCATGTAGGTACACTGATAGCAGTTGTTGTGTTTATGTCCCGCCGCATCGGCGGGCTTTTTGCCGATATGTTCAACCGGGAAGAGGAACGCAGGATTGCAGGGTGGACACTGATCCTGTATCTTTTTGTTGCGAGCATCCCGGCTGCACTGGTTGGGATTCTTACCAAGGACACCATAGATCGCGTGATGTACGGGCAGCCCTTGTATGTGGCTTTCTTCTTTGTCGGAACCGGTGCCTTGCTACTTGCAACTCGCTGGGGCAGAGAGCGTAATCAGACATTCGGGATTTCAGAGGCTATCCTTGTAGGCATTGCCCAAGCGGTTGCCATCCTTCCCGGATTCTCACGCTCCGGTCTTACTATTGCAACCGCACTTCTTTTGGGGATCGCCTCTGTGGAGGCGTTCGAGTTCAGCTTCCTTTTATCCATCCCTGCTATTGCCGGTGCCGCGTTGATCGACTTCCTCGAACTGTATGGGACCGGGAGTATATCCCAGCTCGCTCCCCCTGAAGCGTGGGTTGTGGGCATAATCTCCAGTGCTGTGGTCGGTTTTTTGGCTTTGTGGCTTGTGAAAAAAACGGTTGTATCAAAGAAATTCTGGCTCTTCAGTTTCTACTGCTTTGCGGCTGGCGTGGCAAGCTTAGTTCTGCTCTTGGTATTCCGATAGATCGTGTCGCTTGTTCGCAAGGCAGAGGATACCTTAAGGCGCGAGTGCGGGTTCAAGAAGGGCTCAAGCGTACTTGTGGCTTGTTCGGGAGGTGCGGATTCCGTTGCCTTACTTTACTTTCTCCACACCCTCAAGGAGAAGTTGGGGATCGCAAAGCTGGGCGTCTACCACCTGAACCACGGGCTTCGGGGCGCGGAAGCGGATGCAGACCAGGCGTTTGTGGCCGATCTTGCCAGGGCCCTCGATATTCCATTCCATGCCGATCGTGCCGACGTTGCGGCGTATGCGGCCCAGCACGGAATCTCCCTGGAGATGGCCGGCCACAAGATTCGCTATGCAAGGCTAGAACGAGCGCTGGAATCAAAAGGATATGCTCTTGCTGCCCTTGGCCATACAGCTTCGGACAATGCGGAGTGGATACTTATCTCCCTCGTTCGCGGCAGGGCGGAGCCTTTTTTATGGGGCATTCCTGCAAAACGAGGTCCGTTCATCCGTCCACTTATACGGTGCACGCGGACAGAAATCCTTGCCTATTTGAAGAAGCATCGTCTATCCTTCCGCGAGGATTCGAGCAACGTCTCACTTTCATTTAACCGCAACCGTATCAGACACCGGATCATGCCTTTGCTTAAGGAACTCAACCCCTCCCTTGAGGAGACCATTTCGCGCACCCTTGAGATAGGGGATGTGCTGAACTCCTCGCTTGATAGAGAGGCAGCCGAGCTCCTGAAGCGGCTCGTTGTAACTAAGGGCAAGACCCGTGAGCTTGACACCTCAGAGCTTTCGAGCTATAATTCAGTTACGCAACTTCGTGTGCTGAGGCTCTTTGCGCCCTGGCTTGGGGCAAATGATCTTCTGGGTCTATTGCCGCTGGAGGCTGCCAAAGGGACGCGTGAGATGGCGCGCGGCGAAGGAAAGAAGCTTTCGGCATCCTATGATCGGTTGGTGCTTGAGGATTGCAAGAATCGACCTTTATGGGAGCCGATGGTGCTGAGCGAGGAAAAGGATGTGTTAGTGCCGGGGTTTGGATGGCGCCTGCGCGTATATGCGGGCAAACCGGATGAATTCGTGCCGCGCGACGACACGGTATTCTTTGACGCGAGTTTTATCAAACCTCCATTCGTTGTCCGCCCCTGGCGTGAAGGGGACAGGATAGTTCCGTTTGGCAGGCGAGGAGAGGTTAAGCTGAAGCGGGTATTTAGTGATAGGAAGGTAGTACGCCGGATGCGTCGGTACTGGCCTTTGGTATGCAAGGATGATGAAGTGGTGTGGGCCGCCGGGCTTATACGCTGCGCCGCGGCCCCTGTAACAAGTTTAACTAGTGAGTTGACGATTTTGACTCTCTTGAGAGGTGAAGATGACAAACAGACCGCCTAAGGCGGGTTCACGCAGACTGCGCACCGTTATTATCTGGGGCGTGGTGGGATTGTTATTTATACTAGGTTACTATCTGTTTGTTTTTCGTCCACAGCGGACCCCTGAGATCCCATACAGTGAGTTCCGTCAGCGGCTTGAAAAGCTTTCCTCGGCGACGATCTCGGAACGCCAGATAACCGGTGAGTTCCTCGCCGAGGAAACGGTTCAGACTGTACGGCAAGAGCAGATCACCACAAAACGCTTCATGGTGAGGATTCCATTTGATGATCAGAAGCTTGTAGAGGAGCTTTTAGCTTTGGGCGTCAACGTCAGTTCTCAGAACCGTGTCCAGTGGGCGAGCATCCTTCTGTCCATCATTCCCTGGGTGCTGATTATCGGGTTCTGGTTTATGATAATGAGGCAGTCGCAGGCCGGGGCCTCGAAGGCATTTCAGTTCGGGAAGAGCAAGGTGAAGATCTCTACCGAGACCCGTCCCAACGTTACCTTTGATGACGTTGCCGGAGTGGAGGAAGCCAAGGAGGAACTGGAAGAGATAATAGAGTTTCTTCGGTCGCCGCGCAAGTTCAGTCGTCTGGGCGGCCGTATCCCAAAAGGGGTGCTGCTTGTCGGAGCGCCCGGCACAGGAAAGACCCTTCTTGCACGTGCGGTAGCCGGTGAGGCGAGCGTTCCGTTCCTCTCCATCTCCGGGTCGGACTTCGTAGAGCTTTTCGTCGGCGTCGGGGCGTCGCGTGTGCGAGACCTGTTCGAACAGGGCAAGCGTCATGCCCCATGCATCATATTCATAGACGAGATAGACGCTGTCGGGCGTCATCGCGGAGCAGGTCTTGGCGGGGGTCACGACGAGCGGGAGCAGACCCTTAATCAGCTTCTTGTGGAGATGGACGGCTTTGAGACCTCTGCGGGTATCATCTTCATGGCAGCCACCAACCGTCCTGACATCCTCGATCCGGCGCTTCTGCGACCGGGTCGCTTTGACCGCAAGGTGATTCTGCCTCAACCGGATGTTCGTGGCAGGGAAGGAATCCTCAAAATAAAGGTTCAACGTATACCGCTTTCTGGAGACGTTGACCTTTCCGTTCTGGCACGCGGCACGCCCGGGTTCACCGGTGCAGACCTTGAAAACATGGTTAACGAGGCCGCCCTTCTGGCAGCCCGCCGTAACCGAAACGAGGTTACAGCACAGGATTTCGAAGACGCAAAGGACAAGGTCCTTATGGGTGCCGAGCGCCGAAGCCTGCTACTTTCTGTGGAGGAGAAACGCCGCACCGCGTATCACGAGGCTGGTCATGCACTTGTCTCACGCATGATCCCCGGTATGGACCCCATACATAAAGTTACCATAATCCCACGCGGCATGGCCCTCGGCGTTACCCAGCCTCTGCCCATCGATGAACGCAAGATATACCCCAAGGGGTTCTGCGAGGCACAGATTGCGTTCATGTTGGGAGGCCGCGCGGCGGAGGAGAAGGTCTTCGGCGACCTCTCCACCGGGGCCGCAAATGACCTGGAGAAGACAACCATCCTTGCCCGCAAGATGGTCTGCGAGTGGGGGATGAGCACCAAGCTCGGTCCACTGACGTTCGGCAAGGTCGAGGCGGAGATCTTCTTAGGCCGGGAGATGGGAATGCATCGCAACTACAGCGAGAAAACAGCCCAGCTCATTGATGCCGAGATTCGAGCGATAATCGAAGGTCAGCATAAACGCGCTCAGGGGATCATCGAAAAGAATGTCAAGAAGCTCAATGCACTTGCCGAAGCACTTATCAAGCAAGAAACCCTCGATGCGATGCAGATTGATGAGATACTTGGACTTACCAAGGGTCCCAGACGCAAAGCTGCTAAGGTGAAGACAACCCCTAAGGCCCCTCAAACGTCCGATAAAAAGGTGTCGAGTTCGAGATCGGCAAAGGCGAGAAGTGGACCCGGAAAGGGTTAAGGCAGCTATCCGGGAGCTCCTTGATGCGGCAGGTGAGGATCCCTCCAGGGCAGGGTTGAAGCATACCCCGCAGGCGGTGGCGGGGATGCTGCCGGAGATTCTCGCCGGGTTGGGACGCGATCCACGCCAGGTACTTAAAGCCTATACCGCACCCAACCAGGACGAGATGATCCTGGTCAAGGACATACCCTTCTACTCCCTGTGTGAACATCACCTCCTGCCATTCTTCGGTAAGGTTCATCTGGCCTATATACCCCGTGAGAACCGGATCACCGGTTTCGGCGACATAGTTCGTTTTGTGGATATCCTGGCCAAGCGGCCCCAGATTCAGGAACGTCTGACCACCGAAGCAGCCGACATCTTCAACGAGGTGCTTCATCCTTTGGGTGTGATGGTGGTTATAGAGGCCGAGCACCTGTGCGTTACCATGCGCGGGGTAAAGAAACCCGGGACTTTAACCCTAACCTCGGCGATGCGCGGGGCGTTCCGACAGGCAAAGACGCGCGCCGAGGCACTTTCCTTGATGAGAGGACTGCGTCTGTGATGCTTTTGCGTCCGCTGGTGGTTGGCTCTTCTGCCGAGTTGGCACAGGAACTGCAAAGGGTAGAGGTCGACCCCTCCTGTATAGATGTATTTATAGAAAAAAGTGATTCGTTTCTTCTAAAAATTACGAGGCTTTCGACCCCGGCCGCAAATGTCCTTAAGCAGACCGCTATATCCTTTGGGGCCGACGCAGCGGTTCATCGCGAGGTTATCACCGGGAAAGTGGATTGCTCAGACGCCATCTTCATGGGCACCAAAAGGCAACTGCGGCGAACGGTTTTGGCTCTTTCCGGCCAGCCATTCGGTCTTGCCAAGCTCGAGAAGAAGGTCTGTGAGCTTTTGGATCATCTTGACCGAGAGCCTTGTGCGATCGAGATTCCCTCAGGCAAGTTAAGCTTTGATCACCCGCTCATCATGGGCGTTCTTAACGTGACCCCTGATTCGTTCTCGGACGGCGGCCTCTTCCTTGATCCTGATGTAGCCTGCAGACACATAGACGAGATGATCCAAGACGGAGCTGACATAATAGACGTTGGTGCTGAGTCGACCCGACCCGGCTCCGATCCGGTTTCCGCCTCCGAGCAGCTCAGGCGGCTTGCTCCGATCTTTGATCATCTTCAAAAACTTCACATCATTTGGTCTATAGATGCCACCGATCCCGATGTTGCACGTGCCGCTCTCGATAAGGGTGCCTCGATCGTAAACAACGTGTCGGGCGGGGCAAATCCAGCGCTCTGGCAGATGGCGGGAGAGTACTGTGCCGCATTTGTGCTCATGCACATTCAGGGAACGCCCAGGACCATGCAACAGGACCCGCACTACGACGACTTCAACGCCGAACTCTTCCGGTTCTTTTCTACCAAGCTTGAAGAGATCCAGGCCTCAGGTTTTCCACGCGATCACGTGATTATTGATCCGGGCATCGGTTTCGGCAAGCGCGTTCATGACAACACCTCGGCCATCCGCAGGTTGGGTGAGCTGCGTGCCTTTGGGTCGCCCATACTCGTGGGTGCATCCCGTAAATCCTTCCTTGGCAGGCTCTTGGGGCTTGAGGTCAATGACAGGCTGGAAGCCTCTATAGCTTCAGCGGTTCTGGCGTTCGCTGGAGGCGCTGCGATCCTCAGGGTGCACGACGTCAGCCAGACGAGAAAGGCAATTGATGCGGCGGCCGCAATCCGGTCTGCCGACGGAACATCTCGATGATAGATGTACTCAAGCCCACGTTTATTGACTTTATAGACGTTGGGGTGGTGACGGTGATCGTCTATCTTTTCCTCGCGTTCATCAAAGGCACGCGGGCGCTTCAGATACTTATCGGGCTGCTCCTGATATTTCTTCTTTCCCTCCTTGCACGTGCATTCAACCTTAGTGCTCTATCCCTGATCCTTAATTCGCTGATGGCTATCTGGATCATCGCTTTCGTGATTCTGTTTCAGCCGGAGATTCGTAACGCCCTTGCCCGAATGGGCCGCTACAGGGTGCTTAGATTCCTTGTGCGCTCGGTCGAGCAGCTGGCGGTTTCAGAGATCGTCAAGGCGGTCGAAGAGATGTGCAAACGCAAGATCGGTTCTTTGATCGTCTTTGAACGTGACATCAATCTGGGGGAGTACGTTCAGACCGGCACCCGCCTGGACGCCAAGGTCTCCGCACCACTTATAGTTTCCCTCTTCACCCCGCCGTCTCCTTTGCACGACGGGGCCTGTATACTAAGAAGGGACAAGGTTATTGCTGCGGCGTGTATCTTGCCGGTCAGTCAGGAGCCCTGGGTCGAGGACTACTACGGGATGCGTCACCGGGCCGCCTTGGGGATATGCTCGGTAACCGACGCGATCTCGGTGGTGGTGAGCGAGGAGACCGGGGGTGTAAGTGTCGGGATGGAAGGAAAGCTCTATTCGAATCTCGAGATGAAGGAATTGACAACCTACCTTGAGAAGGTTTACGCCAAGGAGGAAAGATGAATCAGCGCCGAATAGACTGGCTTGCAGCCGGCATTATTTTTATCGCAGCCCTGGTTATATATCTTTTGACCGTCTCGCCGACGGTGGCGTTCTGGGATGTGGGGGAATTCATCGCCTGTTCGGCGAACCTGGGTGTGCCGCATCCGCCCGGGACACCGCTTTACGTGCTTATCGGACGAATCTTTTCCTTGATCCCGATATCAGCAGAGATCGCATTCCGGATCAACTTCATAAGCGTACTTACCGCGGCGCTCTCCGCAGCCCTGGTTGTGCTCATAACGAGCCGTGTCACCCGTTCCTTCAATAAAGGCGAGCCTCCTGCAGAAAAGATAAAGTGGCTGCCGACCGTCGCGGGTGTGGTTGGCTCCTTGTTCACGATCTTTGCCTTCTCCGTGTGGGAGAACGCACTTGAGGCTGAGGTCTACGCGCCTTCGGCGTTTATAGGATTGCTTATCGTATACCTTGCGATTGTATGGCGGGAGCGTACTGAACGTGCAAAACCTCAGCCTCAGAATCCAAAGGTTACTGCAATCCCCAAGGTGGACAATCGCCTGATGCTTTTGGCGTTCTACATCATCTTTCTTTCAGCAGGCATTCACCTTACCCCTGTGATGATGCTTTTTGCACTCATCCCGTTCATAATGATAGTCAATCACCGCTTGCTGCCGACCTTCTTTCTGGGTGTTCTGGGCCTTTCCTTCATGCTTTTTGAGCCCGGCTGGCCTCAGATTGCGGTTGTTGCCTTGTTTGCCGTCTATTTCTTTGTTCAGGCGGTTGGTTCAAAGAAGGGCTCTGGGCCGGCGTTTGTTTTCGGGGGGGCTTACGCGCTGCTTATCCTGCTCGCGGCGCTTAAGGTGGGACCTGCGATTTTGATAGCAGGGGTTGTTTTGCTTGTCATTGCCTTCTTCTATGCCGGAAAGAAGTATGACGTAGATCTGAAGTTCTTCCTCCTTGGTGCTTTGGTGCTTCTGATAGCCGGTTCGGTGCAGCTTTATCTCATGGTGCGTGCTCAGCAGCATCCCTCGATCAACATGGTCAATCCCTCCACGTGGGATCGCTTCATTTCGGTCCTGCGCCGCGAACAGTACGGACGCGCTACTGTCCAGAACCAGATATGGCCTCGCAAGACGGTCGTGCATCCTGATACCGGCCAGCCTACGGGTGTGGGAGTAATAGCGGGTCTCTTCTGGCAGATAGTGTTTTACTTCAAGTACTTCTTCTGGCAGTGGGGATTGCAGAATCTTGCCGGGAAGTCGGCGCTTACGGTCATCGCACGTACCCTTCTTGCTGCAGTCCCAGTAATCCTCGGCGTCTTTGGACTCTACTCGCTGGCCAAGCGCGACCGCAAGCTGTTCTGGCTGCTTCTTACTACCTTCCTGGTCGCTTCCTTCGGCCTTGTTATCTATCTGAATATGCGTTTCGGACACACAGGTCCCCTGCCCAAGGGTATGACGGGCCTGCCTCAGGAGGTGCGCGAACGTGACTACTTCTTTACGTTCAGCTACGTCTTCTGGGGACTCTTCACAGGCTTCGGTGTTTTTGAGATAGCGGCTTCGATCAAGGAATCTTTGCGCGAAAAGATAGCGTCTCGTGTTGCTGCAATAACTGTAAGCTTGGTTGGAGCGGTGTTCGCCCTCCTCATCGGCTTTGTAAACCTTCCGCTGCTCACAAGGCACGGCGACTGGATACCGCTTGAATACGGTTACAACCTTCTTGCATCCTGCGAGGAGCCATCGGTGATCCTCACAAACGGCGATAACGATACATTTCCCTTATGGTTCGTGCAGGAGGTTCCGTCAACCCGCTACGAGAATAACAAAAAGCCATACAAACACGGTGTTATCAACGCCAACCTTTCGCTCCTCAACACCCCCTGGTACATAGAAAAACTCAAGCGCAAGGGTGCACCTGTATCCTTTGTTTACGAATCCAGGAACGAGAGGATTGCGCTTGTCCGCAAGGCCTCTCCATCCTCTGGGGCTCTCGTATGGGAGGGTTATGTGGTCCATCCGCCGATCAAGGAGCGTAGCTTTGAGTTCTCCTACGACACTCAGACAATCAAGGCGGACAGGAAGGGCAAGCTGCGTGATCCTAATCGTAAGGTTATAGGCAGGATCGAGAATGAGACCGGCAAGGTGACCTTAAGTGTTACACCGTCGGATGTTCAGGGCGAGAAGGCTTACATCACGGCAAGCTACGGTTCAGGTGAGATAGAGAACCTGCCTTCGCATGTTTTTGTGAGCCGGACAAAGGTTGTGATGCTTGCAGACATCATGATCAGGGATATGATCGCAACCAACGCGGGCAAGGTTTATGCCGATTCCGAAAAGGTCGCTGTCTCCGGATTCTCTACCAAGATTCCGCTTGATTACCTGCTGCCCCAGGAGGTTTTCGCCGAGCATGTCCTCGGAAACTATGAAGAGAAGGTGATGCCCATATACTTCTCCACGACCGTATCCCCGGGTCGAGTCAGGGAATACGCCCCTTATCTTATTCAGGAGGCCTTAGTCTATCGTGTTCGCAGGGCTCCTGAGGAGGAGTTGACTCGTGTCCAGCCTGCGATTGACGTGGATCGTTCCTATGAGATTTTTACCGAGGGGTTTATGATGGAATCCATACTCGATCCCAGGGTGCGCCGGAGCAGTCAGACGCGTGGACTCTTCATAAACTACGGGATAGCGATGCAGGAGATAGGCCAGGGGTTGGTCGTTAGGGGCCAGGCCAGGAAGGCTTACGAGTTCGTCAAGATCATAGACTCATTTGAGGTAGAAGAGCCTGTGCGCCGCGTCTTTCTCATGAACCTTTACGTGTTCGCGCGCCAGGCCGGTGCGAATGAAGATGCCGAACGCTACTACCGGGAGATGGAATCCAAGGGATGGCTTGACTCGCAGTTCCATGTACGTCAAGGGATAGCTTACGTACGTTCAGGTAATATCGTGCTTGCCGAACAGGAGCTCAAGCGGGCATACGCCCAGGCTACGAAAGAGGATCCCCAGGGTTTCGTGAGTCTTGTCATGTTCTATCTTGAAACCTTGAAGGATTCCGCCAAGGCACGTGAGTTTGTGGATGTGTGGGATCAGCGTTTCCCTGGCCACGAGTTGAGCTTCCGACTGTATCTGGATTACCTGGGTGAACCAGGAGAGGCGCTGCGTGTACTTGATTATATCATCCGGGCTCATCCCGGCGAGATGCAGCTTATAAAGCTGCGCGATAGCCTGAAGGCTCAGTACAACCTTTAAGGAGGCGATATGATTCGTTCTCTTGCCGAGCTTAGGGCTCAGGCCAAGGAGCTGGGTCCAAGACGATGTGTTGTTGCCGCGGCCGCAGATCCGGTAACGCTCCAGGCGCTTTCGGCAGCCCAGAAGGAAGGCATAGCCAAAGGCGTGCTGTGCGGATCAGCAGATAAGATCAGCCAGGCGGCCTCCAAAGCCGGGGTCTCGCTTGATGGATTCGAGATCAAGGATTGCTCCAACGAGGAAGCGGCAATCGTTGCAGTCGAAGAGGTCCGCAGCGCCGGCGATTTCCTCTTAAAGGGGCATCTACCCACCTCAAGTTTCCTTGGCGCGGTGCTGGATAAAGAGAAGGGGCTTCGCACCGGCAGGGTGCTTTCGCACATAGCCATACTCGAACCCGCGTCCCTGGGCCGCCTCCTTTTAATCTCAGACGGAGGCATGAACATAGCACCTGATTTTAAAACCAAGCTGGATATCATCAACAACGCGATCGAGGTGGCGCATTCCTTAGGCATCGAGAAACCCAAGGTTGCACTCCTTGCCGCAGTTGAAGCGGTCAATCCGAAGATGGCCGAGACGCTGGCGTGGGCCGAGATCACCCAGATGGCCGCGCGCAAGCAGATAAAAGGTGCTTTGGTTGACGGCCCCCTGGCCCTTGACCTTGCCGTATCCGAGGAGGCCGTTAAGATCAAGGGGGTCAAAAGCGACGTGGCCGGTCAGGCGGACGTACTTATTGTCCACGATATAGCCACAGGCAACATATTTGCCAAGGGGCTCATCTATCTTGGGAATGCCAAGGCATGCGGCATCGTCGCAGGCGCTCTTAAACCCGTGGTGATGCTTTCCCGTGCAGATGACGCACAGACCAAGCTCAACTCGATAGCCCTGGGAGCGGTAGCCAGCGTGGTGTAAATCGGGCTCAGGGAAGGTGGAGTAACTCTCGGACGTCCTGCGCTTCCCTTAAAAAAGGATAATCCACTGATACATATAGTCAACGGTATCGAGTTATTGTGAACGTCCGTGATTTTCATCCCGTCAAGGCGTTGTAATCCCTGGCCTCAAGAGGCGGCTTATTTTTTAGGATGGCACGGTTTTTGCTATAGCAGTAAAATAGAGGGAGGGGGAAGGGTATTTATAAGGAGGGGGAGTTACCATGGGGCGCTTGGGCTACCAGGCGCTCCATATTTTGTACCCCAAATGATCGCATCGCGCTCGTTTGGAGACCCCGGACAATACACCCCACGCCGTTGCTTCGCAACACCGCGGGGACCCCGAACAATCCTCCTTTTCGCCTACGGCGAAAAGATCGGAGTTTCAGTTTGTAAAAGTTTGCCAAGGTTCTTATCAATTACAGTAGTTCTAGAGTTAGGGTGTGGATGTTAAACAGTTTGCTAGAAGGGTTTTTAGTCCGTCAATGGGTGTGTTAATGGGACGGTTGACAGACAGGCATTCCCCCTTAAACTTTTACCCCACGGCGTTACTTCGCAACGCCGCAGGGACCCCGAATTAGTGGGGAGAGATTTTGACCTGTTTCGTATCAGGTGGGTCAATAGACTAGGAGATATTTATGAAGAAAGAGATCAGAACGGACAATGCCCCCCTGCCCATCGGGCCGTACAGCCAGGCGGTACAGTCCGGAAACTTCATATTCCTCGCAGGACAGATAGGCATCGATCCTCGAACCGGCGATTTGGTCGAAGGAACCGAGGCCCAGACACGACAGGTGATGGAGAACCTCAAAGCCGTACTCGCGGAGACCGGAGCAACCATGGACGATGTGGTGCGCTGCGACATACACCTGGTCGATCTTGGTGAGTTTTCCCTTGTCAACGGAATCTACGCAGGCTACTTTCAAGCGCCCTATCCCGCGCGCGTAACCGTCGCATCCGCCTCACTTCCCAAAGGGGCAAGGGTGGAGATAGCGGCAATCGCAACCATCTAACGTTAATGCGCGTCTTTTGAAATGATGGTCAGTCTACTTTTTTCCCTCTTCACCGTCCTTACCCCCCAGGCCGAAGCGCTGCTTGAGAAGGGAATAGAGGCCTCCCACGTGGAGGATTACGTTAAGGCTCGCATAGCCTATGCAAAGGCCAAGAGGCTCTGCCCTGAGGACCCCGCTCCATACTTCCTTGACGGCGCTTTAACCTTCATCTACATGGTGGATTTCGTCACCGACTCACTGGAAGATCAGTTCGATGAAGACATGAACAAGGCCGAGGAACTTGCAAAGGCCGGACTTGCGAAGAACGGCGAGAACGCCCGCGACCTTTTCTTCATCGGATCGGTTAAAATCTTCCGTATGGTTCGTTACGGTTGGAAGCGCCAGTACCTCAAGGCTTTCTCTGCGGGAAGCTCGGCACTCGATCCTCTTCTCAAATCTGTGGAGTTTGACCCAAATCTGTGGGATGCCTATCTGGCCAGGGGGGCTTTTGATTACTTCTCCGGCCGGATTAACCGCTACATCCCGGGCGTGCCTGCCGAGGCCACGGTCGAGCAGGGTATAAGCGAGATCAGGCTTGTCTACGAGAAAGGCACTTACTTCCAGGCCTCTGCCGGTCAGGCGCTTTCATGGGTGCTGACCGAGGAGGGTCGATCAAAGGAAGCGCTTGCAGTGAGCCAGGAGCTTGTGGATGCCTATCCAGAGTCCCGCACCTTCCGCTGGGGACTGGGCGAGTTGTACATTGACCTTGAAATGTGGGAAGAGGTAAAGGAGCTCTACAAAAAGCTTCTTGCCGACGTTCGCCGCGACCAGCCCTCCTGCTACACCAATATCTACCAGATTAAGCTTCGCCTGGCTGAGGTTTATGCAAGTATGGGGAAGGAAGAGACCGCCGTCCGTTACTGTCTGGAGGTTATAGACAACAAGTATCGGATCAGAAGAGATTTGGGATACTCCGATATTGTCAGGGATGCTGAAAGACTCTTGCGCAAACTCGATGAATAAGAGTATCCTTATCATAACCTATTACTTTCCTCCGTTGGGCGGGGTTGGGGTTCAGCGCGTTTCAAAGTTTTGCAGGTATCTCCCTCGCTTCGGTTGGCGTCCTGTGGTAGTTGCTCCGCAGCCCTCGGCGTTCTATGCGGCTGACGAGGAGATGCTTGCCGAGGTTAAACACGTATCTCTGTATCGCGTTGCAGGTCTTGACAGCTTCAGGATGCGCCAAAAGCTCATCGGCCCTTTTAAACCAAGAATTGACAGCCCGTTGCGTTGGGTTGCCAGGCGCTTTTCGTGGCCCGATACCCAGACCACATACATCCCTGCGGCATTCAGGCTTGCCTACAGGCTGGTAAACGAAGCCCACGCGGTCCTCGTTACCGCTCCGCCTTACAGCAACCTTCTTCTGGGGCGACTGATCAAGAGGAGAAGCAATCTTCCACTCATTGTAGAGATGCGCGATCCCTGGGTCGGGCATCCGGAACACGATAAGCCGGTCTGGAAGCGTGCCTTAAACAGGCGGGTTGAGCGCAACGTTCTGGAATACGCCGACGCCGTCGTCGCGGTTACACGCTCGCATACCGAGAATCTGCGTAAGCGTTATCCCTGGCTTGCTCCACGTATCCACTACGTCCCCAACGGGTTCGACCCCGCCGACTTCCGTAACACCCGTAACACCCGCAACACACGTAACACACCTATCCGTAAGACTCCTAGCACCAGTAAACGAAGGCCCTTAACCATCTGCTATACCGGTATACTTGGACTGGATCATATCAATCGCGGGACTACCCTGTATGCGGCGATCAGGCGGTTGAGGGACGAGGATGGGATTACACCTGCTCGGCTGCGTGTTGAGATAATGGGGGAGCTAAGCGCGGTTGAGACCGAACGCATCCGCCGCAGCGGCGTCTCCACATTTATTAAACTCCTTGGCCACCTGCCGCACCGCAAGGCTATGCAGCGCCTTCAAAAGGCCGATCTCGCCTGGCTGCCCTATCATGCGGAGTATTCACCCCTTATTGTCCCTGCAAAGCTCTACGAGTATATAGGTTCGGGCACGCCTGTGCTGGCCGTGGTCAACCCGCATCATGAAACCGCGGAGCTTATCCGGGAGACCGGCACCGGGGTTGTGGTATCCGAGGGAGATGTTGACGGGGTGACACAAGCCATGCGTATGCTTCTTGAAGGAGCTTTTCCTTACTCTCCCAAGCCCAAGGCCATAGCAAAGTTCGATCGGCGATACCAGGCCAGGCAGCTTGCCGAAATCCTGGATGACATTACCCGGTATGGCTAAGGTCCTTGTGATCGGAGTAGGCAACCGGATGCGCGCAGACGACGCGGTTGGGCCGCTTGCCATTGATAAGCTGAAGGAATCCAGCAATCTACCCTCCGACTGGATGCTAATAGACGCGGGTGAGGTGCCGGAGAACGCTTTGGGTCTGGTCGAGAAAGAGAAACCTGACCGCGTCCTTTTGATAGACGCCTGTGACTGGGAAAGCCAGCCGGGCGAGGTGCACTTTTTTACATCCGAAGAGATACTTAAACTTCCCATCCGCACCATCTCCACCCACGGGGTGCCGCTGTCCTTTTGGGTTAAAATGACTTTGGTCGATCACCCTGATTTGAAGATCGAGCTTTTAGGCATCCAGGCAAGTGATTTAACCTTCAATCAACCCTTAACCCCTGCGGTCGCTGCGGCGCTGGAACGAATAGAAGAATTATTGAGACTACATCTGATCTGAGATTTACTCCTCAGCCCTCCACACCGTATCCTGCCTCTTGATGAAGTAAAGGAGGCGGTCATCGATGTTTTGTTCATCACCACAACAGTGGCCTGAGTAGGAGTTCTCATAAAACTGATGAATTACACCAACTTCCTTTAGCCGGGATGTACTCCATTTGTAGTACTGAACGCTGACAGGTCCGTAATAGTAAGATTCCTTGAGAGTTATACACAGCTTGTCTTTTTCGTAAATAATCTCCACCCCCTCATTGGAACCTTTTGGACCGGTTGCTTGTGGAAGCAAGGGAATCTTGTAGTTGTCAAAAACCAGCACCCTGGACCAGAAGACATAGATTGTGTCACCCTCACTGGAAAATGGGGTCCCGTCTCTGAATGAACCGCCGCCGATTACGAACCTCCAATCGTTAGTTTCAGCGACAGAATCTGTAACACAGATGGTTATAGTATCGTAATTGTCATAATCATATTCCTGGGTAGGGTCGTAATAATGACCCCAGCCATGTCGTTCATAGACCCATTGGTAATCCAGTCCCAATGGGAAATAAGTGGAATCAAGGCTCAATTTTAGTGGGGGTTTATCTATACTAAAGCTTCTAAACTCCCACCATCCTATCTTGTCGGAGTCGAGTAAAGGAGCCACAGACCAGATATAGTCTCCATTGAGCGCCCATTCGAATATCTCCTCCGGTATGGCGTAGGTCGTATCCACGAGGGTATCCTCGACCAGAAGCTCGCCCAGGATAAAATCATCCTTGGAGATATGTAAAACGTAACCCTCCGCAGAGGGATACGAGTGCCAGATGAAGAGAGGTGGTTCTAGATCAAACACCGTTGCATCATGGGGAGCAATCAGAAGAGGTTCTTCATCTACTTCTCTTCCGCATCCACCGAAGATCGAAGCTAGTATAACGCCTGTTATAAACCATCCTCGGCATAACTTCTTCCCCAACGACTTCATTAATACCTCCATATCGTATCCCCCTTTCTGAAATACAAAAGCCGATCCCTGTAGCTTTCTTCGTAGTGAACCTGTGTATACGTTGGTAGATATTGATCATACTCTTGGAAGATAACCCCCACACCCTTCAATCTTCTTGTGGAGTGGGAGTAATAATAAAAGCCATCGTCAGTTATGTATGTGAGGTTTAAAGTGTCACCAGTGTAGCCTACGGAGATTTCAGAAGGCTCGTTATCAGTAACTTGGGGTATAAGTGCGATGGTATCAAGTCCCTCAAAGATAATGACTTGATCGTTGTTAATCATCGCAGGGTTACCCACATCTTCAAATGAGCCACCTTCCAAGTGGAACCGGAGCCACCCATCGGACTGTTCTATAGCTGATCTGACCCTTATGCTGAAAGTGTCATATCTGCTCCCGCTCCAGGCTGGGCTCCGTCTTTCGTATGTCCACTCGTAGCATGTATCAAGGGGAAAGTAGGTTTCATCGAGGTCTACTTCACCAACTATATTACACCCTATAAGGAACACCAAACTGACGAAGGCTATCACCTTCCACTTATAATTCATACACAACCTCCTAGAAAAGTGTAGGCTTTTTTGGAATCTTGTCAAGGGGTGGGTGTGTTACGGTGTTACGGGGGGCGGGAGTCCCGAGAAGGAAGAGCCTGCGAGCCCCGGGACTCACCGCCATCCGACCCAGTATCGTGTCAGGGTTAGCTAAGCAAGGTTGCTTTCCCCTGACTTTATTAGTGCTCGAACGCGACTAGTGTATAACAACCACTCGACCTTTGGCGGTGCGGGCGGGCGTGACGAAGTAGTAGAAGTAGACACCGGCAGGCACCGCTGATGCGTCCCAGGTAAGCGTGCGGGTGCCATCGAGCGTGCCCTCGAACAGGGTCTTGGCCAGTTTACCCGCGGCGTCGTAAATCTTGAGCGAGGCATGGGTGCCAGGTGCGCTTACGCTGAAGACAACTGAGCCCGCGACCGGGTGCTGGCCGAGGAGCTCGATCACAGGAGCTTCGACATAAGGGGCTTCCGCAACAGATGAGTTTTTGGGTTGCTGCGCGGGCTCCGGGCCGCTGCCTACATAAATCTTCATAGCGGGATCGTTGCTGCCCAGGTACATCACCGGGTTGATGGTAACGACGTTCTCAGCCGGGCCACTCTGGACAACGGAGCCGGAGAAGAGGTCGTGGATGTAGGTTACGTGAAGGATGCTATCCGAACCTATCCAGGGGTAGGTTGAGTGATACTCTTCACTTTCGCAATGGCCAACTTGAGCGTTAGGGCTGTGGGTGTTGGTGAGGTTGGTGGCGTAGGCAACCAGGCCGAAACCATTTTCGTCGAAGTCGCCTTCAGTCCAATCCGCGACTCCACCCCATGTTGCACCACCGTTAGTGGAGATAGCGGCATAGATGTCGGCGTTGATGGTCATGCCTGCGCTGAGGTCAGTCGAATCCCACTGGCCTTGCCAGGTGAAGACCATGTCGTCGCCCGAGCCTATAGCGGCAAGCTGGGGGTTCCAGCAGCCGAGACCCGGAGACCAATAGCCTGCACTTTGAGCGATTCCCCACAAGTAGAGGCCGTATGTACCCCAGACGGTATCGCCTTCCTCGGTTAGAGGAACGAACTGGCTGTATGGGCCGGAGGCAACGTTGAGCTCGTTGGTAACCTCACTCCAGTGCACCATTCTCAGGAAGTAAGGATAGAAGTAGGAAAACCAGAGTGTGTCGCTTCTGACTTCGTAGGAACGTGGTCCTTCGCCGAAGCCGATGTGAAGGTTGCCTGCCGCATCGTAGGCGCAATCCAGATCACGGGCCCAGGCGTAGAGATAGTATTCGTCCGTGGTATTCGGAGCCTCATTCGGATAGTACCCATCGGTGATCCTAACCGGGCTACCCCAGCTCGCACCGCTGTTCGTAGACTCGATGTAATTGATGTGACCGCTGGAAGCTATCTTATCCGGGTAACCCTGGACCGGAACGCCGGAAAGCCAGGCTAAGGCAACCTTGCTGCCGTCCTTGGATGTAGCGATGGCGGCGTCGCTGCCGGCGTTTTGCGCAAGAACCTGCCAGGGGGAGAAGGTCTGCCCTTGAT
>Ga0307428_1000231_pt1 | contig 43072 bp, 45 predicted proteins | sample SalMarWE160240MG_FD_202161 | JGI IMG/M metagenome (GOLD analysis project Ga0307428, IMG submission 202161) | Salt marsh sediment microbial communities from the Plum Island Ecosystem LTER, Massachusetts, United States - WE1603-240 | ecosystem: Environmental > Aquatic > Marine > Intertidal zone >...
TATTCTTCCCTGCCGATATTCGGTCGCCTCGTAGATATAGCCCCGCACCCCAAATGCATGGTACAATAACGATGTGGACATGGCTTGACCTCCATTTTGTCTTAACCGGCCTTTATACCGGCTGAAGGCAGGCCGTGTCCATATTCTCGGTTCCACGTACGCAAATTCCGGATGAACCACAACTACGTTGCAAATCAAGCCACAAAGACGATCGGCAAGAAGGGCCAGATGCTCCGTACGCTCGGTCAACACAACCGGAGAGCGGTTAGCACGAACAGCTGTAAGCACATCTTCAATGATCATCCTGTTGCGGCTCTCGTCGTGCATCAACGCGGAATAAAGTTGGTGAATGAGTTGTGGTGTATCAGTCTTGAGTTTATCGGGTAGCGTAAACTTGGTTTTGCGCACGGTCACCTTGTGTGCAAAGGGTCTGGTTGCCGCTTGCCTGCGGTCATCAACCGAATATCTGATCGGTCCGCACTGCATGAATACAATCGGATGGTGACCATCTTTTCGCGTCACAGTAGCCGACAGGCCGGTCACGTATTTCGCCTTGCACTGACGGGCAATTATCTCGAAGCTTCGTGCGGAAATGTGGTGGCACTCATCGACGATCAGATGCCCATAATTGCCTACGATGTCATCCACCACGCCTTTCTTACTCAGGCTCTGAATGATCGCCACATCGACTGTTCCGAACGGCTTGCGTGTCCCCCCGCCTATTCGGCCGATCGCTTTTGGTTCGAGCCCAAGAAAGCCGCTCAATTGGGCGATCCACTGGTCGAGTAGCTGTCTCCGGTGGACCAAAACGAGCGTATTTACACGCCGAGCAGCAATCAAGTAAGCGGCAATGACTGTCTTACCGAACGCCGTTGTCGCGGAGAGCACACCGGTGTCATGTTTTAGCATGGCCTTGACAGCCAGTGCCTGCTCCGGCCTGAGCGTACCTTGAAAATGCAAGTTGATTAAGGCGCCGGAAAATCGCTCATCGATGATCGTTGTCTCGATCTTCAGTGACTGTAGCAGTTCGATGACGTCATCCAGGCAACCGCGCGGCAGTCCGATATGCTGGGGAAAATCTTCGCAGCAGTTGATGATCCGCGGCTTGTTAAAGGTGGGAAGTCGCATGGCCTGAGCCTTGTAGAATTCCGGGTTTTGAAAGGCGGCTAAGCGGATCAAGCGGTTCTGCAACGCGGGTGGAAGCGCCTCTTTGGCCAGATAAATCTGATTGCCAAGAACCAGTCTGACCTGCCTTGGCAAGGGCCCTACAATGGGAGGATCCGTCCGCCGCCGTGAAGGTGGACTCGCCCAAGGTGCCACGTCATCCTCAGTTCTGGTGACCGTTCGCACAGCGACTATTCGTCCTCGCTGAACAGCCCGATCGACAACAGTCTCGACTTCTTCACGGCTCATACGCCGAAGTGACGCCAGAAACGTCCACTGATCGGTGTAGGGAACAGATACTTCATCCAGGAACAGGCTGCTGCCGCGTTCGCGCGGCTTCTTCTGCAACGGAAGAGCGATAAGGTTTCCGAAGCCACCCTTCGGAAGTGTGTTCTGACTAGGGAAGAACCTATCATACGAGTCAAGACCGATTCCAGGACGGCGTTCCATCGTTTCTGTGAGAATAAACGATCCCAGATTTCGCGCCAGCGTTGCAGAGAGTGGCTCCGCGAAGAAGATCCACACATGTCCGCCGTTGCCGGAGCGGGAACGCTCAAGCGCAGCCGGCACATCATGGGCCTTGCACACTTCAAGGAATGCCGCCGCATCTTTCATCCATGTGGTCTTGTCAAAATCCGCCGCGAGGAACCAACAGGTCTCATCGAGTAGGAGTGGATAGACACCGATTGTAAAATCGCGGTTCGATCTGTCTTGCGGGTCCAGACCCAACAGATGGTTTCTGATCACTACATCGGTGATAGGGAGGAAGTCACGGTTTGCACACTCAGCACACCGAATTGCCGGTTTTCTGCACACCCCTTCCAGCCATTCATTGCCACAGGCCGGCTGGTAGCCTTGCTTACCTGTACGTGCACTCTCGAATCTTCTGGGATATACGTCTTCCCTTCCCTTGAAGAGCGAGCGGAAGAGAGCGATCTTTGCATCCTGCGGGGATCGGTTGGTGACGAGGATCTTGTTGTCCCGCGCAAATTCGGACGACGCTCGCTCACCCAGTCTCTTTTCACGCTGCCAATTCTTGATCCGCTCCAGGATTTCTGCTCTGCTGGCATCTAGTCTGGCCAGTTCTTCTTCGGCAGCAGCGATCAATCGATCGATTTCCGTGGTATTTCGCATAGCCACATCAAGGGTAGCCCATTTTGCGTGTCTCCTACAATAAGGTGACGACGTGCAAGGTGTTTCCGTGCACTTTTAGGACCCTCACCTTCTGTTGCGAAGGGATCGTCGTCCCGTTCTGACTAATAGCGGACCAGATCTCACCGTTGATCTTGACCTGGCCGAACGGGTTGAGAGGCGTGACCGCCTCCGCGGTTAGCCCGATAAGGGCTTCCGGGCCGACACGTGCTGTGCAAAGGAAACTCCTTCGCAGGAAGAGAACGTACATCGCACTGGAAACGAGGATCTTGACAAGCGGAACCCCGACCAACACCCACGCCGGAATACGGACAAACCGCGACACGACCGCAAGGACAGCGATCAGTACGGCAAGCTCGGCGCTCTCTTTGAGGAGATAGGCTCTCGAACCACTTCTTGTTCGCATCGTTTCCCCTTCTTTTCATACTACCCCAAGAGGAAAAAGCTTCAAAGATAGCCCGCATCCTTCGCCGTGACTTCAGCGATCCGTTTGAGATTGTTCCTGGATCGAGCGAAGGATCGGCTAGTCGCTACATAGATGCTGTTGCCACTCACTGAGGAACGCGCTGGATACTCGAGGGATCATTTTTAGCGCCGGGTCCGTCTCCTTAGTGGTGCCTCTCTCATTAAGCCCGATCGGGGCAAACGTAACCAAATCCTATTGACACTGCAGGATCTTCGAGTTCTGCGCGAGTTTCGCTCTGTAGAGCTAAACTACCCGGAACACGGACTGGAATGGTGCCTCGAACATCTTCGCGCCGAACTCCTACAAAAGAAGCTGGAGACATCTCAGGGCCAAGCTGAGTACCTGCGAGCAGAGAACACCGGCCTAAGGAAAGCCCTTGTTACCTACCGTCGTTGGACCATTCGGCGGGTATTGGATCGGGTGCGTCATCTCTTTCGGGGTCGGTATCGAGAGCAAGATTAACCATCTCGTACCACTCAATCTGTTGTCCTGTGTAAAAAACAACCCTTCTGTCAGTGTCAACATCTATGTAATAACTGCCGTAAGGACCCATGTTTAAGTAGTCGACGGTCCCTCCGTAAGAGGCCCAAGTCCAACCTGGGCAAGGCGTCCAATCAACCGGGTAGTAGTTGACGCCACTTGCTATTAAATACGGATAATTTGGACAGTAAGTGACATTGGTAACGCCCTTCACCACGAAACACACCACATGCACAGCCTGACCGTATCCCATATCGAGAAAGACAATGAACGTGTCGTACCCCCAGTACTCCTGAAGGTAGTAACCCATCATTATTGCGTAGTCGTCACAATCTCCACTTCGGACTCTCTCGGAAAAGATCGGCGATTGTCCATAATAATTCTCCTTTACGTAATACCAATGAGGATAGCTGTCGTAATCTCCGTCGTCTGTTGCATCCTCGATAAACCGCCGTGCCCCGGTGAGCGTGCGCGGGTAGGCCTGTTTGTTCGGATTCGAGAACGAATACGGATATGGATCCGGCGGTTCGTAGGGCTCGTAGTAGGTAGCCGCGCACCCGGCCAGCATTAGCAACATCAAGAGACAAGCCACAAGCTTGTAGAGCCTGTTCATCTCATCACTCTCCTATACTCCTCCTCGATGAACGCCACTGAGGGCGTTCCGTACACGTCGCCGGTGGTACTGATTGAACTGTGTCCCAGAATGTAGTTTAGAGCTCTCAGGGATCCACCCGCGTCCAGAAAGTGCCTTGCGAAGCTGTGGCGCAAGAGGTGAGGATTGATCCGCTTGCGCCGTGGGTTAGGGTTGCGGAGTCCTGCCTTCTCCCCAACCTTGGCAACGATCACATTCACATGGTCTTTCGAGATTCCACCCCCCTTCTGAGAGAGGAAGACCGGCCCGATCTTGCGCTTGCGGATGAGAATCCGCAGATCTGAAAGAACGGACGGGGGGACGGGTACAACTCTTTCCTTGTCACCTTTCCCGCTCACAACGTGGATCCGCTTCGCTTCAAAGTTGATATTCCGTATATCGAGAGCGGCCGCCTCCGCGCGTCTCAACGCACAGTGGTAAAGGACCTCAAGGAGAGTTCGATCGAGGATGAATCCCTGCGCAAGGAAAAGATTCTCGACCTGCTTCCGCGATAGGGTGAACTCGCTCGCTTTGTACTGGGTGCGTTTCATTCGACTGTTACGGTGAAAAAGCTTCTGGAAGGGGCCCAGAGCTCCCCCATGCTGACAGTATAGGTTCCGGCGGCCTTGTAGGTGTGTGAGAGTAAGCCGGTCCCGCTCATCGTGGTGATAGAGGTCGCGTGGCGATCGCCCCAGACAATCGAGTAATCGATTCCGTAGCGGCCGAAGTAGCGCACGACGATGGAGCGCCCTTCTATTTCGACGAGGGAGACATGACAATCGAGCGAGGAAACAAGGGCCGTTACCTGGTCAATGATCGCGTTGTTCTCATCCTTCAACGCTATGATGTACTGACCGGGTTTCTGATAAGCGTGTTCATAGCTCTGTTGGTAAGGAAGGACTTCCGAGAACCCGGAAGATATTCCCACGTCGCCCCACTGGATCTTATAGCCGGGCGTAGTGACGTCGCTCACCTCAACCTCTACCCACCCCGTGTTCTCCTGAATGATTTTCACCGTTGGCACTACCACCGGCGGCGTCACGGTGTCCATTACGCAGCCAGTCAACCCCAATACCACCAAAACGAGAGCTCCGATCTTCCATCGATTCATGCCGATCACCTCCTTATAACAGCATTATAGTAGAAAACTGGCGTTTGTCAAGTTAAGGGGTTTTCCTCAGGTGAAAAGGGAGAACACCGCCGGTAAAATATTAGTTTTGTGTGAAAAACTGGTGTTGCCCTCCTCTGTCTGAGAGGGGAGAGACAGGGCGTGGGGGCGGTTTCGTTGAACGGGGGGGAAGGGCTGCACGAGTGCGTCGAGGGTAATTCGGCGGCCTCGGATGGGGCGATTTACGGGGCTCTCATTAGATTCATCTCCTCAAACGGGACGGCCGGGCACCGTCACATACGTCCTTGATGTGGGATCGGGTAAGTTTTCTCTTAGTGTTTGAATGCCTCCACCCAAAGCGTATGTAGACGTACCACTCGGCCCCCTTGTGGCAGGCTTAGCTTTTGGTCTTGGTCCTCAGAGTGTCACCTATACACGGGGGCGTTCCTTCTGTTTCGCAAACTCTTTGCCGATGGGGTGCGGGTTCCGGGAGCGCGGTAGTTAAGCCGCTTTGATGTTGCTTGTGCCAGTGGCAAGCCCCCAGTCGCTGTCGCGGCCACGAACTGAGTAGTATCCACTCTCACTCCGGTTGGGTTTCCGAAGATCTTGTGTAGCGCCTCTGACGCAACCAATCATACCTGAGGGGCAAACGTTCCCAAACACCACGACGACTCATTGCCCACCACCGACGATTCCCAGGTACACGGTCAAGGCCATCAGCGTCAATATGGTCCCCAGGATCAGAATGCTGACCAGCGGCCGTCGCAAGATAGCACCCACTCGCCCTGAAAGGTTCCACGCCAACATCAGCAATCCTGCTCCCAGTCCTATAGCGATAAAGAAGGTTCCGCCCGACGCCAAACCAATCCCCAGCGCACAAACAGCCCGGCATAGATCAGCGCGCTCGGCGGCGGCGCTTGGGGGAGAAGATCATGGAGACGAGAAAGAGAGCGGTCGCTGTAAGAGCAATTGAGGAGCCAATCGGAAGATCGGCCCCCAGGGAGAGGAGGAAGCCTCCCATCGCAGCAAACATCCCCAGAAGCGGTGCTAAAATGAGGACCTTCTTCACATCGTACAGCAATTGATAGGCGGCTGAGGCCGGGAGGATCATCAAGGTATAGATCAGGAGCCCGCCGGTGAGGCGCAGGGAGAGGGCGACAGTGAGCGCTGTGAGGAACAGAATCAGGTAGGTGTAGAGCCGTGCGTTGATCCCGGAGGCGGCAGCAAGCTTGCGGTCGAGAAGGATCGCGAGAAATTCCTTGTAGAACCCGCCTATGGCGACTAGCATCACAGAAGCAAGCACGGCGAGCTTGATCACGTCATTCATCGTGATCCCGAGGATGCTTCCCCAGAGTAGGGAGAGGGCTCCGCTACCGATCCCTGCGCTCGGTGTAAGGCTGATGAAGATCAGGCCGAGGGCCATCATCAGCGGAAAGATCGCCCCAACGATTGCGTCCTCCTTCATCCGAGAGGCCTCGGCAAGGGGACCGAGAATCGCTGCGGTTCCCACGGCGAACAGAATCGCCATCCACAGAGGATCGAGCACTGTCACCATCAGCCCTAACGCCGCTCCGGCAAAGGCAGCGTGCGACATGGCAAAGCCGAGGGAGGAGAGGTTCATCCGCACCACAAAGACCCCAAGTAGGCTGCAGAGCATCCCGGCGAGGAGGCTCCCCAGTAGAGTTGGCAGGATGATATGAAGGGGTAGTCCGAACACCTCTATATCCCCTGCGCTATTCCGCGCACCTGCACAAGGGGGTTCCACTCCGCCGAACCGGTGAGGAACCTACCTCCAACCATGGTGAGAATGCGGTTGGCCTCATCAAGGAGGGAACCGGATTCGTGACTGACGACAAGGGTAGTAAGCGAAAGAGTGCTCCGAATCTCGAGTATCAGCCTTGAGATCTCCTCTTTCGCCTCAGGATCGAGGTTGGTCGTCGGCTCATCGAGGAGCAGGAGCTGCGGTTCCTTGGCAAGGACCCGTGCGAGCAGGGCCTTTCGCTGCTGCCCCCCGGAGAGGCGCCCGATCGGTCGACCAGCGAGCTCGCTGATACCCACGGCGGCGATCGCCTCGCGAGCGAAGCGGCGATCCGCCGAAGAGGGAAGACGGAAGGAACCGATCTTCGCAAAGCGCCCCATCAGGACCACATCCCGCGTCAGGAACGGGGTGCCAGGGTTGAAGAAGAGGTCCTGCGGGAGGTAGGCAATCTCCTGCCGCAGGCGATGGCTCGATCGTCCGATCGGCTTTCCTAATACGAGCACCTTTCCGAATCTGATCGGGAGGAGACCGTTGATCGCCTCAAGGAGCGTCGTCTTCCCCGCGCCGTTCGGCCCGACGATTGCAACGAGTTCTCCCAGTTTGACCGCTAAGTCGATCCCATGAAGGGCTGGAATACGCTCGCCCTCGTAAACAGCAGAAACGTTCTTGAGTTCTACTGCAAGGCTTCCCACGTGAAAAGCTCCTCAAGCGGTCGTCGCTTCGTCCGTTCGCTCTCTTCGTTGATCTCGCCCTCACGGAATTCCTGCATCACGTCTGAACGGAGTGCGATCGTGACCTTACGGCCGTCCTTAACCGAGAAGTGCACCCGCGGACGACGTGCCTCGGTCACGCGGAGGTTTCCTTTCCCCGTGGTGCAGCCACTCCCAATCTGAACACCGTCGGTCAAACAGGAGAGGGGCGTTACGGTCCCGGTCTCCGATTCGGCATCGATTCCAAAGTAGCCAGGGCTCTCAAGAAGATCGAGCGCGAGGAGACCCATGCGGATCCCCGCGACCAAAAACGGTCCTAAGTGCCCGTGCAGATGGATACCCCGCTCGATCATCCGATCGAGGTCGACCGTTTCGGGATCTATGCGCAACGTCTCCAAGCGCTCTACCTCCTAGCGTACCACTTCAAGGGCCGAGAAGAGCGACGCGGCGTTTGCCTTAAACATCGCTGGGACCGTTTCCGTCCCCGGCATTGCTCCGGGAAAGTTCGTGAGGACTACGTGGAGCGCACCGATCTCGCGGGCGAGCTTTGCCCCGAAGTTCACCCCGCTCTGGAGATTGTCGATCACAAGGAGCGCCCCCGTCTCCGTTCCAACTTGAGCCAGATCGACAAGGTCCCTGAGAGAGAGAGTCTCCGGCACCCCGTAGGTCGCCACAACGTCGAACCCGAGCCAGGAGACAAACGTTGCCTGCCAAGCCATCGCGATAACGGGAATACTCTTAACATCAAGACGATCGGCCTCTTCCTTTAAGGTTGCAGCGAGAGAAGCAAGACCCTCCTTGTACGCGGCTGCGTTCTCCTCAAAGGTCGCTGCCTCCTCGGGGAGGAGTTCAGTCAATGCCGCGACGATTGCGTCGACCTTCGCCGCCGCGTCGTCTGGCCGGGTCCAGGAGCCCGGAAGCTGTACAGCCTGCGCCGGATGTGAGGCGTCTCCGACCGAGGCGAGGAGAGACTCCATCCACGGTTCGAGCCCCGAGTAGATCACGAGCGAGGCGTTGCTGACCGCCGCAATATCACTTGGCCGTAGATCGTAGTGGGACGGACAGAAGCCCGAGGGGATAATCGTGGTGACTTCAATCAGGTCGCCCCCAACAACTTCGGTGAACTCTCCCAGTACGGCATGGGTCACCACGACGGTAGGTTTGGCGAAAAGGCCCCACCCCGCAGTCACAACAATCAACAACATGATACCAAGCACTGACAACTTCTTCAATGTATCCTCCTCACAATAACTTAAGCAAGTTTCTCCCCGGTCGACGTCGCGGTGAGCTCACCATGCTTGACCCCCTTTAAGCTCGTCAACCTGTCGGCAAGGATCTCGATTTCCCGTGCCTCCCCCTTGACCGCGATGAACTCGAGACAGTTCGACCCGTCCAAGTGAATATGTGTGGTGGAGATCACCTGAGCCAGCGCGTGGTGCTGGAGCCCTGTCAACGCCTCGGATAGGCCCGGCCGATGATGGTCGTAAAGGAGAGTGATCACCCCGGCGACCGCTTCTCCTGCTTCCCACTCCCGATGGATCAGCTGACGACGAATAGCATCGCGGATCGCCTCCGAGCGGTTCTGGTAGCCGCGTTCATTGATGAGACGATCAAAGGACACAAGGAGCTCCTTCTCGATCGAGACGCTAAAGCGAACCAGTTCCCCCATAACAGTAACACCTCTACGGGATTCGTAACACTTAACAATAATATACGCGAATCGGGACCGGTTCAAGGTATCTCAGCGTGTTGACCCACGAGGAGGGTGGGCGTTGTCACGTCGCATTCAACTTGAGCACCCTGTGGTCTTACCACAGGGCCTCCTTATACTCCCTCTCCTCAATAGGAGATGGTTGGGGTGAGGAGTGAATGATGGAATCCAGCGTTTTGGCCGTCAGTCAAAAATGAAGTCGTCAGAACACCCAGCAGTCTTGCTACAGGGATAGTCAATCACTCCCCCCTTCGGAAGCACCCAGCGAACACTGATCAGTGCACCTACAGATCATGGTACGATCGACTACTCAGCGCGTCAATTGCTCGTCCGTTCGCTTTTCTCCTCTTTCACGATCTGATATTGGCAGAGCCATTCTTGCTTAGCACGCGATCGCACCCCGTCCTTGTCACCTTATTGCAAGACGGGATATAGTTACGTCACTATGGAACCGTTTACAACCGACAAACCGTTTATCGGAATGATCCACCTCCCTCCCCTTCCTGGCAGCCCGCGCTATGAAGGGGAATCGATCTCCTCAATCCTCACCGCGGCCCTGCGCGACCTCGATATCCTGGAGGCAGGCGGGGCCGATGCTGCAATCGTGGAGAATATCGGGGATGCCCCGTTCGCCAAGCTCGCACCGAAGGAGACGATCACTGTGATGACGGTGATCGTCCAGGCAATCGTCAAACGATCACGTATCCCTGTGGGGGTGAACGTGCTGCGAAACGATGGACTGGCAGCCCTCTCGATCGCCGTGGCGACCGGAGCAACCTTCATTCGGGTGAACGTCTTCTGCGGGACCGCCTTTACCGACCAAGGTTTGATCGAGGGGGAGGCCCGTCCCCTACTCGAACTGAGGAAGAGGCTCGATGCGAAGGTTAAGATCCTCGCCGATGTGCACGTCAAGCACGCCGCACACCTGACCACACTCGAGGAGGCCGCTCTCGACGCGACGCGCAACCAACCCGACGGCCTGATCGTCTCCGGAATCGGAACGGGAAAACGAACCCCCCCGGAGGACCTGCAAGCGGTGAAGCAGATGACCTCCCTCCCGATCTTCATCGGGAGCGGTGTCCGAATCGACAACCTCTCCACCTACCGCGAGGCGGACGGGTTCATCGTCGGGGCCACCTTGAAAGAGGGTGGTGCGGTCAGGGCTCCGATCGATCCGGAACGGGTGCACGCCTTGGCTGAGGCGATCGCCGGACTGCGAACGAACGAATGAGCCGCATCGTTGTACTGGGGGATCTCAACCTCGACATCCTCGCAACACTCCCCGAGGAGCTCCCCCGAGAGGGAGAGGTGCGGAGCCCGATCCAGGTGATGCCCGGCGGCTCGGCAGGGAACTTCGCCCGCGCCGCCGCTCATGCGGAAGCAGAGGTGACGTTCATCGGATGTGTGGGAGACGACCTTGTGGGAGACCTCCTCGTTCGCTCCCTGCAGGTTTCCGGTGTCGATACGCGGGTCAAGCGCGTCGATCGACAGAGCGGAACGATACTCTCCTTGGCAAAGAAGGAAGGGAAAACAATGATCTGTTCACGTGGGGCGAATGACGGCCTCGATTACACCTGGATCGAAGAAGGCTTCTTCGTCAATGCCGATCACCTTCACCTCTCCGGTTACAGTTTCCTGACTCCTGCCCAATGTAGCGCAACGCACCGTGCGATCGAGATCGCTCATTCCTTGGATCTCACGATCTCGATCGATCCTCCGCCAGCAAATTTGATACGAAATTTCGGCGTTTCCGCCTTCCTCGCAGAGATCTCCACCGCTGATTTCATCTTCCCGAATCTCGATGAGGGAATGACTCTATCGGGAAAAGAAACCAAGAAAGAAATCGTAGATATCCTTGCTGAGCTTTTCCCTATGGGGGGTCTCACTCTGGGTAAAGAGGGATCACTTGCCTGGCACGGAAAGGAGCGCGATCGGTACGTGAGCCACCCGATCACCGCGGTCGATGCGACCGGTGCGGGAGACGCGTTCGCTGCCGGGTTCGTCGTCTCCTACCTCGAAGATCATGATCTAGCGCGCGCAAATCAACGGGGGAACAAAGCCGCGTTGCGGGTTCTCACGGAACGCGGGCCTCTCGCTGGCTCTCCAGGTACCCCTGCAGGATGAGGACGGCGGCGAGACTGTCACGCAGCCCCTTACGGCGCTTGCGCGACAGGTTCGCCTGCACGAGGACCCGCTCCGCCTCGACGCTCGTTAAGCGTTCATCGAAGGTGACTACCGGAAGACCGCTCTCCTCGCGCAATGCCGCGGCAAAGGCGACGACCTCGTCTGCCATCTCACCCGAGGATCCGTTCATGTTGAGCGGCAGGCCGAGGACGATCTTTGCAATCTCCCTCTCTTGTGCAAGTTGCACAAGGAAAGAAAGGTCGTCAGCAATCGTTGTGCGCACGTGGACGGGAAGGGGGGTGGCGAGTATCGCATCCTCATCGCTCAGGGCAAGGCCCAGTCTCTTGTGGCCGTAGTCGATCCCAAGGATGCGCATATCAGGTTCCGATGATCTCCAACGCTCGGCGGACGAGCTCCTTCAGTGGGAGATCATCCGCGCGTAGCCGTTCGAGCGCCTCCCGCGCCTCCCTCACCGAGAAACCAAGGGATTTCGACGTGAGAGCCCGCAGGGCGGTCTCCTCCTTCTTCGATAGAGGAAGCGATGGAGATACAAGATCGGTCGTCAGCTTATCGCGCAGCTCGATCAGGATCCGCTGTGCCGTCTTCCTCCCGATTCCCTTGACCGTCGTCAGCTGCTCAACGTCCCCGGAAGCGACCGCTACGACAAACTCATCCGGCGAGAGACTAGAGAGGACCTGCAAAGCCAGGCGCGGGCCGACCTGTCCCACCGGAAGAAGGGAGCGGAAGATCTCCCGCTCCTTGAAGCTCGCAAACCCGAAGAGAGAGATCCCATCATCACGCACGCTCATATGGACGTAGACGAGTCCCTCATCCCCACGGTGGTAGGTGGAGAGCGTTCGCACCGGACAGAAAACGCGGAAGGCGATCCCCTCGGTCTCGATCACTAGGTGATCGGTCGCCACACGAACCACTCTTCCGGTAATCGAGTCGATCATAGTTCCTCCTCCCAATGGGCCCGTGCCCCAGTCGCATCCTTGAGCTCCTGAGTGAATCGTTCAACGCGACTCGGAGGAATTGCGATGAGCACGCGTCCCCCGTCGTCGTAAGCGACCTCCTCCACCCGCACCGGGTGACGGTGGATCAACCCCATCACCCGCGAATTGATCTCTGATGGGAAGGTGATCGCAAGCTTCACTTCCCGGTGCCTCTCCACGATCGCCGCCGCAGATAGGGCCTTCTTCGTCGCGTCGGCATAGGCACGGATCAACCCACCCAACCCGAGCTTCTTCCCACCAAAATAGCGGACGACAACCGCCAGCACATCGTAGAGCTTCTCCCCTTCAACCTGCGCCACGATTGGCCCACCCGCCGAACCGGACGGCTCCCCAGCGTCGTTCGTGTACACGATCGGACTGGATTCCCCCATCAGCCGATAGGCGTAGCAGCGGTGCGAGGCATCGTGATACGCGTGCCTCACCTCCTCAAGGATCCCGGGAACTTCCTCCTCCGAAGTGATCGGATAGAGAAGGGCGATGAAGCGCGACTTCTTGCGTGTAATCTTCGCGATGGCGTGTTCCTTCAACGACAGATAGGAGTCGATCATGCGCGGCCCTCGAGCACGGTCCCCGACTCTCCCTGAAGGGCGGACACAAGATCGAACGCCTTTTCCACCGCAACTTCTTCCCCTGTGATCAGCAGGGAGACGCTCCCTCCCCCGCGGCCGACGCCCCCGTTTGCAATCTGGGTCACCTCGACAGGGAAGAGGGCCTCCAAAGCATCGATCTCCGTGATAACTCGGCCGACAAGGGGGAAGATCCCACAAGGGATCCCCATGCATCGGTCGACCTTCCCGCTCCCAAGCTCGCGCGCAAGGTCGGTGATCGAACTGTGGATCGTCTTTGCGAGGCCGATCGGGATTACGACGTCTACCCCGCGGGCGAGTGCAAGTGGGAGGTAACGGCCGACCGTCCCTCCGCTGGTCGCTCCTGTAAGGACCCCGACCACACCCCAGGGATCGATCGCGTTTCCGCCCTTGATGATCAGGTCCCCTGCCCCGAGGGAATCGAGCAGTTCCTGGGAATCCACCGTCACTTCTTTCCCTTCTCGTAGCACAATTTCACCGACTTCACCGACACGGGCGTTGATATTCCAGCGATCGTCGATGAACCCCGCGGCGAACGCACCGCGATCGATCGGCCGGTCTAGGATCTCTTCGGCGACGATGGCGTTCGTCGTCCCCAGGGTGATCAGCACCGTCCCTTTGGCGAGCACGTTCTTCACGAGCGGCGTCGCCGCCACTCCTTTAGCGATCAGCCTCTTGGACATATTTTCGTTCAGTACGACACAGGCTTTCATTCTTCTCCTAAGGTTTGTCGACAAAGCTCGCGATATGCTATAAGGTTCTATGTCGCAATTCAAAATTCACCCGAAAGGGGGAATGTAAAAGATGCGTTACAGCAACGAGGAGTACGAGAAGGACATGCGCGAGTTCACGTGGGAGATCCCCGCAGGCTACAACATCGTCGATGTCGTCGAAGGGCACGCCCGGGTGAACCCGGACAAGGTCGCCATCTTTTGGGAGGATGCCGACGGGAACAAACGTGAGGTAACGTTCTCTCAGCTAGTCGATGGAGCACATCGCTTTGGGCACGCGCTCATCGGGTTGGGCGTGAAGAAGAACGATCCGATCCTGCACGTGCTTCCCCGCCTTCCCGAGGCTCACATGGTGCAGCTAGGAACATTTGTCGCTGGCGGGGTCGCCGTCCCGTGTTCAGAGATGTTGAAGGCAAAGGAGATCGCCTACCGAGCGAAGGTGAGCGGGGCAACGGTGATCATCGCCGATATCTCGACCGCGGCCGTGGTGGAGGCCGCCCGCGCCGACTCACCACTCTCGACCCTCATCCTCATCGGCGGGGAACGCGAAGGGTGGATCAGCTTCTCCAAACTGATGAAAGAGAACTCTCCCGAGGGAAAGAAGGTCCCGGTCGCCGCCGACGATCCGATGACGATCAACTTCACCTCGGGGACGACCGGGAATGCCAAGCCGGTCGTGCACAAGCACCGTTGGATGTACTGTCATAATCACACCACGGCCCGCTATTGGTGGGGGGCGAGCGAGAACGACATCATCTGGGCGACTACCGCTCCTGGATGGGCGAAGTGGTACTGGAGCCCGATAGGCGTCGCCCTGACCACCGGGGCGAGCCAGCTGATGTACAACGGGCGTTTCGATGCCGAGCACTACCTGGAGCTGATCGAACGGTACAAGGTGACCAAACTGTGCGCGACCCCTACCGAGTACCGGCTGGTCGCGCAGCTCCCCGATATGGGGAAGTACAAGGGTGTGCTCGAGGATGCCCTCTCGGCCGGGGAGCCACTCAACGTGGAGCCGATCGAGGCGTTCAAACGCGCCTTCGGGGTGACGATCCGCGATGGGTACGGTCAGACGGAGAGCGTCTGTCTCGTCTGTAATTACCCCGGGCTCGAGGTGAAGCCAGGAGCGATGGGGAAGCCGACCCCTGGGCCGGGCGTCGTGTTGATCGACGAGGACGGGAATCCCGTCAAGCAAGGTGAAATCGGCGAGATCGCTCTCCGTCCGGATAGCCCGGCGATCTTCGACGGGTACTGGAAGTCCCCGGAGTTGGACAAGGAGGCGTTCTCCGGCGGGTGGTACCGCACCGGCGACCTCGTGCGGATGGACGAGGAGGGATATCTCTTCTTCGAAGGGCGGGCCGACGATGTGATCCTCACCTCCGGCTACCGGATCGGGCCGTTCGAGGTTGAGGACGCCCTGGTCAGCCATCCGGCGGTGGTCGAGGCAGCGGCGGTCGCTTCCCCGCACCGCGAACGCGGCGAGATCGTCAAGGCATTCGTGATCCTCGCCAGTGGATATGAACCCTCAGAGAAACTGGTGAAGGAGCTGCAGGATCACGTGAAGAGCGTCACCGCGCCGTACAAGTACCCGCGGGCGATCGACTTCGTCGATGAGCTCCCCAAAACGACGAGCGGGAAGATCAAGCGCGCCGTGCTGAAGCAGCGCGAATGGGAGGGATGGGACAGGAGATGAACCGTAAAGGAGGTTGTATCTTGAATTGTGATATTTGGCAAAGTATCTCTTCTTGCCTGCGTAACCCAACTGCACATCCAACAGAAAAAAGAAGATCGAAGTGGCTCGATAGCACGCTTCAAGGTCTGATCCCAAAGATAATGGGCACACTGGTTCTCCTCTTGCTCATTTCCTTCTCCGGGCTCAGCGGGGGGATCGGCGCTGGACTATCGTTCTACACGCTCGACCTCGCCCCGACCATGGCACAGATCCCTACGGCGGTTTCGGATTCCCTCGACGCGCTCGGAATCTCGGGTACAGATAAGAGCACGATCCTCGCCGATATCGAGGCAACCCTGGCACAGATCGAGGCGGACTTTCCCGTTTCCTCGATCCCGATCCCTCTCCTCGGCGGGTCGATCGGGATCTCTCTTCCATTCATCGTCGTCGATGAGCTCCGTATCTCAGGAGGGATCCTGAACGATTCGCTCCTGCGGGGGATGGCAGATCTCTTCGGCTTGCAACTGCCGAGCCCCCTCTTCGATGAGACAATAGATACCGGCCAGGGTACGGGAACGATCACGGCTGATCTCTCATTATCAACGTTCATGCTCTCAAGCGAACTCGCCAAGCGGTTCGACCTCATCATCGCCGGAATCGAGCTCGGTGTGGGGGTTGATCTCATTCAAGGCTCTGTCGTCCCGGAGGTCGATCCCGTCCTCCCCGGGTTCCAGCCGGAGGTCGATGCCGCTCTTGCCGCCCTCCACCTCGATGAGTTGCACTGGTCGGTGTTCGCCACCCACGTTTCACTAGGTGTGGAGCTGGGACCTCCATTCCTGCGCCTGTTCGCGCGGGGACAGATCCTCATCCCCATCAGTCATAGCACAGGGTGGTGGCCGTTCGCAACAGGTTCAATATCAGGGAGTATAGGGATCGTGATTCGGTTTTGATCGACGATCAAACACTGTTGACTAAGGCAATCGAGGCACGCGAAAATGCGTACTGTCCCTACTCGAAGTTTCCGGTTGGGGCGGCCCTCCTGTGTGTGGATGGAACGGTCTACACCGGGGTAAACGTGGAGAACGCCGTGAACGGCCTCTCCCTCTGCGCGGAGCGGGTGGCCCTGTTCAAGGCGATCTCCGCGGGAAAGCGGGAGTTCACGAAGATAGCGGTCGCCTGCAACGCAGAGCACTGTCAACCGTGCGGGGCATGCCGACAGGTCCTCTACGAACACGCCCCCGACCTGGAGATCCTCATGGGGAACCCGGAAGGGAGGTTTAAGCGCACGACGATCCGCGACCTGCTCCCGGAGGCTTTCTCGCTATGAGAATTGAGTGATCGGAAGATTGAACCATTGAGTGATTGAGCAAATGAAGAGAAAGGCATTACTTAAATACATCACACAACACGGCGCATCTCTTTTGCGGGCTTCCCGCTGTTTCGAGTGAGTAGCTGAGGACACGGTGTGGAACAGAGTCCCTCTTGCAAGAACGTGAAGCAGTAACGGGTAATGAGAAAGAACATAAGCATTCTCTCGCAGAGACGCAAAGTCGCAAAGGAAAAGCAGGGTACGGAAAGGAAGAACAAGAGGGGATGTTGGAGGGCCGTTCTTGGCGATCACTGCGTCTTGAGCGAGCGTAGCGAACGGGCGAGAGGACAGCATTCTGTCAGTTCTTGAGCAAAGGCAGGTGATTGGCAAATGAAGTTCAGAGCGGTTATCAGGAAAAGCGGAGACTGGTGGATCGGATGGCTTGCGGACTTGCCTGGTGTGAATGCTCAGGAAAGAACCAAGGAAGGGCTGATCGAATCACTAAGAATTGGTGCTGGAGATATGCTTACGACCCCTATTTCAGCACCAGAGGAAAACGAGGAACTGGTTACCATCGAGCTTAATTGAGACGCATTATGACCAACAGCAACGACCTAACGCCGGGGAGACCAGGAATACAGGAAGAACACGTCTTAGAACGATGCGGCAAATAACCCTTGGCAATCTGCTGAGAGAAAAAGCTTTTGCCTCTCGCAAAAATGCGAAGCCGCAAAGAACGACAAAAGAGGGAGAGAATTACAGGCAATAGAAATGAAAACTGGCTCTTCTTGGCGATCTTAGCGTCTTAGCGAGAGAAAGGAACCAAAGATCATGGCCTACGCTCGTCAAAGACGTCGCTGTCTTATTACCTCGAATGATCCGATCTCCCGATCACTCAATCATCCGATCATTCAATCTTCGCTGATTCGTTCAATGACCAGCGGGGGCGGTGTGACCGGGTTTTCGCCAATTGTGTAGGCCTCCTCCACCATCGCACGCGCGCGATCGAGGTTTGTCGTGTCGTTTACGTGCAGGATCGCAAGCGGTTCTCCTTTTGTCGCGGGGTCGCCTATCTTCCGCAGGAGCTCGATCCCCACGGCGTAATCAACCGTATCCTCCTTGATGAATCGACCGGCACCGAGGAGGTTCGCTGCCCGCCCGATCGCCAGGGCATCGAGATCGGCAACGATACCAGAACGCAGAGAGAGGGTGTTCACCCTCTGGCTCGCCGTGGGAAGGAGCGAGGGATCCTTAATCACGGCTGGATTCCCACCTTGATTCGCCACGAGCCTCTCAAACTTCGCAAGGGCTGATCCATCATGCAGGAGCGCTCGCATCGCTACGACCGCATCGTTGCGTGTGCTCTCCTTCCCGGAGAAGAGGAGGAGCTCTGAGCCTAGCTCACAACACAGGTCCTCCAGGTCCTGTGGGCCTTCCCCCTTCAAGACAGCGATCGCCTCTTTCACCTCGAGAGCGTTTCCGACCATCCTTCCGAGCGGTTGGGACATATCGGTAATCAACGCCGAGATCTTTCGCCCAAGGTGCGCGCCTATCGCAACAAGAGATCGCGCTAGGTGTCGTGAGTCTTCGAGTTCAGAGAGGAAGGCTCCGGCCCCGGTCTTGACGTCGATTACGATCCCCTTCGCCCCACCGGCGATCTTCTTCGACATGATCGAGGCGACGATCAGCGGGAGCGAATCGACAGTGGAAGTGACATCACGTAGCTCGTAGAGGAGTTGATCGGCAGGGACCATGTCCGCCGTGTGATCGGCAAGGGCAAAACCCGAATCCTCGACCAAACCCAGGAACTCCTCGCGGGAGAGGTCGGTGCGGAACCCAGGGATCGATTCCAGCTTATCGATCGTCCCTCCGGTGTGGCCGAGAGAACGGCCGGAGAGCTTGGCCACTGTAAGGCCCGCAGCAGCGAGGAGCGGGATCAGAATTAGAGAGGTGGTGTCTCCCACTCCGCCGGTGGAGTGCTTGTCGACCGGATAGCCGTGGAGCTTGGAGAGATCGAGCATCGTCCCGGAATGAGCCATGACATCGGTGAGGATCGCGGTCTCCTCGTCATCCATTGAGCGAAAGTAGACCGCCATCAGGAGAGCGGAGACCTGATAGTCGGGAATCTCCCCTTTGATGTACCCGCCGATCAGGAATTCGATCTCCTCGCGGGTGAGCTTCCCTCCATCACGCTTCTTTCTGACCAGGTCGACTGTTTTCATAGTGTTCATTCTAAAACGGAATTCCTATCCTGTCCAGTCAACCGTTCGTACAGGATCGATTCAGACTTTGAGAAGCCAAGGTATTCGTAGAACCGTTGTGCAGCAACATTCTTCGGACGCGTGAGGAGGCGAATCCCCGCAAGACCGAGATCCCGAACAAGGGCAACCCCCCTCCCCATGAGGGCAGTTCCCACCCCATACCGGCGATACCCGGAGAGGACGTGCAGTTCATCGAGGTAGAGAAAGCCGCCACGCCAGTCAAGCTTGGGTATGCGAACCAACGCGGCGTACCCCACCGGTTTACCACGAGAGAGGGCGAGCAGGAACCACGCCGAGTCGGAAGAGAGCGCATCGTATCTTGCAAGACTCTCCCGTACCCCTGCATCAGGGGCACTATCCTGCTTCCGACCTCCTTCAAGAGCGTCCTCCGCGTGGATCGCACGCAGGAGCGCGGCCAACACAGGAAGATCCCCTTCCTGTGCGATGATAACCTCGATAGGCGCGGAAGGATTGGAAGACATATCGCTACAATAAGTAAAATCGGCTGAACCGTCCACTCTCTCCGGCTGACTCCCTGCGCCCAAATCGGTATACTTGCATCCGGAGGTGGAACGATGCCAGATTTCCCACGGTTTCTGTTTCGCGTGAAGGATAGACAGATTGAAGAGGAAGCAAAGAAGATGGTCGCAAGCATCGGGCTTACCGATATCGAGATCCGCCGGGACGACACGATCAAGGACGCCTGGTTGGAGGATAACAAGATGCTCAAGACAACCTACGGGTTGGAAGATATCCAGGCGTACCTGGAGAATCTTACTTCTTAATCGGGAGATCGGAAAATTGAGAGATTGAGTGAGCGGGAGATTGAGTGATTGTAGTTGTCAATCATTCAATCACTAAGTCTCTCAATGATTCAATTACTGTTAGTTGAGTCGTTCGCGCAGTCGCGAGGAGCTGTAATCCATCACCATGACGGCGAACATGATCAGGAGCATAAGCACGATGGCCTGGTCCCAAACCCAATTTCTTGTCAACTGAAGGAGTCTTTGACCGATTCCGCCTCCTCCGACTAGACCGATGATCGTCGCCATACGAACGTTGATGTCCCAACGGTAGATCGTGAACGAGAGATAGGGGTTAATAATCTGAGGCACGACACCGTAGAGGATGACCTGAAGCCGGCCCGCGCCGGTTGCTCGAATCGCCTCAACGGGCCCTGGGTCGATCGACTCCAGGCGTTCGGAGTAGAGCTTGGTCAGATCGGCGACGGAATGAACGAATAAGGCAAGGGCTCCTGCGAACGCTGATGCTCCCGTTCTTACCCAGACGACGAAGATGATCGCCCAAATGAAGGGCTGGATCGAGCGGATGATGCTCATAATAACACGGAGCGCAGTATAGATTGATCGTCCAACAATCCCGTGCGCCAGATTCCGGGCAGCGAAGAAGCTAAGCGGAACAGCGACAACGACACCAAACAGCGTCGCCATGAACGCCATGAATAAGGTGACGATGAGCAGACGGATACCAAGTCCCAGGATGGACCAATCGGGATGAAAGATCTTGTTCCAAATCTCTGACGTTGAGGATGCATTCGTGAACAGCTTGACAAGATCGACGTGGGTAAACAGGGCCGAGGCAAGATACATGGCAAGGCCCAGAAGGATCACAGCAACCGCCGAACTGCAGCGATACCAAGGAACACGTATCTCGTCGATCTCCGCAGCGCTCGCAGAACGGAACCCAAGGAGTCGATCATGCCATGGTATGTAGCGCGTGGTTAAGATAACCTGTAATAGGAGAGCGGGCATCACATGCAATAGAAGGACGCGCAAAGATCGACGCCCTAATGATACCCACCAGGATCCGTTCTGTTCGTCGACGAGCCGCCGACCCAGGAGCTTCATTCCCGGACTCAATCCAAAGGATTGCCACATCAGGGCCAGCTCGATTACACTGACAACCATGATCCACCACGGCACAGAGAGGAAGTCGCGTGTCTGGTGAACTAGGTCGTTCCAGATGTAGGATCCGAGCCACCATAGAGAAACCAGAATGAGTACATCAGTCACCAGTACGCTCACATCCTTGAGGAACGCGCGGCGTGCCTTTCTCCAGTTTGGGCGCTCGGTCATGAATCCAGCGTAGTACTTTTCTTTCATCTCTTATCCAATCTTCTCACGAACCCTGGCACTGATGTAATCCAGAATCCAAACGATGATCACAATCGCAACGATCACTGCCCCAACTTGATTCCAAGCATCATCCAGACGTCCTACCTCGTTCTTGAAGTAGAAGAGGAGCGTCCCGATGCCACCACCACCGACCAGAGCGATGACCGTGGCCATGCGGATGTTGATGTCCCAACGGTAGAGAGTGAACGCCAGGTAGGACGGTATAATCTGTGGAATGACACCGTAGATCACCACCTGCCACCGGCGGGCACCTGTCGCAGCGATCGCCTCAAGCGGCCCCGGATCGACCGCCTCCACCTGTTCCGAGTAGAGCTTGCCCAGCGCAGCAATGGTATGGAAGAAGAGAGCGAGCGCCCCGGCGAAAGGATTCCCGAATCCCACCCACACGGCAAATAGAACGGCCATTAAGATTGATTCGATCGATCTTAGCGCATTAAATACCGTGCGCATCAGAGTATAGATGAGCCATCCGACAGCGTTGAAGCCCATGATATTGCGCGCACCAAGGAAACTGAGAGGGAAAGCCACGATGGCTCCACTAACCGTAGCAAAGAAAGCCATGAAGATGGTCTCCATCATGTAGTAGGTGATGGAGTAGAGGTGTCCCCGCTCGTTCACGCTCTCGGTCAGGTACGTGAAGCTGGGGGTGACCAGGTCGTGCCATATATGACCCGACTTGCCAACCCGGTCTACCAACATCTGAAGGTTGATCGCGGTGATCTTCCAGCCGAGCCAAAAGGTCAAGCCGAGCAATCCCGCAACACAGAGACCGCGATACGTAAGGTACCACTTTCTCGGCTTCTCCGGGGGAAGATCATCCTTGATCTTGGCGACCTGGAACATACACCCGGCCCTCTCTCCATCATGAAGGAGCATCCCCAGCGGTCGATCGCCGAAGAGGGCGAGCGGTTGAAGAAAAAGCTTCAGGTGTAAGGCAACATACCGGCGCAACCTCTGGCTCATCCTCGGTGGAGCGTACTCTGACCCAAGGAGTTTAAGTCCAAACAGGTTGAGGCCGATCGACTGGCCAAACGCGTGGCTGAGCATGGCCAGCTCAAACGTGGCCAGGATGACCACAGGCCAACCCCAAGCTGGTAATGTGAGCCTGCCGTAGAAATTCACGTATCGGAGGTACCAGTACTTGTTCAGTAGGTACATCACTCCATAAACAACGTACCCCCACGAAGCCCAATCCAGCATGAACGCGGAGAGCCTTGGACGAAGCACTGCAAGACGATCCAGTAAGGAGTACCGTCTAGCGGACTTCGACTTCTTCGGCTTCTTCACCGTAGATCTCCTTGAATTTTGCCTCATCGATCTCAGTTGGCAGTCCTTCGAAGACGATCTCCCCGTCTTTGAGTGCGAGGATTCTGGTACCGTATCTGCGCGCCAGCGAGAGGAAGTGAAGGCTAGCAATTACCGTGACGCCGTCCTCTCTGTTCATCGTTTCCAAGTGCTGCATGACGGAGTGCGATGTTGCTGGGTCCAGAGCCGAGACAGGCTCATCGGCCATCAGAAGATCGGGCTGCTGCATTAGGGCGCGGGCAATACCCACCCGCTGCTGCTGCCCACCGGAAAGTTCGTCGGCACGCTTGTAAGCCTGTTCAGGGATACCGACTCTATCGAGGTCAGCCATCGCCATATCGATATCCTGCTTGGAGAACTTGTGGATGGCTGATGCAGCGGGACTCACGTAGCCCAGGCGGCCAGAGAGCACGTTGGTGAGCACGGTGGATCGCTTCACCAGGTTGAACTGCTGGAAGATCATCGCCATTCGCCTGCGAATCTGGCGAAGCTGGCGCGACGAGGCGCGTGTCACATCGATTCCGTCGAAGACAATGGTCCCGGCGGTTGGCTCGATCAGCCGATTGATGCACCGCAGCAACGTAGATTTTCCCGAGCCGGACAACCCAAGCAGGACGAGGAACTCCCCGCGTTTCACCGTGAAACTAACGTCGTTTAGAGCGAGGACTTCGCCGCGCTCATAGATCTTTGTTAAGTGCTCTATTCGTATCAGGTCATCCATCATTTAGAGGATCCTTTAAAAAAATGCGGGAGAGGTCTCCCTCCCCCGCATTAGAATCAATCTAGCCTATCAAGGCAAGCCCTAGCGCTCCGGAATCGGAACACCGATGATGGCGCGGTATCCGTCGTAGAAGCTATCGTCTATGTCGGCGACAGCCGTCCACTCGTAGAAGCTCGGGTCGCCCCACAGGGCCTGACCTTCGTCTGTGGCGATGTGCGTCTTGATCGCCTCGACGATTATATCGGCAATATCGACCGGGAAGTCCGGACCGAACGCCAAGCAGTCATTCGGGATCGGGCCGATGTTCATCACAACGCCGATATCCGTGAGAACCGTGTCAAAGTCATAGGTGCTCTTCACCGCGCGGCGAAGATCAAAACAGGTCCCGAGGAACTCCGGACGGAACAGCTGATTGTTCCAGCGATCCCACAACCACATCTCAGGATCGTCGCCGAAGTCCCACTTGTCGCCCGCCCAGTCGGAGGGGGCGCCGGGAGCGGAACCGTAGCCGGTGCAGAAATCTCCCTGGCCCTCGATCAGCGCGACCATCGAGTTGGTGTGCCCGCCGGTCGTAACAATGTTAGAAAACTCGATTCCGTTCTGCTCGAAAACCATGTTCGGGAAGACGTACCCGGACGTGGAGCCGGTGTCGTTGTAGATCCAGACCTTTCCGTTCAGATCTTCAAGCCCCTTGATCCCGCTGTCGCGGCGCGCATAGAGACTGGCATAGTACCACGAGTATCCGTAGCGCTCCGATCCAAGACGCGGGCTGACGTCTCCGCCTGTCCGGTCGTAGATCCGGATGTACTGGTCGGTCGTCGGCATTCCGAACGTGTCACCCTCGGACGCTGCGAACGCCTCGATCATTGCCGTGTAGTCTGCCTGCAGGCTCGAAACAATGTACAAGCCCGTCAACTCGAATATCGCCTCTGCGATCTGCTGTCCGGTCTCTTCGACCGTTGCACCCTCCGTCGACGGAACGAGAAGCATGTAGATCGGCTCATCCGGACTGGATCCGGGCTGAGAAAAACCAAGGACCCCGATCGCCAAGACAGCGATCAGTGTCAGAGCCAAAATGTTACGCATCCTGCCACCTCCTATAGGTTTGGAAACGCCCTTCGGGGACGCGATAATCACTCTTCTTTGTTTCTCGTGATACCACACCCCCGCTTTGTTGCTTACACCTCTATCATAGGTTCTATCGAACGACAAGTCAACTGTGAGATCGTGTCGCTCTCCCGCCCAGGGCTTTTCCCAGCCTCTTTAGAAAGCGCTCTTTTAGCCCTTTATAAGGATGAATACTCCTCCACCTTTACGTCCGCTTGCTGCAGCATCTCCAACCCTAAGAGATCGGGATAGCCCTCCGCGTAGACGATCCGCCTCACGCCGGCGTTGATCAGCATCTTGGCACAAACAGTACACGGGGCGGTTGTACAGTATAAGGTTGCCCCTGCGGTAGACACCCCGTGAAGCGCAGCCTGAATAATGGCATTGGCTTCGGCGTGAGTCGCACGGCAGATTTCTTGCCCCTGACCGCTGGGGATACCTTTTTGATCTTTTAAACAGCCGAGTTCGAGGCAGTGCGGAAGACCACGCGGTGCTCCGTTATAGCCTGAGGAGATGATATGTTTACCTCTAACCAATAGCGCGCCAACGTTGCGATGCAGACAGGTGGAGCGGCTGGAGACAAACCGGGCTAGCTGCATGAAATACTCGTCCCAAGATGGTCGTTGATCTTCCATGGGGTTATTATACTGGATAACCATAATCTGCTGAATCCGGAGGGGAAAACGATGAGAGTAGAATTGATTGCCGTAACTCAGTATCTGAACCAAGAGGGCCCGGAGAAGCTCCTGGAACGAGCGGGTCGTCTCTGCTACGCCAGCGCCATGGGCGATACCACCAAGTTCCTTCGCGCCCGAGTCAGAGAAGGGCACCTCTCTTTAATCGAACACGCCACTGCATCGTTCTACATTAGCGGAATCAGTCGTACCTGTAGCCATCAACTCGTCCGCCATCGCCTCTGCTCATTCTCCCAACGCAGCCAACGATACGTTGTTGAAGACAGAACCGAGTTTGTTATTCCCCCATCGATAGCGCAGAACGAAGAGGCCTCCAGGATCTACCATGGCTTCGTCAACCAATCTCGGGATGTCTACAAAAGCCTCAGAGAACTTGGAATACCTAAGGAAGACAGCCGGTTCGTGCTCCCCAACGCCACCTCAACAGAACTCATCATGAGCCTTAACTTCCGCGAGGCACTGCATATGTTCCACGTTCGTATCAGCCCAGCCGCCCAATGGGAGATCCGTGAAGTCTGCTCACGGATGCTGGAGGAACTTGCATCGGTCGCCCCCGCCGTTTTTGGAGATCTACGTGCCGAGCTGCGGGAAAAACACCCACGGGTTTTCAGTGAGTAGTAGGTAGTAGGCGGTGTGTTGGGTTTGTAAGGTTCATTGGGTTCATAGGAATTATAGGCCAGCCGTCTTTTCGCAGCGCCGGAGACAATTCCTCCCCTCAAGCAATGCCTGACCTTCCGACCACAAGCTACAAACCACAAACCACAAACCACTCACCGCTGCGAACGGCTGCCAGGTTTAACGAGGGGAATCCCGCGCCGGCACAGGGGGCAGTCTGCTGGTTCGTAGATAGGGATCTGCATCCGCGAGGTAGAGACGACAGGGAACGGAAGAACGCTCTCCTTCGCCCGGCGATCGACTATACAGGCGATCCCCACCACCTCTGCGCCGTGTGTCCTCACCACCTGCGCGACCTCAAGCGACGAGCGGCCTGTGGTCACCACATCCTCGGCGAGGAGCACCCGTTCTCCCTCCTCGATCTGGAACCCCCGCCGTAGGGTCATCATTCCCTCTTTCCGTTCGGCGAATATGCCACGAACCCCAAGGACACGCGCAAGCTCATACGCGATGAGAACACCGCCGAGGGCCGGCCCAATCACCACATCGGGGCAGCCAAACGGACCGGCCTTCTCCGCGAGCGTCAGGCAGACCCGATGGGCCAACTCGGGGTGTTGTAAGAGCCTGGCGCACTGGATGTATCGAGCAGCGTGCTTCCCGGAAGAGAGAAGGAAGTGCCCGTCCAGAATCGCCCCTGTAGAAACAAGCAACTCCAAGACCTCTTTATCGGTGAGCGCAGCCACGAATCTCCTCCCAGTTTGATAGTCCTTCTCTCTCCATATATTGGAACAATCCGTCGATCATCCTCGGCCCGATCAATGGGTCGATGAAGTGGGCCGTTCCCACCTGCACCGCGCAAGCTCCGGCCATGATGAACTCGACCACGTCCTGCCAGGTGGCGATTCCGCCAATGCCGATGACGGGGATCGTCAGTGCGGCGGCAAGTTCATAGACGACCCGTAAGGCAATCGGCTTGATCGCCGGGCCGGAGAGGCCGGCGAAGATCCGATCGAAGACCGGCCGCCGCTCGCCGATGTCGATAGCGAGACCTCGGACGGTGTTGACGGCACAGACCGCGTCGACCCCTTCCTTCTCTGCGGCAAGGGCCACCTCGAGGGGGGCGTCGGGAGGGAGCTTCACCCACAAGGGCTTTCGGCAGACTTTCCTCGTCTCTCGTACCACCCGTGCGACCGCCTCGGTTTGTTGGCCCAGCATTGCCTCCGAGACGTTGGGACAGGAGACGTTCAGTTCAACGGCGGCGACCGCCGAGGAAGAGAGCCGTTCCGCCGCTTCTGCATAGTCCTCGGGGGTTTCCGCCCACACGTTGGCGATGGTGACCAGCCCCTGGCTTATCATGCGCGGAAGTTCGTCCCGGAGGAAGGCATCGATCCCTGGGTTCTGGAGGCCGATGGAGTTGAGAAGGCCACACGGTGTCTCCCAGAGCCGTGGGCACGGGTTACCCTCCCGTGGGTGGAGGGTCAACCCCTTGCTGCAGACGGCACCGAGTTGCGAGACGTCGTAGAGGTCCGCGTATTCCTGGCCGAAGCCGAACGTTCCTGAGGCGGCGATAATCGAATTCCGAAGCACAAGGCTGCCGATCCGCACCGATAGGTCATGCATCCCACAGCACCTCCTGGGCAGGAAAGACCGGCCCGTCGCGGCAGACGCGCTTCGTGCCGGATCGCATCCTCACCGTACAGCCCAAACAGGCTCCAACGCCACAGGCCATCCTCTCCTCCAATGAGACGAACAGGGGCACCTTCGCCCCGTGGCAGATCCTACTTAGGGTCGCCAACATAGCGCGAGGGCCACAAGCATAGCAGGCATCATAGCCGCCGGGGGAGAATATCTCGGTGACCAGCCCTCTTCGCCCCCCTTCTCCGGACTCGGAGGAGACGTAGACCCGGTTTGTTACCCGCTCAAACTCCTCCAGCAGAAAAGGACTCCCTTGAAAGCCAAGGTAGATCTCCACGCCGTTGAATACCTTGGCGGTGTAGAGCAACGGAGCGATCCCCAATCCCCCGCCGATCAGCGCTATCCGCTTTCCCTCCTGTTTCCAGCCGTTCCCCAGTGGACCCAACAGCCTCAGCTCATCCCCGGGTAAAAGGCGGCTTAAAAGGTCTGTACCCCGACCCCGAACCTTGTAGAGAAACGTGATCCCCTCATCGGTTCGGTCAAAGACGCTCATCGGACGAGAAAGCAGGGGGTCAAGGTCCCATGACCTGAGCATATAGAACTGTCCGGGCCCGGCCGGAAAACGCCCTCCCGCTTTTAGCAGGAAGACGCCGGGGGCGACCTGTTGATTTTTCAAAACCGGGGCTCTCCGAACAGCTATATCATCCATTGGCGGATATCATCTCTCATAGCCAGGGCCGCCTCCCGAGCATACTCGGCATACCTATGATCACCATCCGGTTTGCTCTTGTAAGCCCCCAGAATCGATCTGGAAGCATTCACCACGGCCCCGTTCCCGTGAACGAATGCCGGCGCGACCTCTCGCCCACTACCACCTTGAGCCCCGTAGCCAGGGACCAAAAGGAAGAGCGATGGAAAGGCTGCCCGCGCCATAGCCAACTCCTGTGGGTGCGTCGCCCCCACCACACCTCCGATAAGGCTGTATCCACACTCCCCCAGGTACGGCTCACCCCAACAGTGAACCCTCTCGCCAACGGTCATGAAAACGGGGCGCTCAGGGCAACTGAGGTCTTGGAAATCCCGAGCCGAAGGGTTGGAGGTCCTTATTAACACGAAGAGCCCCTTCTCCCCTCCTTGAAGGTAGGTCGAGTACGGAGAGATGGCATCGAAACCCATATACGGGTTGACCGTTATGAAATCGGCCTCAAAGTCTCCTGAAAAATGTGCTTTAGCGTACATCTCCCCGGTGGAAGCGATATCCCCCCGCTTGATATCCCCAATCACAAGCACGCCTTTGCTTCTAGCATACGCAAGGGTATCCCGGTAACAGGAAAGCCCATCCACACCCAATGCCTCGTAATGCGCAATCTGTACCTTGTAGCAAGCGACGAGATCCAGCGTAGCATCTATGATCTTTCGGTTGAACTCGAAGGTGGCAGCCCCAGGAGATCTCCTGGGGGTAAGGGAAAGCGGCAATAGTTTGGGTGATGTATCCAACCCCACACAAACCGGCCCCCGCTTTGCAACTGCGTCAAACAACCTGTCGATAATCATCGAAATCCCTTCCCGCAACCTTTCCGTTAATGCAGATCACTTCCCCTCTGTGGATAGTGGCCCATACCTTTCCCCAAAGGATCGTCCCTAAAAGGGGGGAGTTGGTCCCCTTGGAGCAGAGACTCTCCTTCGTTACCGTGAAAGATTCGTCCTCCTCTATCAGCACCACATCGCCGTCGTAGCCGACGCAAAGCTCGCCCTTCTTAAGGCCCAGCATGCGGGCCGGTTTTGAGGACATGTACTTGATGAGGGCTGAGAGGGGAAGCCTCCCCTCTTTTACCAACCGCGAATACACCAAGGAAAAGGCCGTCTCTATGCCTGAGATTCCGGGGATTCCCTTCTCCTTATCCTGCGGGGTGTGTGGAGCGTGGTCGGTGGCTATGGCGTCGATCTGATCCTCCTTCAAGGCTTTGACCAAGTGCTCCCTTGTGGCCCGGTCCGGGAGCGGGGGGTTGACGGTGTACTCCAGTTCCCGATCAAGGCACAGATGGTGGGGGGTCACCTCACAGGTCACCGGCACCCCTCTGCTCCTGGCCGCGGAGAGCATCTTGATGGTCTCCACGGTGCTCACATGAGCGATGTGCAGGTGGCATCCGGTATAGCGGGAAAGCCAGAGATCACGGCCGACCATCAGTTCCTCGGCAAGCCCCCGGTCCGGGATGTCGAGGTATTCGCAGTGAGGGAATATGGGCCGGAGGAGGGAAGCGGCCTTTTGGCAGGCTCGAAGCATGATGTCAGGCCGTTGTACCCCCATCCCATCGTCTGAGAAGGCCCACACGTGAGGAGCCAGCCCGTCCATGTCGCTCAGTTCTTCGCCGCGCAGGCCGCGGGTGATGGCGCCCACGGGGAAGACTTCGACCAGGCCGGCCTCCTCGGCCTTCTTCCGGATGTAGCAGGCGATCTCAGGTTGGTCACAGACCGGATCGGTGTTAGCCATCACGGAGACGGCGGTGTACCCTCCTTTGGCGGCCGCCATACTGCCGGAACGGATATCCTCCTTCTGGGGAAAACCTGGATCGCGAAAGTGAGCGTGGAGGTCGACAAAGGAGGGTAAGAGAGTCCGGCCGCCTCCTTGGATGACGGGAACGTCGCTAATCTCCAGTCGTTCGCCGATAGATTGGATCACCCCGTGCTGAATGTAGAGGTCTCCCCGGCGGGCCCCGGACTTATCGACGAACCTAACATTTTTTATGAGTATATCTTTACTCACACCTTAACCCGCTCACCGCAATAGAAGCACTTGTATTCCTTTGTCTCTTTATCGACAAGCATAAAGATAGAAGGCCCATGTCTTTCGTAAGAGGTAATGCACCGGGGGTTCTTGCACTCGATCAACCCCACCACCCGTCCTGGAAGCTCAACCGTAACCTTGTTGGTGACCTTCCCGTCCTCGATGAAGTTGACGGTGGTACTGGGATCTAGGAGGCCCAACATGGTCAGATCTAGGTTCAAGATGTCCGATATCTTGATCATGTCCTTCCGTACCATCTTGGTGCTCGGAACATTCATCAACAGAGCGACCGAGTACTCAGCATTCCTCAGGCCAAGTCGCTCGAATATCTTGATCCCATTACCCGCTTGGATGTGATCCAGCACGATCCCCTTCTTAATAGCATCCACTCTCAGCATTCACACCACCTCAAGCAAATAGGCAATCAGGGCCATCCTGACAAACATTCCTAATCGGGCCTGTTGAAAGTAGACCGCTCGCTTGTCCTTGTCCACTTCACCGGTAATTTCAGTGACACGCGGTAACGGGTGCATAACGATCATCCGTTCCTTGGCCAATGCCATCTTCTCCGGGGTCAAGATATATGTATCACGCAACTTAATGTAGTCTTCCTCATTGAAGAACCTTTCTTTCTGGATCCGCGTCATATAAAGGACATCCGCCTCACGTAATCCCTTCTCCATCCTGGTGGTCTCTTGAATCTCTACCCCAGCGCCCCCATCCAGAACCTCTTCCTTGACATGTTCGGGGAGCCTAAGTTCCTCGGGGGAGATCAAGAAGAAGCGCGTCTTGCCACGACGCGCCAAAGCCTTAATTAGCGAGTGTATCGTCCGGCCGTACTTAAGATCCCCACACAGGGCGATAGTGAGATTATCGAGCCGCCCTTCGTACGTTTGGATGGTGAACATGTCCGTTAAGGTCTGTGTAGGATGTTCACGCGCCCCATCACCACCATTGATTACCGGTACCGGAGCATACAGGGAAGCCAATCTGGCCGCGCCTTCCTTGGGATGACGCAGCACGATGATGTCCGCATAACCAGCGGCTGTACGGATCGTATCAGCCAAAGTTTCTCCCTTGACCGCTGAACTGGTAGCGGAGTTAGCAACACTCAGGACCTGCCCGCCCAACCTCATCATCGCCGCCTCAAAGGAGAGGCGGGTGCGGGTGCTCGGCTCATAGAAGAGTGTTGCCATCAGTCTTCCGCTGCAGAGAGACTGGTACTCAGTGGGAGAGGCTATGATCTTATTGGCAAGAGAAAAGAGCGCGTTATATTCCTCTGTGGAGAAGTCCAAGGAATCGATAAAGTGCTGAACTTTCACGTCGTCTCCCATTGCTTTTAGCACAGATTATAAAGTATTGTGAAAGTAGGGCAAGAGGCCTCTCCATTCATTTTGCGACTGACTCACGACCAAGACCCCACATCTTCTCACAGGGTCAAGATCATTTCACCTCAACCACAGAGGAACTCCGAATTCACACGCGGGGCGGACAACCCTTTCCCTTCCGTTACGCTTCACTCCCGCTTATACGGCTGGCCGAGCGCTTTTGGAAAACGCACCCGTCCGATCACTCCCGAAACCACCAGAAGGGTCACGATGTAGGGGAGCATCTGAAGGAATTCCGCAGGGATGGGGAATCCAGGAATGGTGTCAACCCACAAGCCAAGACTGCGAAAGAATCCGAACAACGCTCCCCCAACCAAAGCAAGAATGGGATTCAATCCGCTGAAGACAACCGTAGCCAGAGCAATAAACCCGCGGCCTGCAGACATTCCTTTCGTTACGAATCCGAACCATGCGACACTCATGTAGGCACCGCCTAAGCCAGCAAGCATTCCCCCAACGGTAGACGCAACGAGACGGACGCGATTCACGTTAATCCCTGCAACATCTGCTGCTTCCGGCGACTCGCCGACAGCCTTGAGGATCAAACCCGCCCGCGTGCGTCTCAGGAACCAATAGATGACAAATGGAAGAGCGAGAGCAATGAAGATCACTGGACTCAGAAGCCCAAAAGGTGTGTTCAACCGAGTGAGTTGAAATTCAGATGGGATTGAGAAAGCACCAGCATTGCTGCTGAAACGAATCATCCCGAACTCAACGAATCCGATAGCCAGCAGATTGATGCCAATTCCAGCGACCATCTGAGTTCCCTTCCAGTAAGTGCTAACGATAGCAAAGAGCAAACCCACGAGAGCTCCTACCCCCATTCCAATAGCAAGCCCTCCGATAGGTCCTACTATCGTGGCTCCAAAGGCACCTGCGAACGCACTGACCAGAAGAATCCCCTCAAGGCCGATGTTGAACAAGCCAGCAGTTTCTCCAATGATCTCCCCAACCGCGGTCAGCGTGATAGGAACCATAGCTCTAAGCGTAAACCCGATGAGCGTTAGAATCATCTCGATTGCCTCCTTCCAGCCGAGCTGCCTAGTTGCCTCAAGTCCCGAACAAGTTTGACGGAGTACCTTCTTATGGCGGGGAAAATCCTTGCAAGCTCTGGTATTGACATTGTGAAAACAATGACACCCATAACAAGACGAACCATCTGTACAGGGACAGGACTCGATCCTAGCTGCATCAAACGACCACCTGCGTTCAACCCACCGAAGAACAGCGCTGAGAAGAGAATGCCAATCGGATGATTTCGCCCGACCATGGCCACGGCCATACCATCAAATCCGACATTTGTCAGTTGGCCATGAAGTCTATACATCGCATGCGTTGAGGAACTTCCAAGAAGGATCATTGCTGCTGCCAACCCTGCGCTCACCCCACCCAGGATGAAACTGAGCAGAATCGTTCGCTTGTTCTTGATACCACCATAACGTGCGGCAGACGGATTCAATCCTGCCGCGCGTACCTCGTATCCGATCGTTGTATGCCACAATATAAAATAAATAATTAGGGAAAACCCTATGGCGACAAACACAGCGTAGGTAAGGTCAGTTCCTTTGACCAGCTTGGAGAAGATGGCTGTTGACGGAACGGGAATCGTCTGATCTGCGGATCTGGGATTCATAAGAATAGTCCCGATCAAGTAGATAGCAAGAAAGTGGGCAATCCAATTGAACATGATCGTCGATACAACTTCATGCACACCGCGTGTCAGTTTGAGCAAAGCAGGCCCTATACTCCATATAGCACCCGCAACCATGGCAAACAAGAGCGCGACGACGTGGTGAAGTCCTGGAGGGAGTGAAAAGAACCCAACGGAGACCACAGCCAATCCAGCCATGATCAACTGTCCCTCGGCACCGATGTTGAACATCCCAGCGCGAAGGCAGATCGAGAACGTCAGAGCTGTCAGAATCAATGGGGCGGCGATCGCACCCGAGTCAGCAAGCCCCCACTTGTCAGCAAACGCTCCCTTGAGCATTGTAGAGTATGCAGCAATCGGATCATATCCCCATAACCACATGACCACTGCACCGATCAGAAGGCCAATAATGGCGGCAAGTACAGACTCGATGGCTGGATGAAAGCCTGTCAGGGTACGATGAATGCCCCGTAAGTACCGGGGCGAGTTCCGTTCGAGTTTCTCTTCTCTCATTCCGCCTGCTCCTCTGGCTTAACCCCGCCCATCAATAGCCCTATCTGCTCTCGATTCAGATCGTCCGGCGAACATATGGTCATGAATTCCGCCTCGTACATGATGGCGATCCGGTCGGCCAGTGCCAAGATTTCGTCAAGGTCGGCCGAAACAAGAAGGATTGCCCGGCCCGCATTGCGCATCTCGACCAACAGGTCGCGGATGTACTGAGCGGAGCCGATATCCAATCCCCGCGTCGGCTGCGCAGCGACGATGATATCAGGGTTCTTGGCGAGTTCCCGTCCAACGATCAGCTTCTGCTGGTTCCCTCCGGAGAGGCTTTTCGCCGGAGCGCCCGGCCCGGTAGCCTGAATGTCAAAGCGTTCCATCAGATCCCGCACGTGTTGATTGATCTTCCCCCATCGGAGAAACGACATCGGTCCTTTGAACTCGTCCCATTGATGCACACCAAGAATGGCGTTCTCGGCCAGGGTGAACGGGAGGATGAGCCCCAGTTCCCATCGGTCCTCGGGGATATGCGCCACGCCAAGACGGTAGATCTGCCGCGGGTCGAGTCCGATAATGTTCGTCCCGTTGATCGTGGCAACCCCGCTCGTGGGGACACGAAGGCCGGTCAACGATTCGACAAGCTCGGTCTGTCCGTTCCCCTCCACGCCGGCAATTCCGAAGATCTCGCCGCCAAAGACATCAAACGTCAAGCCGTGGACCGCGATGTCGCCGGTGTTGCTCTTAGACACAAGATCCTCTACGTGAAGAACGCTGGTCGCAATCCGATCGACTGCCTTGCGCTCCCGTTTCAACGGTAACTCCTTGTCGCTCAGATCAACCGCAGTAGCTTCCTGCTCGAACGCTTGGCCGACCATCAGCCGCGCCAGCTGCTCGGTGGTCGCTGTCTCCGTGGGCACGTCGCCGACAGGTTCTCCGTGACGAAGAACGATGATGCGGTCGGTGATCGACTGCACCTCCTTCAGCTTATGAGTGATCAGAATGATCGACTTGCCGTCGTTCCGCAGGCGTTTGAACAATGCGAACAGTTCATCGACCTCCAGTGGCGTCAGCACGGAAGTCGGTTCATCAAGGATCAACAGATCGACATCACGGGAAAGGACCTTGAGAACCTCCACCCGCTGCTGTTCACCCACGGCGAGCTTCTCCACTGGCACATCGAGCGGAACATGAAGCCCACTTTCTTCCATCAAGGCCTCTAGGCGCTCCGTCGCCTTTGAAAGCTGGATGCGGCTAAAAGGGTTCTTGTGCGACAGCGCGACGTTCTCTGCCGCAGTCAACGTGCCCACAAGAGCAAAGTGCTGGTGTACCATGCCGATCCCGAATTCGAGCGCCGCTCGCGGACTCGAGAAATGAACAAGGCCCTTAGGCGACACGACACGGCCACTCGTCGGTGGCAGCAAGCCGGACAGGATCTTGGTTAACGTTGTTTTTCCTGCGCCGTTCTCTCCCAGCAATCCGATGATCTCACTCGGATGGATTTCAAGTGTAGCTTCCTTCAGCGCAACCGTCCCATCCGAGTAAACCTTGGTGATCCCCTCACCGCGAAGGAAGTACTCATTCTTCGACGCTTCGGCAGGCGTATTTTGTCTCTGCGAAGTCATTGGCTCCCCCAGCCCCCTCGTTTCGCTGACACAGCGTGGAAAAGGGAGAGAGGAAGCACGTTCCTCTCTCCGTCAAACTCAGATTTGGACTGGTCCACAGTCCTATGGTGCGCCAAGCGTGTACTGTTCCCGAATGGCGGCCATATCATCGTCGGTGTTCGCCGTCGGAACAGCAATCGAACCATCAAGAATGCCAGCTTCGAGCTCCGCAATCGCTGTCCAGATTTCATCTGGAAGAGCAGCACGCTCACTACCCCAATCGGCGATCGTTTGGTAGAAGTCAATCTCCGCACCAGCAGCAACACCAAATTCAATGAACTCAAGAAGATCCTCTGCTTTGCTGAGTTTAACTCCGTTGTTCACGAGCGTACCGTGGTACCCACCCGCTGTCACCATGTCGGAGAACGTGCCTTCAACAACGGCTTTTATGGCCTCGTAGACAGCAATATCCACTCGTTTCATTCCACTAGCGAGTGTGTGAGAGAAGTAATCTTGGTTCGCGTCTACACCAAAGTAATATGGAGGCCCAGACACCGTGCCTGCCAGAGTGTGTGCGTTTACGATTGCACGGTGATCACCGAACCCAACAGGTCCCGCAACGTTATAAACACCAACAGCGCCGCCAGCTAGCTGAGCAGTCGTCGTCGTCTCACCGAGTTCCTCATCGTCGAACGACATGATGTAGTTGTAGAGGAATTCGATACCCGGGTTGGTATCGTAGATATCGACCCACTTCTGGTTCGCCCAGTCTATGCCGAAACGAAGACCAGCCTCAAAATGATAAAGAACCGACCCGGGGATACCCAGCACCGCGCCAAACTTCGGATAACCGTAGTGAGCAGCGGTCATGGCGCCGAGTGCCCCAACGAGTGCCGACATCTCGTTCTCGTTAAACACGAGGTTCATGATGTTCGGTCCCTGTGTGTTCCAGGGCGGCGGACCTGCCGCAACGTCTACGATAGCGTAGGCCTGATCAGGAAAATCAGGGGCGACTTCGTTGAGCGCTCCGGTAAGCAGAAATCCAGTCGCAATGATCAGATCAAACTCTCCTGAGCGTGACGTGTTACGCACATTCGGCGTGTAGTCATTCGGGGAATTGCTGGCCACATCAACGACCTCAAGACCGAATTCCTCTGCTGCTCGCCGAGCACCTGCAAACGCCATATCGTTGAATGACTGGTCTCCACGGCCACCAACATCCAAAATAATCGCAATCTTGCCCTTTCCCAGGCCGACAATTCCGACCAGGGAAACGCCCAATACCACGACCAGAAGCATGGTCAATACTCTTTTCACGGATGCCTCCTTATTCCTCCTATCTGGCACTGGCCAATCCAGCACCGATCAACATTTTCTATTCTATGCATTTGAGGGATCCAAGACAAAGCCTGCTGGCGAACGTCGGGGAACTAAATGGCGCGCTAGCGAAAGATCCTTCGTAGCTCGTCACGCAGGGACTGCAAGGCGATCCTTAGCTTGACGAAGAAGCGAAGATGGGGTGACCGCGGCCACTTCCACACGATTCCCACCACCGCCAGAACGACCCCGACAGTGAACAGGAAGTGAACAAGACCCGATGAGAGACTCAGGACGATCGCGATCAGAATGATGACGAGACAGAGAGCAAGATCGGCAGCGGTGCACGCTCGCACCTGTTCGCGGATCGTGTTTCGCAACCGGCGATACGCAAGGCGCACCTTGTCCGAAGACCGCCCCTCGATTCCCCGCGGCCACTTCCACAGAAGGCCGATCAATCCAAGCACGATCAACAGATCGACCAAGTTCCCGATAACACCAAGGGCTGCTCCCAACACGATCCCCAGGATGAGGAGAGCAAGCGCCAACACAAATAGTGCGAACGATAACGGAGAGACGAAGATCGCTGTGAAGATGATTCCTAACGGTAATAAGAATGGCAACAGGAGGAGAAACAAAAGCATGCGCACGATCCAGGCAAAGAGGATCATCGCTCTTCCGCCTCTGCCCCTTCTCGGAAAGCTCCGCCGCCCGTCCGTTCTGACATCAGATGAACCGAGTGAGGTCCTGAAGGGAAAGTCGTGCCGCCGGGGTTGGCGCCTCCGCTGGATGGCCGATGGGGACGATCGCCATTAGCTCCTCACCTTCTCTTGCTCCGAGGAATCGCTCGATCTCCTTGTCACACGCCCTTCCCATCCAGCACGCACCCAGACCGAGGGAGTGAACAGCCAACAGGATATTCTCGATCGCCGCCCCGATCCCCTGCACATCCTTCAGTTCATCGTAACCCGCCTCCCTGTCGAGTAAAACGGCGAGGGTGACCGGGGCCGCGGCCACCAACCCCTGCTGAGGAAAGAGAGTTGAGAGCTCGCTGCACTTGGCCTCGCTCTCGACAACCACGAACCGCCACGGCTGCGTGTTCTTCCCTGACGGGGCGAAGCGCCCGGCCTCCAGGATCGTTTCGATCTGTTCGCGCGAGACCGGGGCGTCCGTGTAACGGCGCACGGAACGCCGCGTCCGGATCGCCTTCAATACGTCATTCATCATTCCTCCTTCATTCAAGAGACCATTATACAGGCTGTTGCATAAACATCTGCTCGTTACGAAACAGAAGCTTTCACCGCCGAGGACCTGTCTGCGTGCGGACACGCACAGGCAGGCGCGTAGCACGCAGAGAAGGGGGCGGGATTGAGTGATTGAACGAGTTAGTGATTGAGTGATTGAACTTCCCAATCTCCCGATGATTCAATCTTCCGATCTCTCAATTCCTCAGTGTCCTCTGCGGTAAAAGGCTTGAAACTACGATTTGAGCTTAAAGACGAACAGTAGAAAAGGTTTACGCAACAGGCTGTGTAGCGGCAGGGTTTATCCCCGTCGTCGTGATCCCACTCCCACTGGCGCAGGCAAGCTACGCCGCTACGAAAAACTCGTCGTCCGAGCGCTCGCTTCTCCATGCGGGTTGCGGAGCAAGGCCGGAGGCCGGAAAGAAACTTTCACCGCTGAGGATGCTCGGGGGGTGTAGTAAATTCCAAATCGGCTACTACACCCCCCAAGCGCGCAGAGAGGGGAGGCAAGATTGAGTGATTGAACTTCCCAATCCTCCGATCTCTCAATTCCTCAGCTCCCTCTGCGGTAAAATGCTTGAAGCTAGGGTTTGAAAACGTAACAGTGTGATGTTAAGCTGGGTGAATTGCTATAAGGAGGTCAGCAAACGTGGAGCAAAACATCAAACAGGCTATTGCCAAGAGCGGCGCCGACTACACCGAGATCCGCCTCGAACGGGCGCTTCGCAGCCAGGTCCTCTTCCAAAAGGACAAACTGGAGAACCTGGAGTCGTCGAGCGAGGTCGGTGGTATCGTCCGAGTATTGAAGGATGGAGGATGGGGAATCGCTGTCTTCAACAATATTTCTCAGTTATCAGACAAGGTGAGTGAGGCGACACGCGCGGCAAGTCTCGTCGCCGCACACAGCGACGCGCCAGTCGAACTCGCCGAGGTCCCGCCCGTGCAGGAGACGGTCCGCGCCGATCTGAAAAACGATTTTCGCTCCATCCCTCTCCAAGAGAAGAAGGAACTCGCCGAAACCTACAATAGGATCATCCTCTCTCACGACAAGAGGATCGTCTCTTCGCAGGTTCGGTACACCGATTCGTTCCGCGAGGTAAGGTTTGCCAATTCCGAGGGGACGTTCCTCACGCAGGAGATCCCGGATGTCACCCTCCTCCTCGTCGCGGTCGCCAGCGACGGGGGAGCGAACATCCAGCAGGGGTTCGAGTCGATCGGGGAGGCAAGCGGGTTCGACCTCGTACTCGGACGTGAAGAAGAGGCCCGCAGTATCGCACAACGGGCGATCGACCTCCTCAGTGCAAAACCGGTCGATGGTGGACAGTACACGACCATCCTCGACCCCTACCTCGCCGGGGTCTTCATCCACGAGGCGTTCGGTCACTTCTGCGAGGCCGACTTCCTGTTCAAGAACGAGCGATTGAGCAAGATCATGACCCTCGGCACCAGGTTTGGGGGTGAGATGCTGAACGTAGTCGATGACGGATACATGCCCGGCCTGCGCGGGAACATCCCGTACGACGATGAAGGGGTCGCCCGCGCGAAGACGCACCTGATCACCAAGGGCGTCCTGACAAGCCTCCTCCACTCGCGGGAGACTGCAAAGAAGATGGGGGTCGCTCCAACCGGAAACGCTCGTGCCATTTCCTACGAGCACGAACCGATCGTCCGCATGACAAACACCTACATCGAGAACGGAGATCACACTTTCGATGAGATGCTCTCAGAGATCGATCACGGAATCTACGCGATCAAGGCCTACGGCGGACAGACCGTCTTCGAACAGTTCACCTTCTCCGCTGCCTATGCCTACGAAATCCGAAACGGAGAGGTGGGGGAAATGCTGAAGGACGTAGTCCTGACCGGAAACCTCTTCGAGACGCTTCGGTCGATCGACATGATCGGAAACGATCAGCAGGTTCACGGAGGATCCGGCGGTTGCGGCAAGGGGGGACAATTCCCTCTTCCTGTCACGGACGGCTCGCCCCACATCCGAATCCAGAACGTAACGATAGGAGGGAAGTAATGGAGGGCTTACTCAAAACACTGAGAGAGAAGGTCGAGCAGGCGGAAGTCTACCACCTGAAAACCAGCACCGTTCCAGTTGCGTTTCACTCTGGAAAGCTCGAATCGATCAAGAACAAAGCTATCGAAGGGATGGCGCTGCGCGTGATCGATGGCAACCGCCTCGGGTTCGCCACCACCACCGATATGAAGGATCCTTCGGAGTTGATCGCCGCAGCGATCGCCTCCGCCGCCTTCGGCGAAGAGACCGTTTTCAGCTTCCCGATGGCAGCAGATCCGACTCACCCCGAGGTACACGACCGAGCTGTCACCGATCTCTCCGAGGAAGAGATGATCGCGGTCGGAGAGAGGGTGATCACCAAGCTACACGATGCCGAGCCGGAAGCCGATGTTAACCTCACCATCGCCAAGGCCGTAGAGACGGTAGAGATTCGCAACACGGCCGGGTGCGAGGTGGAGGAGGAACGAACGCGCTTCTCACTATGGGTGGAGGCGGGGAAGACACGCGAGGGAGACATCTTCCTCCTCTTCGCCGGGGATGACACGCGCTTCCAAGAGGATCTCTCTGCCGACACGCTCGTCGACCGCCTCATCCGTTACCTCAGATACGGGGAGAAGATCGTTCCTGCGCCTTCGAAGAGACTCCCGGTTGTCTTCACCCCGTATGGAGCGATCACGCTCCTGCTTCCTCTTATTGTTGGGTTCAACGGAAAATCGGTCCACATGGGGATATCTCCGTTGAAGGATCGGATCGGGGAGAAGGTGTTCGATCCCCGTTTCTCACTCACGGACGACGGGACCCTCTCTCGCGGACCGCGGAGCAGTGGGTTCGACGACGAGGGAACACCTACCAAACGCACCCCTCTTGTGTCAGACGGCGTTATCAACGGTTTTCTCTATGATCTTAGGACCGCTGCCCTCGTCGAAGCCACGCCGACCGGAAACGGGTATAAGGGCGGACTGCTCGGAAGCGGCGGATTCCGCACTCCACCGAGTGTCGGGGTAGGAAACGTCCTCGTTTCCGTGGGAGATAAGGATGAGAACGAGATCATAGATGGGATAGAGGAGGGACTACTCGTGGAGAGTGTCCTCGGACTGGGACAGGGGAATATCAACACAGGGGAGTTCTCGAACAACGTGGCAGTGGCGTTCAAGATCGAACGCGGGAAGATCGTCGGCCGCGTGAAGAACACGATGATCGCAGGGAACACGTACGCCCTGCTTAAGGACCACCTGATCGCCCTTAGTAACGCAGCGGGTTGGGCTCATGGGACACTGCACACTCCAGCGATTGCGGTCGACCAGGTGAACGTCGTCGGGCAGGGGTAGAAGGAGAGCAAGGAAAGCGGGAATGGGTCGATAAAAAGAGAGAAGATACCTCTTGGGGCTTGACATCGTAACAGTGTTATGTTATGCTGCCTATATAACAGACCACTTGGGAGGTGACAAGAATGTACCAATCGACCTACGAACTGGAAAAGTTGGCGGAAATGAGACACACAGAGCTTCTCGAAAGAGCAGAGAGGAGCAGGAGATTGCGCTTTATCCGGCTTCGGAAACGAGAGGATCGCCGCCCCATTCCACTCTCCTCTTGTTCCGCAAGTAAATCGGCCTGCAATAGTTGCGCATAACAGTGTGTTGTTTTAACGAGTACGGAGGCGGATGATGGACGAAGAGAAGCTGCTCTCGAAGAAGGAGGTCCTCGAGAAAATGGGGATCTCCTATGGACAGCTCTACCGCTGGAAACGAAAGGGGTTGATTCCGGAGACCTGGTTCATTCGCCGCTCGACGTTCACCGGGCAAGAGACGTTCTTCCCGCAAGAGAAGATCATCGCGCGGATCGAGAGGATCGTTTCGATGAAGGATGATCACCCCCTCGACGACCTGGCCGATCTGATCACCGAACAAGTGAACGAGAAGCTGGAAGTCTCCTTCTCCAAACTGCGCAAAATGGGGTGGTTGGACGAGCAGGTAATCCAGATGTGTCACCTGGAAGGGGATAAGCGAAGCGCTCTCTCGCTCAACGAGACGCTCTGCATCGGGGTGTTGCGACAGCTGAAAGGAACGGCGCGGAAGGAAGAGATCGATCTTACCAAGCGCACCCTCGACAAGGCTCTAGCCAAGGGATTGATCGATCGGATACGCGAGGAGGCACTCTCCTTGTACATCCTGCGAAAGCGCCTCTCAGCCGTAGGGATCTCCGCCGAGATCAGCCTCGTCACCATCGCCAACAAGGGGGCGATCTTCGACCCGGATATCGAGGTTGCGCAATCGCTCGAACTGCACACGATCCTCGAACGGATCAAGCTCGATCTCGCCAAGGAGAAGGGCTGCTCAGCCAAGGAGGAGCAAAAACAGGCGGAGAAAGCGCAGAAACGACTGGAGAAAGCTCAAGAACGGGTTGAGAGAGCACAGGAGCGCGTAGAGGAAGCACAAGAGCGGATGGAGGAGGATCGATGAACGATAAAAAACATTCCGCAAGTATCTCCGGAGCGGGGACGATCGGTGGTGGGACCTATGATAGGGTTTCGATCTCCGGAGCGGGAAAGATCACGAGCGATATCACCACAGAAGAACTGAGAATCTCGGGTGCGGGGAAGGTCCAGGGTCGAACCGAAGCGGAGAAGATCGTGGCTTCCGGGAGCGCTATCTTCGCCGAGGATGTCATTGCCGAGGAGATGCGGGTCAGTGGAAGCGCACGCGTCGATGGACATATCAAAGTAAAGGAACTGAAGTGCTCGGGGACGTTCAAGGCCGCTCAAAGCATCTCCTCGGAGTACATCAAGGTGAGTGGAGACCTGCGCGTTGGAGGGGATGTCGAGGCCGAGATCTTCAAGACAAGTGGCGGGTTCAAAATCGAAGGACTCCTCTCGGCCGACCGGATCGAGATCCATCTCGGCGGCCGCTGCCAGGCACGAGAGATCGGGGGAGAACGGATCGAGGTTACTCGCGGGGGATGGAAGGAGAAGGGAATCCTCCTCGATGGACTGATCAAGCTCTTCACCGGTGGAGGAACAGCGGAACTGCACACCACCCAGATTGAAGGGGACGAGATCACCATCGAGGATACCACAGCCGAGGTGGTGCGCGGCAAGAAGATCGAGATCGGTCCTGGGTGCCGCATTGGCCTGGTTGAATACTCCGAATCGCTCAAGATCCATCCCGACGCGGTGGTGGAGAAACAGACGAAGGTCTAGAAAAGAAGTCGTCAGCTTTCAGCCATCAGTGATCAGGCAAAAGCTATTACAAATGCCCGGCCGTCCTGATAGCTGATAGCTCTATCCAAATGAACCGATCGGCCCTCAGCAGATACCTACCTGAGGCAAAGCGTTGATTATTGAGGATGGAATCTGGTAGGAGGTAGCCCGTAGGCCACCCCCTCCCAACAGAACGGTACGTACCGGCCAGGTATACCGCTCCTCGATCAGTAGCCGAACCGATCAGG
>Ga0307428_1000232_pt1 | contig 43037 bp, 41 predicted proteins | sample SalMarWE160240MG_FD_202161 | JGI IMG/M metagenome (GOLD analysis project Ga0307428, IMG submission 202161) | Salt marsh sediment microbial communities from the Plum Island Ecosystem LTER, Massachusetts, United States - WE1603-240 | ecosystem: Environmental > Aquatic > Marine > Intertidal zone >...
CACAGAGGCAATTTATTCAGTTACTTCGGTAACACCGAAAGTGACAAGAGATTATCAGACCAAAGTCGGTAACTTTTCTTATCAGTCGATCAAAAAAGAACTTTTTTCAGATTTTTCTCTGATAAAAGGAAAGTTTGATTTTTTTATCGCTTTGCCCTCAAAGGCACTGTTTGATTTGCTGTATTTCCGGACGAATCAGTTTCGCAGTAAATCGGCAAAAAATATAAAAGTATTAATTGAGGAGTTGCGTATAGAAATTGATGAAATGGATAAAAATGAGCAGGAAAAATTTTATACAATGATTAAAAAATATGAGTGAACAGATCACGACAATCTTAAAAAGAAAACTTGAGGATCTTACTACTTACGGCGGGCTGGATGCGGAAACGCAACGTAATGCGCTCAAAGAAGAGTTACAGTATTACGTTCTTAATTTTATTTGCCACCATACGGATTATAAGAGTTGGATCATGTACGGCGGTTCGGCTCTACGCATCATCCACGGGCTTGATCGCATGTCGGTGGACCTTGATTTTGAAATTTCCCATGCAGTAACCGAGGAATTTTTAGAAGAACTGAAAAAGGAAATCGAGAAACACTTTCTTAATACCTATGGTGCAGGAACTGATTTTATGACTGCCAAAATTACCACCGGCCGCGGGTTGCTGCTTAAATTCCATGTTGGAGAAGAGCTCAGTTTTGGTCATTCGTCAAAGCAGGTACACGTAAAAATTGACCTTAATCACTTTGTCGCTTCTGAAACGGTTACGGAACGTCGGCCAATCAACCGCGATCAGCTGTCATTTGTTATTATTACTTACAATATGTCCGCGCTTATGGCGAGCAAATTGGCTGCTATTTTCTTGCGAGGAACTCGTGGGGTCGGCGAAGCTGTTTATCAAGAAAAGGGCCGAGATATTTATGATTTGCTTTGGTATATGGGCAAAAAGGTTGTGCCGGATTTCGATTATCTTACTGCTAAGGGAATTGATGCAAAAGATCCACGCACGCTTTTTGATAAACTTACGCTTCAGATGAATAAAGTAAGCGATAAAAATCTTGAGCAGGATCTAGAACCGCTGTTTGTTAATAAGACTTTTATTAAAAATTGGCTCAAAAATTGGAGAGAAAGTTATTTGCGACTTCTTGATGAATATAAAATCAATATGGTGACAACGCTTGAAAAAATAGGAGTGCACCAGGATTTTCATACCGACAATTTCTCATTCGTATATTGGTATAAGACGGAGGAAGGAAGAACAGCACGGATTATATATACTATCAGTGATTACTGGATTGATTTTCGCGAAGGGGATCTACCGACAAAAATAAATGAAAAAATAATTCAACTGGTAGAGAGTGAAATGAAAGATCAGTTAAGCAATAAATTAAAGCAGTACATCACGTTATTCTACGAAAAAACTGAAAAATATTTCAGAAAGACAAACAGGATAATGCTCGGTAATAACATTGCTACTAAATTTATCCGGATGACAGCCGATAACTTTAATCCAAAGGAACAAATTGTGCTCAATAAATCGACTTTACTTTCATGTGAACTCGATGATTTATTGAAATAAGCAATGAGTATGAAAATAAAAGATCTGCCAAAAATTGATAGGCCAAGAGAGAAACTTGAAAAGACTATAGAACAATTTGAAAATCGAAACATTAGAACAGGGGACGGTTGTACTAGCTCAATAATTCGGTAACTTTTTCCAGCTTCTCAATTATGCAGCTGACGGACCTCTTTTTGATAGGTTGCATTATACTACAGTCAGCAAGGCAATCAAAAGAGTTGAAAATGAAGAAAACTGACCAATCAAGAACTTACCCTATAAAAATAATGTATTAAATGCTTTTAAGTAAGATATAGTAAAGAAAATACTACGATGTATCCTGATTTCAAACCGGAACTTATAAAAACGCTAGTTAGCCTAATTTTATATTGTAAAAAATACCATTAATTAAAATATGAACGAATATGTTAGAATTATTAGAAAAATATTTGACTCGCAGGGTAAGGATGGATGTTGGAAAATGCTCTCGGAATCTGACAAGTATTATCCTACTTACCTTCATTATGTTCCGAACTTTAAAGCAACCTTATGGACATTAATACTGCTTGCAGATATTTGCTATGATAAGAAGGATATTAGAGTTAGACAACCACTAAAAACTATCCAAGATCATTTTTATGATTCAAAAACGCGCATCTATTCATTACAAAAAGATCATTTCCCAATTCCCTGTTTAAATGGAAATATTATTTACCTGGAGAACTATTTTACTGAAGAAGAGATAATAGGGACAGACACCCATTTTCTTAGATAATTAATATTTTACTTTTAAATTAAATAAATTGGGAAGGCATACTATCTCAATAATTCGGTAGCTTTCCCCGGAAAACCTATAGTATCTTAGGGGCTTCTTATCCAGATGGTTGAGGATTTAGGTATTATTATAGATATACGTCCCAAAGGAAAACATCAAAGTTAAATCATTTTTATAAGAACTTTTGATTATATAAATAAAAGTAAAAGAAAATTTAAGCAGGAGAAGAAATATGGAAACACAAAATATTGAGTATAAACCTTCCTGGAGAGATGAATATCTCAAGGTGATATTTGCTTTTGCTAATAAAGATGGTGGGGAATTGATAATTGGAGTAGATGATAATGGTAATCCTATAGGGGTTAAAAAATCTAAAAAATTATTGGAAGATATTCCTAATAAAATCAGAAATAAATTAGGAATAATTCCTTCAGTTAAAATTGAAAAGGTGAAAGGTAAAGATATAATTCATATCTTTATTAAACCTTCTTCTGTATCTATATCTCACAATGGAAAATATTATGTTAGAAGTGGAAGTAATAGCTTCGAATTAAAGGGAGAAGAACTTACTAATTTTTTAATAGAAAAATCTGGTAAGACCTGGGATGAATTTGTAGAGGAGAAAGCAGGTTTTGATGATATTGACATAAAAACGATCGATGAATTTAAAAAATATGCGGTAGATAGAATTCCTTCCATTGTTGCAGAAAAAGATTATCAGATAATTCTTGAAAAATTAAACTTACTGGAAGATAAAAAATTAAAAAAAGCAGCAATTTTGCTTTTTGCTAAAAATCCTCAACGATTCTATCCTGCTGCTTATTTAAAGATTGGAAAGTTTCTAACTGAAACAGATATACAGAGTAGTGATATTGTTGAAGGGAATCTTTTTGGGCAAATTACAAATGCTTTAGAGATTTTAAGAAGCAAATATTTAATTAGTAAAATTAAATATGAAGGAATTCATAGAAGAGAAATTTTAGAATATCCTTATGAAGCCCTAAGAGAGGCAATTATAAATGCTCTAATTCATAGAAATTATATAGGAGCTTCTTCTATCCAGATAAGAGTATATAATGATAGATTGGTCATCATGAATGAAGGGAAGCTTCCCCCCGAAGTTCCGGTAGAAAAATTAAAGACAGAACATTTATCCAAACCAAGGAATACTCTTTTAGCAGATGTTTTTTATAAGGCAGGTTTTATAGAAAGCTGGGGGAGGGGGACAATCAAGATATTGGAGAAATGCCAGGAGCAGGGACTTCCTGAGCCTGATTTTGAGGAAGAACATGGAGTAATGAAGGTTGTATTTTATAAAGATAAATTTACAGAAGAAAATTTGAAAAAATTGGGAATTAGTGAAAGACAGATTAAAGCAGTGATGTATGTAAAGGAAAAGGGAAAGATTACGAATAAGGAATATCGTGAACTTACAGGTCTTTCGGATGAAGGAGCAAGATTAGATTTAATCGAATTATCTAAAAGGAATTTGATCCAGCCAATAGGAAAAGGAAGAAGTGCTCATTACATACTTGGTACATTTGGTGATTAGTTGGCATTTTTGGCGATTAGAGTGATTGGAATAAATATGGACACCAATAATGGAGGATAAAAATGAAAAAATTAATGATGTTATCTTTTTTTACTATTCTTTTCCTTTTAATTGCTACTACTAGTGTTTTTGCTTCAGCAGTACCAGGTTTACAGGTTGATTATCATGATAATGCTGCACTGGGTTCTCTAGTATCTGAACAGAGGAGATAATAGGGACACCCATTTTCTCAAACAATTAATATTTTACTTTTAAATTAAATAAATGAGGAAGGTATACTAGCTCAATAATTCGGTAGCTTTTCCCGGAAAACCTATAGGGTCTGAGGAGTTCTTTATCCAGATGGTTGAAACTTTAGATATTAATATATAGATAGACATCCTAAAGGAAGATCTCGTGAAATAGAAAGCTGAACCATAGAAAAAATAGGATATGTTGTTATTTTAATATATTTATCCCCCTTTGGAAACCCTTTATTTGCAAGGCTTTCAGGCCACCTTCAGGAATGCCCTAAAAACGCACGTAGAGTGCCTTTAAACGTGTCTCAATTTTCGAAAAAACGGTAAATTCGATGTTTTTTTAGCTATTTTTAGATTTTGAGGGAGTAAAAATGGGCCAAAAAACGCCCATTTTCCGATGGTAAAAAGTATAGGTTAAGGCAAAATTTGCTCATATAATCAAAATACGAAGCCCACTCCTGAAACCCTTATTATATAAGGCTTTCAGGAAGCTATTTTTCCACAGATTTTATACTATTCCTCCTCTGTCATTCCCGCGCAGGCAGGAATCCATCTTTCTGTCATTGCAAAATACGGCATAAACAAGAGAGATAAATATAATAGAATTAGAGTATTTACCAGTTTTTGTAGCAAAAACAGTAAGGCTCTAGAACGTAGAAAACATAAGGGTTTCCGCGTTTTTTTATTATATAGGGTGGTGATAATATATCTAAAATAGGGAGAAAATAAGGCTAAAAATGGCTAAAAACCCTATTTTAAGCAGCCTGAGAGCCTTGTAAAATAAGGGTTTTAACGAAATATCGCCATAGCGGCGTTTCTTGAGGTTGTCTGGAGTGATTTATCATATTTTTTAAAATAGGCGCTTAAAACGGCTTATTTTAGATGTGGTTGGAAAGCCTTATTTTATAAGGGTTTTATGAGCTTTTAGAGTAGGGGCATAGATTTAGCTCCTTGTTGCTTAAACGGGCGTATGCAATACGCCCCTACTTTATTATCTAGAGTCATAAATCGATACAGTATAAATTTTTTTTCTCAAAAAGAAGGATTTTTAAATCTTTTATCGAATTTAAAAATATATAAAGAAAAAATAAAAAAGGAGGAATAAAAAAATGAGAGGGACAGGTAAGAAATTTATAATTGTACTGTTAGTAGGTTTATTTTTATTTGGAATAGGACAGGTAGTCTGGGCAGAAAAATGGGAGCCCTACCAGTTTAAAGGAAATGAGTATTTTGAATTTAAAATTTTATTAGAAGAAGATGAGGAGACAAAGGAATCTATCTATATTCTGGATATCAAAGAAAGTAGTGAAAAATCTACAAGTGGTGAGGAGGTCTTTGAGGTTAGTTATACTACCAAAGGAACCTTGACCAAAGACGAATTAGGTCCAGAGACGGCTTTCGGCTTAATGGGTAGTTACGGAATATCCTTGAATATGCTGGTGATTAATCCTGCCTATGGTTTTTTCTTCAGTCAGATGGATTTAAAGGTAGGAGAAAAGATGAATTTCTTTGGAGCAGGTATAATAAAGGTAATAGGAAAAGAAAAGATTGCGGGAAGAGAAGGATTTGTCTGCCAGCTCTTTCAGGCTGATGAAGAGGAAAAAATGATAGCCGAATGGGTTATTGACCCGGACTTAGCCCTTCCTCTTAGGAGCAAGATATTTGATGATAATGAATTACAAGGTCAAATTGAGCTTGTAAAATATATGCAGTATTAGAAAAAACTGCATAAGGGGAAATTTTAAAAATATTTCATAGGACAGCAAAAAATAATGAGTGAAATTATTTTAAAAAAACTGAAGGCTGAAATGAAGATTAACCCTGAGAAGGTGGCTCTTTCTTTGGGGAATTTTATCAGAGAGTATACTTATAAATTAGAAAGAGAGGGAGTAATATTGGGATTAAGCGGGGGTATTGATTCGGCAGTTATTGCGGCTTTATGCGTGCGGGTACTTGGTTCGAAGAAAACCTTCGCTTTGATTATGCCGGAGAAAGATTCGAAAAAAGAACACATAAAAGATGCTTTAAACTTTGCCCAAGGACTGGGGATTGAAGCAAAATTAGTTGATATTACTCCTTATCTTGAAAAACTTGGTGTATATAAACTGTTTCCTTTGGATGAACTTCTTTCTTTAGGGAAATTAAAAGGAGCCTTAGTTAGAAAAGCGTATCATTTCTATGAGAGAAAGACGGGGAAGCTTCCTTTTCTGGAGAGCCTTTCAGGTTTTAAGGATAAAGAATTTAACTCTTATCTGGCTAAAGGCAATGCCTATTATCGGGTAAAACACAGATTAAGAATGATATTGCTCTATCTTTATGCAGAATTAGAGAATAGGTTGGTAGTGGGTGCAGGCAATAAGAGTGAATATAAAATTGGATATTTTATAAAACATGGTTGTGATGATGCCACTGATATTATGCCTCTTCTGAATTTATATAAAACCCAGGTAAAGGAACTTGCCTGCCATCTGAATATCCCTGCAAGAATTATCGAAAAACCCCCTTCACCCGATGTTATGCCAGGGCTTGCTGATGATGAAGAAGTATTAAGAATTTCTTACCAAAAGATGGACTTAATTTTATTGACCTTAGAAAAGGGCTGGAAAGTTTCGGATATAGTTAAAGCCCTGGAAATAGAAAAGGATGAAGTTATTTATATAAAAAACATGATGCAAAAATCAGAACATATGCGAAAGATTTACACACCGTAAATAGGTTTTAGCAGGCAGGGATAATTTTGGATAATTATCCTGAGTTTGTTATAATCTAATTAGTTTATATTCCGAAATCATTTTATCTTTGTTTTTTATAATATACCAAAGAGCATACTATTAAAAAAATAGTTATTATAGAAAAAAGTTAGATTAATTCCAATGGTCGTTGGAGCTGTGAGCTAACCCACTTTAAGGTGACTGAGGTTGGGTGGAATAAGGCAATGCATACTTGAAAGAAAGGAGGAGATAAAATGGTAATTAAAGAATTGAGAGACTTAAGGTTCGCCAAAGCTGCTGATGTTATGACTAAGAATGTAATATGTATTGACGGCAAGGAGACAGTGGCTGATGCCATCAAGTTAATGAGGGAGAAAGGTGTTTCCTGCTTGATCGTGAATAGAAGGGGATCCGAGGACGCCTGGGGAATTATGACCCGTAAAGATGTGATTAACAAAGTCGCTGATCCAGGGGAAGATCCTTGTGAAGTTAAAGTCTTTGAGATTATGTCTAAACCTCTTATCACTGTCTCTCCTGGTCTTGCCCTGAAGTATTGTGCCCGACTATTTAACCATACCGGTATCAGGAGGGCACCTGTTTTTGATGGCAAAGAGATTGTCGGGATTTTGAGTAACACTGACATCTTCAAGGCTATCAAAGTGTAACTGCTGATTTGTTGTTCAGATAGGAAGAGACCTCTCACCCGATGAATAGAGTAGAACGACCCAGCCTAGTCACCCTAACTAATTGGCTTCGATGATAGACACATAATTATAATATTTGATTTAGGGATAAAAAAGGGAAAAGTATGAAAGATTTCCAAAATTTAAGTGAGTTAGTTGATAGAATTAGGGAAAGTCCCAGAGTAATTGGAATAGTGCGTTATGGAAGTCGACCTCCTGAGGACATGTCCTCTGGTGGCGATTTTGATATCTTTGTTTTTTTAGGTGGTAATTCTCTGGATTTAGAAAGTCTACATTTTTATATAAAAAATATTCCTGTTGATATAAATCTTAGAACAATTGAAGATTTAAATCTTAATAAACCTATATCATTTATTGATTTTGCTTTAATAGACGGAGATTTATTATTTGATAAAACTGGTATATTAGAAAAAAAGATATCATCACTTAAGCAAAGATGGAAAATTCAGTCTAATGAATTAACAGAAAACGAAAAATCTTGGGAACGTTTTTCCCAAAGACATGTCCTGGATAAAGTAAAGGGTCGATTAAATGAAGAACCTCTTTTCTGTGAATTTTTATTAAATACGAATATATATTGGCTTGTTCAAAATTACTTTCGGTTAAGAAGAATCCCTTATCCAGGAGAAAAAGACGCACTTGAATGGATAAATATAAAGGAAACTAATATTCATAATAAGATCGAGGATTTCTACAGAACAAAAGATTTAAAAAAGAAATTAGAAATTAGCGAGGAGTTGACTGAATTAGTTTTAAAACCAATAGGAAGTTCCTGGAGAAAAGGTGAGTTGCTTACTCTAGGCAGAAATAAACAGGGAAGTGATATTCAATCGAAAGGTAAAAAATTATTTAATCAAATATTTTGTAAGTCTAATAAGAAAAATTAACTAGAATAATTTTAATTTGAAAATATTATTTTTTCTCAACTACAATAGTACATTTGGTAAGTAAAGCAGCTATAGCACCCACAGCAGCCAATATCGGGGCAATGAGAGTACCTATAGCACCTACGGTTAAAGGAAATTCTGCAACTATTTCACCTTTTTCGTTTTTAATTATTATTTTTCTGGCATTTCCCTCTTTTATGATTTCTTTAATCTTCTCAGTAATGTCTTCTCCGGAGATTTTGAATTCCTCTTTTTTATTGGTCATAATCTCTCCTTTAATTATAATTATTTTTTATTGATTTTATTATAACATAAAAGGCGAAAAGTATTTTAAAAATGGAATTTACTTAAGAATTATTTTTTAAAAAGAAGGAATTATATTATTTGTGTAGAATAATATAGTTAATACGTAATTGATTTTTTAAAGGAGGATTAATATGAAAATTTATATTAGTGCTGATATCGAGGGAATTACCGGAATTGCCCATTGGGATGAAACTGAAAAATCAAAATCTGATTACCAGAAATTTGCCAAGCAAATGACCGATGAAGTCAAAGCGGCCTGTGAAGGAGCAATAAAGGCAGGAGCAAAAGAAATTTGGATTAAAGATGCCCACGATACCGGAAGAAATATTAATGCAGCTGAACTGCCACAAAATATCAAACTAGTTCGGGGTTGGAGTGAACATCCCTATTTAATGGTTCAGGAATTAGACGAATCATTTGATGCTTTATTAATGATTGGTTATCATTCTTTTGGCAGTTCAAGCTCTAATCCCTTATCCCATACTCTAAGCTCCTCTATTTTAAATTATATAAAATTAAACGGAGAGTATGCCAGCGAATTTTTAATTCATGGTTATGCTGCTGCTACCATTGGTGTGCCCGTGGTTTTTATAAGTGGAGATGAAGGAATTTGCAAGGAAGCGAAAAAAATTAATGAAAACATCAAAACCGTGGCGGTAAATAAAGGCGTAGGTAATTCAGTAATCAGTATTCATCCCCAGCTTGCAGTGGAAAAAATTAAAGAGGATGTGGAGTCAATACTAAAAGGAGATATTGATAAATGTAAAATTGAATTACCGGAGCACTTTAAAGTAAAATTATCATATAAAAAACATGTAAGAGCATTTAAAGCATCTTTTTATCCGGGGATGGAACAGATTTCTTCTACCAATTTAGTATTTGAGACAGATAATTATTTTGAAGTTTTACGGATGTTACTATTCGTAATATGAGGTTTAAGTGGAAAATTAAAAAATAAATTAATTAAATTTTGAAATTTATGGAGAGGGGAAATTATATTGAAAGAATTCGAGTACCTTAAACCAGATTCTATCAAAGAAACAATTTCAATTCTTTCCCAGTTCGGAGAGAAAGCACAAATTTTTAACGGAGGAACAGATTTAATTGTAGAGATGCGGGATAAGATTATCCAACCGGAATATTTAGTTGATATCAAAGCCATCCCCCAACTTAACAGAATAACTTATAATAAACAGGATGGATTAAATATCGGGGCAACTGCTACTCTTAATGAAATTTCAAATTCAAAAGTAGTCCAAACTCATTATCCTATTTTAGTTAAAGCCTGCAAAACCGTAGGCTCGTATCAGGTACGCAATCGGGCAACTTTGGTAGGGAATATCTGTAACGCATCACCAGCTGCAGATACTGCACCACCTCTTTTGGTTTTAGAGGTAAAGGTGAATATCATTGGCCCGACAGGGGAGAAAATAGTTCCCATTAATCAATTTTTCACGGGTGTAAAAAAGAATATTCTCAAAAAAGGAGAAATTGTAACTTCTATAACCATCCCTCCCATAAAAGATAAATGGACAGGAGTCTATCTAAAACAGGGTCGTAAGAAAGAAGTTGACTTAGCAACAGTGGGAGTAGCCGTAGTATGTATAAGGGATGAAGTAAGGATTGCTCTGGGGGCTGTTGCTCCCGTACCAGTCAGGGCGTTTAAGACAGAAGAATTATTAAAAGGAAAAACAATGGATGAGTCGCTTTTAGAAAAAGCTGGCAAATCTACTTTAACCGAGGTTTCACCCATTTCGGATGTTCGGTCTTCACAAGAATACAGAGAAGAAATTATTAAAGTTTTGGTGAGACGGGCAATTCTTCAAGCAAAAGGAGGGCATATTTTATGAAACACAAAATTCGTTTTACCATAAATGGCGAAGTTAAAGAGATAGAGGTTGAACCCAATAAGACTCTTTTAAAAATGCTTAGAGAGGATCTTGATTTAATTGGAGCGAAAGAGGGTTGTGGTACTGGTGAATGTGGCGCATGTACAGTACTGGTTGACAATGAACCAGTAAATTCATGTTTGATGTTGGCTGTAGAGGCAGATGGGAAAGAAATTTTGACTATTGAGGGTTTATCAGATGGCATTAATTTAGATTCTATACAGGAAAGTTTTTTAAAACATAATGCAATCCAGTGTGGCTATTGTACACCGGGTATGGTGATGTCTGCCAAGGCACTGCTTAGTAGAAATCCCCGTCCTACAGAAGAAGATGTCAAGGAAGCCCTGGCGGGTAATCTGTGTAGATGTACTGGATACCAACGTATTATAAATGCAGTACTTGATGTTGCTAAGAAGGGAGGGAAGAAGTAAAATGCTGAAATATGTGGGAAAATCCGAAAAAAGAGTAGATGGTATTAAAAAGGTAACCGGTTATGTAAGATATACAGATGACTTAAAATTATCTGGAATGTTATATGCGAAGATAAAGAAAAGCCCTCATCCCCATGCAAAAATATTAAGGATTGATACCTCAAAAGCAGAAAAATTACCGGGAGTTAAAGTAGTTATAACCGGGAAGGATGTACCCAATCGGGTAGGACTCTATCTGGAAGATAAAACTTTTCTGGCTATTAATAAAGTAAGATTTATAGGGGAACCGGTAGCTGCAGTTGCTGCGGAATCGGAAGAAATTGCCGAGGAAGCGGTTTCTTTAATCGAAGTAGATTATGAAGAACTACCAGCTATATTCAGCCCCCTGGAAGGTATAAAACCTGATGCCCCTATTATCCATGAAGATTTGGGAAGTTACAAGCATGCTTCGATAATTTTACCTCAGAGTGGAACTAATATAAGTAACCACTATAAAATTCGAAAGGGAGATGTCGAAAAAGGTTTTAAAGAAGCGGATTTTGTTTTTGAAAATGATTTTCATGTTCCCCATATACAGCATAGTGCTATTGAGAACCATTGTGCTATAGCTCAAGTGGACCCCGAAGGTAAAATTACTGTTTGGGCAGGTTGCCAATCACCTTATGCGGTAAGGCGTACTCTTGCTGTTGCCTTTGATATGCCCCTAAATAAGATTAGAGTTATTTCTCCGGCTATAGGTGGAGGATTTGGTGCGAAAGCAGGTACTACTCTTGAAGGAATAGTTATACCCTTAGCTCAACAAGCTAATTACCGCCCGGTAAAACTGAGTTTTTCAAGAGAAGATATTTTTACAAATACTTTTATTCGTCAGGGTATGTATGCCAGGATTAAGACCGGGGTTACTAGGGACGGTAAGATTATTGCTGAAGAAAACACTTTTTACTGGGATGGTGGGGCATATACAGAATACGGGGTAAATATCGCTCGAGCAGGCGGATATGCCTCAACCGGGCCCTATGATATTCCCAATGTGAAGGCTGATTCTATTTGTGTATATACCAACCATCCGGTAGGCGGTCCTTATCGCGGGTTTGGGATGTCTGAGATACACTTTGCTATAGAGCAGAATTTGGATATAGTGGCTCATAAAATTGGAATGGATCCGGCTGAATTCAGAAGAAAAAATGCCTTAAAAGATGGCAGTGCCACTGTAACCGGACAGGTTCTGGAGAATGTTGGTTTAATGCAATGTCTAGATAAAGTGGTGAAAGATATAGAATGGGATAAAAGAGTAAAAAAGGCATCAAAAATAAAATATCGCGGTAAAGGAATTGCTTGTATGTATAAAGCACCTTCAATGCCTAATAATGTAGGTTCTTCAGCAATTGTAAAAATTAATGAAGATAGTACAGTTAATTTATTAGTTACTGCGATGGATCTGGGGCAAGGTTCTGACACCGCACTAACCCAGATAGCAGCAGAGATACTCACTATTCCAACATCACAGATAAGTATAGTTACCGGAGATACAGATTGTACTCCCTATGAATGGCAGACAGTGGCGAGCCGGACGATCTATTGTTGCGGAAACTCAATTATAAGAGCTGCAGAAGATGCTAAAAATCAGATGTTAAGATTGGCTTCATTAAAATTTGGTATTCCCGAAGATAACCTTGAGTTAAAAGATGGACAGGTCGTTTCAAAAAATTATCCTGATAAGAAAGTAAAGATTGCTGACCTGGCCATGGGTCTGACTATGCCTGATGGGTCCGGGATACATGGTCCGATTATCGGAAGGGGAGCTTTTATTCCTCCCGATGTAAAAGACACTGACAAGGAAACCGGTCAGGGAGATAAACCTGTGGCTTTTTGGACTTTCGGAGTTCAGACCGCAGAAGTTGAAGTAGATATAGAAACCGGTGAGGTAAAGGTCTTAAAAATTGCTGCTGCCTATGATGTAGGCAAAGCTATAAACCCAGAGCTTATCTGTGTCCAAATAGAAGGTGGTATTGTTCAAGGTTTAGGCTCCGCATTGTTAGAAGAGGTAAAAATTAAAGAGGGCAAAGTCTTAAATCCTTCATTTGTTGATTATAAAATACCCACAGTAGGAGATGTTCCTGAAATGAAAATTAGTATAATTGAAGTTCCGGAACCTACAGGACCGTGGGGAGCAAGAGGAATTGCAGAAGCCTGTATGGTGCCTACTGCACCAGCTATTGCTAATGCAGTCTTTGATGCGATTGGTTGCAGAATTAATTCTCTACCCATTACTGCGGAGAAGGTTTTAAAGGCAATTAAGGAAAAGAAGAAATAAACTTGATAACTTGATTATAAACATGCCATAATATGCCGTATCCACTTCCTTCTTTAGTCCCTGGTAAACCAAGGTTTTTCTACAATTTTAATTAAAGTTTTTTTCAATCATTTTTATTGACAAAAAGACCTTTACCAATTTATGATATTTAAAGTAAAGTAAAGGATAAAAAATTTAAAAAATATTGTGGGAATTATTATGCTGCTGGCAAAATCTGTAGCTTCTGATTTAATTGATACTCTTACCTCTAAAACAGTTGATGGAATTGTTCATTCAGTATTTGATAATGCTTGTAATATTCAATTAGATAGAAATAGATTAGTTACTCTTATTTCTCCAAAGCTTCCTAATTGCCCATCTGCGATTAAATTAGATATTGCAGAAGACCAAAAATTATACTCTATTGGCTTTAAAACCGGGATGAAATCTGTTATAAATAAAGATGAAATAAAAATGCTCAAGGTCTTTATTTCTATCAAACTTACTGGGGCTAAGGTATGGGATTCATCACCTTTATTTTTAAGGTCTAAAATTTCAGAAGAAATGCTCAATGAAAATATAGAAAAAATTCGTGATTTGACCCTAAAATATGGAGAAATAGAAGGAATAGCTTCTATTCTTGATGGAGATGAGGTCGATAATAATTATAAGTATTTTATTATAGACTCTGTTAAGAAATTGACAAAAGGAATAAAATATAATGATTATAAAATGATAACCGAAGCTTCAAAAGGACTTATTGGTTTGGGGCCGGGTTTAACTCCAGCTGCAGATGATTTCTTACTTGGTGTAATGGCATCCCTTTATTATATTGGGCATTATTTTGACAATTACCTGGAGAATTTAAAAAAGATAGCAGGTTTTATTATTTATGACCTTCCGGGACGAACAACTTTCATCAGTGAAATAATGCTTAGAAATGGAATGAAGGCAAGATTTAGTGAACCGATCAGGGATTTGATGCTGGCGGTTATCCATAATACTTCCGTTCAAGATAAATGTATTAACCTCCTCAATATTGGCGGGACATCAGGAAGTGACTGTGCTGCTGGAATTGTTTTCGGTGGAGCATTGATGGCCAGGGTAAAGATATTGAAATAAGTGGGAGAGGAGAAAAATGGTTTTGAAATATCTTATTAGAGAAAATTCATATTATGATTCTGTAACCTTAATGATAATTACCAGAGAGGTAAAAAAAATTGAGGGAGTGAAGGAAGTTATTGTAGGTATGGGGACAGAACTTAATAAAGAACTGACAGGTAATCTCAATCTTTTAACCCCTGAATTACAAAAAATAACTCCCAATGATTTTTTTATTTCTTTAGATTCTGTAGATGATAATATTGCCAAAAAAGCTTTTGCTTTCGTTGATGAACTGTTAAGTAAGAAGAAAGCAGAATCAGAAGATTACCAACCCTCAACATTTGAATCTGCCCTTAAATATATGCCTGATGCCAATCTGGTTCTGATTTCTCTCCCCGGGAAATATGCGGTAAGAGAAGCAAAAAATGCTTTATTGAATGATAAACATGTTATGCTATTTAGTGATAATGTTCCCTTGGAAGAGGAGATAGATTTAAAGAAGCTCGCTAAGCAGAGAAGGCTTCTTATGATGGGGCCTGACTGTGGAACAGCAATTATTAACCATGTGGCTTTAGCTTTTTCCAATGTTATCAGGAAAGGTCCTATCGGTATAGTGGGGGCATCAGGTACGGGCATACAGGAAGTAACTGTGATGATTGATAAATTAGGGAGTGGTATTTCCCAGGCTATTGGTACAGGAGGTAGAGATCTTAAGGCCAAAGTTGGTGGGATAATGATGATTGAAGGGTTAAAAGCATTACAAAATGACCCCCTTACCGAAGTTATAGTTTTAATTTCTAAACCCCCGGATAAAGAAGTGGCGAGAAAAGTACTTTCCATATTAAAAGAAAGGCAAAAGCCTTCGGTGGTTTATTTTGCAGGAGGCGACCCGGAGGTGATTAAAGAATATGGGTCTGTCCCAGGTTTAAGTCTCGAGGACACTGCTCGCAAAGCGGTAGCAATAGCAAAAGGAATGTCTATCAAAGATTTTACCGGTTTTACCGTAACTAACATTAATAAGATTATTCAAGAAGAAACCAAAAAATTGAACAAAAAGCAAAGATATATCAGAGGGCTCTATACCGGTGGAACACTTTGTGATGAAGCGATGATAATTCTTTCTGCTTTAGTCGGCGATATATATTCGAATATTCCTCTAAAGCCTGAAGGGAAGCTTTCTGATATCAATAAAAGTTATAGGCATAGTTTAATTGATTTTGGTGATGATGAATTTACCCGGGGCAAACCGCATCCGATGATAGATCCTTATGTACGCCAGGAAAGAATTTTATCAGAAGTAAAAGATAGAGAGATAGCGATCATATTAATGGATTTTGTCCTGGGATTTGGCAGCAATTCTGATCCGGTAGGAGAGATGATTCCCTATATTAAAAAAGCACGTAAAATTGCTGCGAAAGATGGAAGACATATCTGTATGATAAGTTCTGTTTGTGGAACTGAAGCAGACCCCCAGAGTCTTATTGGGCAAGAGAAGAAACTTAAAGAAGAAGGGGTAATTGTTATGCCCAGTAATGCTCAGGCAGTAAGATTGGCAGCTGCAATTGTTTTATCAAGGAGGAATAGTCAATGACCAGGATTAATGAATTATTCCAAGAGGAATTAAAGATAATAAATATGGGACTTGAATCTTTTAATGAAAATTTAAAAAAACAAAATGTCAAAACTGTCCAGGTGGACTGGAAGCCTCCGACCAGAAGAAATAAAAAGATGCTTTCTTTGTTAGATAAGTTAAAATAAGAGGAGGAAATATTCATGGTTCAAGAAAGAATAGAAGCAGCCAATAAAAAAGTAATGAAAATAATCTTGAACGGACAGCCCACACTTTTAGATATTGGAGTAGCAGGAGAAGTTATTCCTGGGATGACCAAAAAAACGATACTTCATGCCGGTCCACCTATTAAATGGGAAAAGATGTCCGGTCCTTTAAAGGGTGCAGTTATCGGGGCTTTAATCTATGAAGGTCTTGCAGTCGATGAAAAAGAAGCTAACAAACTTGCTGCTTCAGGAGAAATATCTTATGACCCCTGTCATCATCATAATACGGTGGGACCGATGGCCGGAGTAGTCAGTGCTTCGATGCCGGTATGGATTCTTCAGAATAAGAAATATGGCAATTATTCTTATTGCACCTTAAATGAGGGCCTTGGCAAAGTTCTCCGCTATGGTGCCTATAGTGATGAAGTGATTAAAAGATTAAAATGGATGGAGAATCTGCTTGCTCCACTATTAAAGCAAGCACTTAAATTACATGGCCCGATAGACTTGAAAACTATGATAACCCAGGCACTTCAGATGGGTGATGAGGGGCATAATCGGAATAGGGCAGGGACCTCGCTTTTAATTAGAGAGCTTGCTCCTTATATTATTCAGACAAAATTCAGTGAAAAAGAAAAAATTGAAGTATTAAAATTTATAGACAGCAATGATCATTTTTTCTTAAACCTTACTATGCCTGCATGTAAGTGTACTTTGGATGCTGCAAAAAATATAGAATTTAGTACCATTGTTACTGCTATGGCCAGGAATGGAACTGAGTTCGGAATAAGGGTTAGTGGACTCGGCGAAAGATGGTTTACCGGACCAGCTGGGATAGTAGATGGTCTTTTATTCCCTGGTTATACGGCAGAAGATGCAAATCCTGATATCGGTGATAGTGTTATAGCCGAGACAGCAGGTATTGGTGGATTTGCCATGGCCGCGGCACCTGCTATTGTTCAATTTGTGGGAGGGAGCGCAAAAGATGCAGTAAACTTTACCCTTAAAATGTATGAAATAACCGCTGCAGAGAATAATATATATAAAATTCCTACCTTGGACTTTAGAGGAACACCTACTGGAATTGATATTCGGAAAGTAGTTGAAACCGGAATATTGCCCAGTATTAATACCGGAATAGCCCATAAGGATCCAGGCATTGGTCAGATAGGAGCAGGCCTGGTGAAACCTCCGATGAATTGTTTTGAGGATGCCTTGCAAGCATTTGTAGAGGATTTAGAAACAAAAAATTTAGTATAATAAGGAGATATAATATGGAAAGAAAAAAACCACTGGAAGATATAGTAGTTTTGGATTTAACTCGTGTTCTTGCCGGACCATATTGTGTTATGATACTTGCCAACTTGGGAGCAAAAATAATCAAGGTTGAAAGACCTAAAACAGGAGATGACTCTCGAAATTTTGGTCCTTATAAAAATGGGCAAAGTGCTTATTTTGTAAGTTTGAATCGGGGGAAGAAAAGCATTGCTATAGATTTAAAAAAACTTGAAGGGAAACAAATTATAAAAGAATTAGTTAAAGTATCAGATGTAGTCCTTGAAAACTTCAGACCCGGAACTACGAGAAAATTAGGTTTATCTTATGATGTTTTATGCAAAATAAATCCTCGAGTTATCTATGCAGCTGTTTCCGGTTTTGGACATAGCGGTCCATACTCCGAAAGACCTGCTTATGATATGATTGCCCAAGCATTAGGTGGTATTATGAGTATAACCGGACAGACGGGAGGAGAACCCACCCGGGTAGGTTCGTCAATCGGTGATATTATTGCAGGTATGTTTGGCGCAATAGGAATTATTTCTGCAATTTATGAAAGAGTGTTTACTGGCAGGGGCCAGATGGTCGATGTCGCTATGCTTGATGGACAGGTTGCAGTTCTTGAGAATGCCATAGCCAGATACGCAATAAACGGAGAAGTACCAGGTCCTATTGGTTCAAGGCACCCATCTATTACTCCTTTTGGCGGATTTAAAACAAAGAACTCGTGGGTTATCATTGCCTGTGGCAATCAGGTAATTTGGGAAAGATTTTGCAAAGTAGTTAATCGTGAAGACTTACTGGAAGTAGAAGAATTTAAGACAAACGAGAAAAGAACAGAAAATTATGAGAAGGTAAAGCCCATCCTTGATGAAATTGTTATCCAAAAAACTACAGAAGAATGGTTAAAAATTTTCGAATCTGGCAGTGTTCCCGCCAGCGCCATTAATACTATTGATAAACTCTTTAATGACCCACAAGTGAAGGCAAGAAAAATGATTATACAAACCGAGCAACCCGATATGGGTAAAATATATGTAGCAGGAAATCCGATAAAGTTATCCACCTTAACCGAAGAAGTGGTTACTGATCCTGCCCCAAAAATTGGAGAACATACCGTTGAGATTCTTCAAAGCTTTATAAATTATGATGATGCCAAGATTAATGAATTAAAAAAACAGAAAGTAATATTTTCATTAAAAAAATGAAGGGAGAAATAAAAATGAAATTTTTTGAAAAGATTAAGATGTACGATTTAACTCAACCATTAAGTCACCTGACTCCGGCCTGGCCAACTTATGAGCCACTACAAATTAAATTTTTTAAGAGGCTTGCCCCAAATGGAGCAAATGGCCAGCTTATTACCACCAGTAACCATGTAGGAACACATTTAGATGGTTCACTTCACTTCTGTACTCACGGTAGAGATATAGCCAGTATCCCTTTAAATGAACTTGTTGGACCAACTGCGGTAGTTGACCTTAGTGATATTGCTGAAGATTATGGAATTTATACTTCAAAAGACATTATGGAAAGGGTAGAAGTAAAGAAGGGTGATATATTGGTAATCTACACCGGTTATCATCGTTATAGCTGGGATCAACCGGAAGCGGACGAAGTAAGATATATGATTAAACATCCTGGTCCAACTATGGAGTTTGCCAACTGGTGTAAAGAAATGCAATTCAAGTGGATAGGTGTTGATTGTGGTTCTGCAGATCATCCGATGAATACCAAGATTCGTGATTGGATGCCTGTACAAGCGAAAGAATGTGAAGAGTATTTAAAAAGAAAATACGGTAAAGGACTTGAAGAGATATTTCCTCCTGATCATTATCAATTAATGCATACTCAACTTTTCTCGTTAGATATAATTCATATAGAAAACCTTGGAGGAGATATCGATAAAATTCTTAATAAAAGAACTATTGTCGGTTGTTTCCCCTGGCGCTTTGTTGATGGAGAATCAAGTATTTGCAGGGTTGTTGCCTTTGACGAAGAATAGATAAACAGGAGTGCCAGGAATATTTAAAAAGATGGTCTGGCACTTTTAATTTAATATAAAGGAAGGAGAGAAAAGATGAAGGAATTTATTGCTGCTGCTGTTCAAATTGCGGTTAAACCAAATGATATTGATTATAATTTAGAAAAAACGTGTTTCTGGCTTAAGACTGCAGTGAAAGAACATAATGCTGAATTAGTCGTATTTCCGGAATCTATTACTACCGGATTTGCGCCCGGCATGCCCCCTGAAGAGTTCTATGATTTATTGAATTATATTCCGGGACCCGAAACTGATCAAATTGGAGCGCTTGCCAGGGAATTAAAAGTACACGTAGTCCTTCCCATGTATGAAAAAAGCACAGAAAAAAATGTAATCATGAATAGTTCTATACTCATAAATGATGAGGGAGAAATTGCCGGGATTTACCGTAAAACACATCCCTTCCCCACTGAGAGGCTTGGTGGTGGTGGATGGACTACCCCCGGCAAGGAAGCTGTTGTAGTGGATACTAAATTAGGGAAAATTGGGATGATAATATGCTATGATGGCGATTTCCCTGAATTGAGCAGAGTTTTGGCTATCCGTGGTGCGGAAATTATAACCAGGCCTTCAGCATTATTACGAAGTTTTGAGATATGGGATATGACTAATAAAGCCAGGGCTTATGATAATCATGTGTATGTTGTAGCGGTAAATTCTGTAGGGGCAGATGCGGAAAATAATTATTATTTTGGAAACAGTATGATAATTAACCCTATCGCCCAGAAACTTGCCCAGGCTCGAGGTACAGAAGAAATAATATCTGCAAAACTTGACCCTAATCCACTAAAACGGGTAACCTATGGAGCAAATAGCCCCATGATATTTGATCATCTTGAAGATAGGAACTTGGAGGTTTATAAGGATATTTTAAAAGAAGCAAAAAGCCCTTTTGAACCAGCAAAGAGAATTTCATATAACCATTAATAGCAGTGAAAGATAAAAGCTCATCCTCTTTTTTAGATATATAATTTCATATATATTTATATATGGTATATGGTATAATTGTATCAAAGTAAGATAAACAGAAGTAGATTTATAAAAATATCTTTGTTTTTTTAAAGAAGAGGAAAAATTTTTGTAGTTCTTGTCGTATCTATAAACAAATTCGCAAAATAAAACTAAATTTTTCTTAAGTTAGTAAACATTTTTTATCTATATAATAGGCGAGTGGTAATTATGACAGAAAATTTTTTATTAGTTTATCAATCTCTTCCTTATTTACTAAAAGGATCTATAATAACTCTTGAGCTAATAGGAGGAGCTTTAGCTTTAGGTTTAATTATGGGAATTCCTATGGCTATAGGACAGGTTTATGGCAATAAGTATGTCGCTAATTTAATTTCCTTTTATGTCTGGTTTTTCCGTGGGCTACCCGTTTTAGTCCTTCTCTTTCTTTTTTACTTCGGATTATTTTTATTTTTAGGATTTAATTTAACTGCTCTCACTGCTGCTATTTTAGTCTTGGGTTTCCGAAGTGCTGCTTATCAATCTCAAATTTTTCGAGGAAGCATCCAATCAATAGGTGAAGGACAAATGATGGCTGCTCGTTCTTTAGGGATGACTAAGTTCAAAGCTATTTTGTACATTATTTTACCCCAAGCTTTAAGAATATCCATCCCAGGTTGGTCAAATGAATATTCGATTATCTTAAAAGATTCAGCTGTAACTTATGCTATTGGATTAATGGAGATAATAACTCGGGGTAACTTTATTGCTACTCGAACTTATCAACCTTTGCCTATTTTTCTTACCTGTGCAGCGATTTTCCTTATTTTGACTTATGGAGGAGTGAAGCTTCTTAATATATTGGAAAAGAAAGTAAAAATTCCTGGTTATGGTAGCTATAGTAATAGTGGGGAGGAGTATTAGAAAATGCATGAAGATAATAAAATTATCTTAAAGGTTGAAGAAATTTATAAAAGATACAGAAAAGAAGAGGTATTAAGAGGGATATCATTTGAAGTAAGAAAGGGAGAAACTAAAGTTATTATTGGACCGTCGGGTAGTGGGAAGAGCACTCTTCTTCGATGCATAAATCAATTGACTATCCCAGATAAGGGACAAGTCTGGTTAGAAGGGGAAGAAGTAACTCATGCTAAAAAGAGCATTAACCAATTCCGTCAAAAAATGGGAATGGTTTTTCAAGATTTTAATTTATTTGACCATATAAATGCTCTAGGGAATGTCGAGATAGGACTTATTAGGGTAAAAGGAATGGACAAAAATAGAGCAAGAGAGAAGGCAATGGAGGAATTAAAGCAGGTTGGTTTAGAAAAACAAGCTTACTTATATCCTGCCCAACTCTCCGGAGGACAAAAACAAAGAGTATCTATTGCGAGGGCTTTAGCCATGAATCCCAGTGTTATGCTTTTTGATGAACCTACCTCAGCTCTTGACCCAGAATTAATTGGAGAGGTATTAGAGGTTATCAAAAAGTTAGCTATTAACGGAATGACTATGGTAGTAGTGACCCATGAAATGGGTTTTGCTCGTTCGGTTGCAAATGAAGTAATATTCATAGAGAGTGGAAGGATAATAGATCAAGGCTCCCCTTACAAACTTTTTACTAACCCCGAACATGAAAGAACTAAAAAATTTCTTTACAAAATAACTGAACTTTATGGAAAGTCGGTAGAAGAAAGATGATTGATTTATATTTTATACAAGATGTTCTCTTGCCCCCTTTAATAGAAGGAGTCTTGGTTACTATTAAATTAATAATTTTATCTATTCCTTCGGGTTTAATTTTAGGTATTTTGATAGCTGTAGGGAGAGTATATGGAAATAAATTTATATCTTCTCTATGTGCCATTTATACAATATTTTTTCGAGGCACCCCCTTATTAGTTCAACTTTTTATTATTTATTATGCACTTCCTTCTATAGGGATTTTCTTTTCTCCTTTTATGGCAGCAGTTACAGGTTTTATTCTCTGCAGCGGGGCTTATCACTCAGAATATATTAGAGGAGCAATACAATCAATTAAAACTGGTCAGATGATGGCTGCTGAGGCTTTGGGAATGAGTAGAATTAAGGCAGTATTATATATTATTTTGCCTCAAGCTTTAAGAAGGGCTATTCCGGGCTGTTCTAATGAAATCATCTACCTAATAAAGTATTCCTCTCTAGCTTTCATGGTAACCTGCGTAGAATTGACCGGGGCAGGAAAAATTATTGCTACCCGTCATTTTAGGTATACAGAAGTGTTTCTGGTAGTAGGAATAATATATTTATTAGTTGTTTCTATAGTTACCAAATTTCTTAATATATTAGAAAAAAAATTAAGAATTCCAGGTTTAGAATAAGATATAAGAAAAAATAGACGTTAATTGTCAATTTATTAAATAAAATGTGTTAACATATAAGAAATATAGAAAATTAACTGATATTTTTAAGCATATATTTTTATATTGAAAATTTCTGAAAATATGGCTAAAAGTGGGAGGTGAAAAATAAACTCTTAATAATTTATTAAAACTTCTCAAGAAAGAGAAGGGGGTGATATATTAGTTTATTTTGAGATTTTGTGAAAAATGTATAGTTTAAAAATTGTAAATAAATAAGGAGTAAAAAAGATGAAAAGAAAAAAATCAATATTAGTAAATGTGTTTTTAATTTTTGCTTTGACTTTATTGATAGGAAGTATGGTTATAGGTCAAGCTCAAGAAAAAAAAGTTTATATAAATGGTATAGATCCTGATTTTCCACCCTTTGCCTATGTTGACAAAGATGGCAATCCTGCAGGATTCGATGTAGAGGCAGTAGATTGGATTGCTCAAGAGATGGGTTTTGAGGTAAAACATCAGCCCACAGCTTGGGATACGATAATTCCTACCTTAAATGCAAAGAAAATTGACTTCATTGCTTCAGGATTATCTTTTACAGAGGAGAGGGCAAAAGTTATAGCTTATACAAAGTCATATTGGGAGCACAAATGGTCTCTTGTGGTGCGCAAAGATTCTGATTTAAATATTGTTACCGGTCTTAGCATGGGACACACAGTAGGAACACAGAGAGGCACAACCGGAGCTAATTGGATAGAAGATAATCTTATTAATAAAGGTGTTGATTTAAAGATGAAGGTATACGACACATTTACTTTAGCTGTAGAAGATCTATTAAATGGTAGGGTAGATTCTGCGGTTCAGGATGACACTATGGTCAAAGAGATGTTGAAAGCCAAACCTGGGCTAAAAGAAGTTGGAACCTGGGGAGCGGGCAAAACCTATGCCTATGGTTTAAGAAAAGGAGACGATGAGCTGTTAAAATTATTAAATGAGGGATTAGACAGATTAAAGAATTCACCCAAGTGGAATGAGCTCATTAAAAAATATAATCTCTAATAAAAGTGGGGAGTCGGTAATAAAGGGATAGGAAGAGATTTCCTATCCCTTTATTATATAAACTTTTGTAAGTATTATAATTACTAATATCAGTATTGAACTAAAAAAGATTATCTTAAGTGGCAAAAAGGAGTAAATTTTATGGAAAAAATTTTTTTACCTTGCGGGAAAGAAAAAATACCTATTAGCCTTCCTCAAAAAAATTTGTTAAAAATTTGTCTATTAAAAGACAAACCCGGTGTTGAAGATAATATCAAAGAGATTAAAGAAGCAATAAAAAATCCTATTGGGTCAAAAACTATATCTCAAATAGCTCAAGGAAAACATACCGCAGTTGTAATTTGTACTGACATTACTCGTCCTACTCCTGATAAATTATTGATTCCTCCAATATTAGATGAATTAAATAAGGGTGAAATTTCAGATAAAAATATTAAAGTAATAATTGCTCGAGGGCAACATAGAAAGATGACCGAAGAAGAAATGAAAGAAAAGGTAGGCGAAAAGGTCCTCAAAAGAGTAAAAGTTGCTCAACATGACCCTGATAATAATCTTTTTTATCTCGGGAAATCTAAGAGGGGAAATAAATTATGGGTAAATGAAGATGTAGTGGAATGTGAGGTAAAAATATCTACCGGCAATATAGTTCCTCATAGATATGCTGGCTATGGAGGAGGAGCAAAAAGTATTTTACCAGGGATATCCTCAAGAGAGACCATTGGTCATAATCATCTTTATGTAGAGACAGGAGAGGCTGCTTTAGGTAAGATACAAGGTAATCCTGTTCGGGAAGAGATGGAAGAGGCAGCTAAGATGATAGGGCTAGATTTTATAGTAAATACAGTGATGAATGATAAAAATGAGATAGTAAAAGTAGTAGCCGGAAATACGGTTAAAGCGCATAGAACAGGTGTAGAAATATGTAAGGAAATTTATGGAGTAAAAATACCAGAAAAAGCAGATATAGTAATTGCCAGTAGTCATCCTATGGATATTAGTTTTTATCAAGCTTCAAAAACTTTAGAGGCAGTAGGTCATATTATAAAAGAAAATAGTACTATAATTATGATTTCCCCATGTTATGAAGGAATCGGGTCAAAAGACTTTTTAGATTTTCTTGGAGAAAAAACCCCTTATGATATTATTAAAAATATTAAAGCTCATAAAGAAAAGAATGTAGTCGCAGGAGTTATTTCATATTTAATAGCAAAGTGTAAGGAAAAGGCAAAAATTTATTTAATTTCAGAAGGAATAAGTGATAAGGAAGTGGAAAAAATGGGGATGTTCCCAGCTAAATCAGCCCAATCTGTTATAAACGATGTTTTAAGAAATTATGGAGATGAAGCAAAAATATTAGTTTTACCAACTGCCTCGATTACACTTCCCCTCCTTAAGGAGGAATAAATTTGAAAAAGTTATTAACCGGGAATGAAGCTATTACCGAAGGAATAATTGAATCAGGAGTGGAGGTTGTAAGCGGATATCCAGGTACTCCTTCAACAGAGGTAATTTAAATTTTTTTTATTACGAACTTCCTTTTATTGGTATTTTCTTTTCTCCATTTATTCCAGCAGTAGTAGGCTTTATTCTTTGTAGCGGAACTTATCATTCTAAGGTAAAAAATTTTGCTATTACAAATATACGTAATATGTTATAATAAATAAAATACTATTAATTTGAATAACAGAAAACATTATTTTAATACATAACTTATGAAAAAGCAATAGATATTAAAAGTGTTTAAGTTTTGACTCTAGTAGGTACTTATTATGGCTAAAATTGGATATTTAACAATTTCGTTATTAATAGCTTCAGAGGAAGAAGAAAAAGAATTATTAAAAAAAACTAGCAATTTAGGCTATAAAGTATGCATGGGCAAAGCAGGAACGATGGAAAGTAGTGAGCTTATAGCTGCAATAGAAACCGCAGCAAAAAGAGAAGAAATTTTACGTGCAGGTTATTACAAAGAAGAACATGCCCTATATCACGCTTCTTTAAATGCATTAAGAGGTTTTTGTAGAGGAGAAATTGGTATTGGCAATTTTTTAAGAACTATCGGGGTAAAATTTGTTGTTTTAAGAGGTCCTATGGATACTACACATAGTAATTTGGGAGAATGGGTATCTGTAGGTATTTACGGAATGGTAGGAGCTCCTATTAAGGGATTTGAACATGAGGCAATAGGCTTAGAAATTAATAATATTTAATAGTCTTAAATTTATACCATAAAACATATAGTAGATAAATTTTAAAAAATATAAAAACTATGTTATAATAATACAAAATAAACAAAGACCCAAAGTCATTAGTTAATAGGGGGTGTGAGCTTTGCTCAACTCCCTATTTTTATATAATTTAACATAATTTTTAAATTGTAATAGATATAAGTTGCAATAGATAACTTATCATAGAAGTAACCAAATGTATTGATAAGATAAAGACAAGAATTAATAAAAAAAGACAAAATAGTCATAAAAAATAGAATAATTTAAATAAAAGGAAAAATATAATATATATTATTATATTAATATTTATGAGATTTATAAATGATTTTTTCAAATTTTATTTTGTATAGAAAATGAATAAAATATAAATATATTTATTGTTATATTAGGAGTGTAATTTTATTAATGCAATCTAATATACTTACTTTATCAGAAGTTAGTTTTAGTTATAATGGAGTTAAGGCTGTTTCAAATTTAAGTATGAATGTTAAGAAAGATAGGATTACTAGCCTTATAGGCCCAAACGGAGCTGGCAAAACAACAGCATTTAAATTAATTTGTGGTGAAATTCATTCACAAGAGGGCAATATTTTTTACAAAGAGGAAAAAATCAATAAATTTTCCCCTCATCGAATAGCTGCTATGGGGATTGCTTGGACCTTTCAAAATATTCGTCTTTTTCCAAGTTTGACGGTAAGAGAGCATGTCAATCTTTCACAATATACTCGCTATAAGTCATCTCTTCTGGATTCTATCGTAGGCACAACATTATTTAAGCAAGAAAGAATGATTTCGGCTCGGAGAACCGAAGAGATAATGAAAAGAGTAAAACTCGAAGAATATGCAGATGAACCTGCCGTTAATCTTCCCTACGGTCTTCAAAGGAGAGTAGAATTTGCGAGGGCTTTAGGTGTAGGTGCTACCCTAATTTTATTAGATGAGCCCACCGCAGGTATGAATATCCAGGAAAGTAATGATATTATGGAATTGATTACAAGCCTTACTAATATTGATATTACTATATTTTTAGTGGAGCATGATATGAGGGTGGTTATGAATATTTCTTCAGAAGTTTGGGTAATGAATGAAGGGACAATTATTTCCTCAGGCACTCCTGAAGAAATTAGAAGAGATCCACTTGTTATAAAGGCTTATCTTGGAGAGTAATTAACAATGGTGAGAAGATGCTAATAGTTCGGGATCTTAAATGTTCATATGGTCATATTCAAGCTTTATCAGGTATTAATTTTAAGGTTAATCAAAGTGATATTGTGACCTTAATTGGAAATAATGGTGCTGGGAAAAGCACTACATTAAATGCTATTTGTGGGATAGCTCCAAAGGTTTCAGGAGAAGTAGTATTTCGCGGGCGTCGAATTGAAAAACTTTCCTCAGATAGGATTATCAGTCTGGGAATCTGTCAGGTTCCTGAAGGAAGGAGAATATTCCCACTTTTAACAGTTGAAGAAAATCTGATGATGGGAGCTTACTTAAGGAAAGATTATAAAGAAATGCTAAAAGATATGAAGATGATTTACAATCTTTTTCCTGTTCTCAACAAAATGAAATCAAGGCTTGGTGGAGAGCTTTCAGGTGGAGAGCAGCAAATGCTAGCTATCGGAAGAGGATTAATGGCAAATCCAGAACTCCTACTTCTTGATGAACCATCACTAGGTCTGGCTCCCTTTCTAGTCAAAGAAATTTACGAAATTATTAAAGAAATTAATTCATCAGGTACAACTATACTTCTGGTCGAGCAAAATGCAAAATTAGCTCTTCAAATAGCTACCAAGGGATATGTTATGGAAAAGGGAAGGATTGTTCTTCAGGGTTATGGCAAAGAACTTTTAACAAATAAGGAGGTGAGGAAAATCTATCTTGGTGAGAACTGAAACGATCAAATAAAATATAAGGAGGTTTAAAAAAATGAAAGGCAAGATAATCTGCTTGGTTATTGTATTGATTGTAGGTTTAGGTTTAATAGTTCTATCAGGATTTGGTATAGGTCAAGAAGAGGTGACTATTGGTTTACTTGGTCCAATGACTGGCACAGCAGCTCAATCAGGCAATAATATGCGTGATGCTGTTGCATTGGGAATTGAAGAGGTAAATGAAAGTAATAGGTTGCCAGGTATTACTTTGAGAATGGTTGTTGTTGATGATGAGGGGAATCCTACTGTATCAAAAAATGGAAATATGAGGCTAGTTTATAAAGAGAAAGCCATAGTGGTGATTGGGGCGGTTCATTCTTCATGTACTTTGGCTAATATGGAGGTTACCAAAGAAGCGGGCGTGCCACAGATTACCCCTATTTCAACTTCACCTGAAATAACCCAGAAAGGTAATAAATGGATTTTTAGAACTGCAGCTACTGACGCTATTCAAGCGGAAAATATTGTAAAAATAGCCCTGGAAAAATTAGGTAAAAAGAGACTTGCTGTTATACATCCTCTAAGTGATTATGGAATAGATGCGACTAAAGTACTTGTTGATATCAGCACCAAACTGGGTTATCCACCTGTAGCCGTTGAATCTTTTAATCCAGATGACAAAGACTTTTCTAGCCAACTTTTGAAAATTAAAGAGAAAAATGCAGATACCCTTATTATATGGTCACTTTATGAGCCAGCAGCTCTCATTGCAAAACAGGTAGCTCAAATGGGTTTGCAAATTCAACTCATGGGAGGAGGAGGGCTCACAAATAGCAAATATGTAGAATTAGGGGGAGAAGCCACCAATGGAACGATTATGTGCCAGACCTATCATCCGAGTTCTAAAGAGCCACATATAGTTAGTTTTACCGAAAAATTTAAGGAAAAATATGGGAGGAACCCAGATCCCAATGCTGCTCAGTCTTATGATGCAATAATGATTGTTGTAGCAGCTTTAGAAAAAGTTGGAGTTGATGATAAATCAAAGATAAGAGATGCTATCGCCTCAACTTTAAATTTTAATGGCGTTACAGGAATAATATCTTTTGATGATACAGGAGATGCCCCAAGAGATATGAAAGTAATTCAAATACGCAACGGAGAATACGAATTATTTTAAATAAGCCTACCAATGCGGGAGATTAAGTTTCTCCCGCATTGAATTTTTTTTGCAATTTTTTAAATGATGAATGCAATAAAATTATTTTTGTGAGGTATTAAATTAATAATGAATATAGATAAAATTAGGATAGATAAGCCTATTCTGGATCTACACGTTCATATTGGTCCGGAATTTCTAAGAAGACGTTATACTATCAAAAGCCTTGCTGAGGAAGCTCAGCGTGAGTTCTTTGGATTTGCTGCTAAAAATCATTTTCAACCAACAACTGCTTGGGCTGCCATGATAAGTACAAATTATAAGATTCCAATTATTGGTTCTATAACACTCAATAAAAGTGTCGGTGGAATTAATCCTGAGGCAGTAAGGGCAGCACTTTCCGGTTTTAAAATTAATCCTCAAAAAACTAATCGGGAAAGAGGTAGATTTATTGTTTGGATGCCAACAATTCATGCCGAAGCTCATCTTATTAATAATAATAGGAAGGATATTATTTCTGAGTGGGGATGTGCGACAAAATACCAGTCTACATATCCGAAAGGAACTGGACTTACTGTTTTAGATAAAGAAGATGCAAACTTATTGAACAAGGAAACACTAAAAGTTCTTGAGCTTATTGCTAAAGAAGATTTAATACTTGCAACAGGCCATCTTTCTTCTAAAGAAGTTGAACTATTGGTGAAAGAAGCATTAAATATTGGAGTTAGAAGAATAATTGTAACCCATCCCTTTTTTAAGGCAACTAACATGTCTATTGAAAAACAAGTAGAATTATCAAAACTTAAGGGAGTTTTTCTTGAAATTTGTTATGTTAATCTCAAAATGGACAATATACCCATTAGTTTATATATTCAACTAATTAAGGTAGCTGGATCAGAAAACATAATTCTTTCAACTGATCTTGGTCAAATTAGTTCTGAAACTGTAGGAGAAGGATGGAGAAATTATTTTAAACTATTAAAAAAAGAAGGGGTATCAAAAGATAAATTTATACAGATGGCTATTGAAAATCCTCATAAAATAGCAATTAAAGGTTTGGTATAGTAAAATGATGTTCTTTGAACAGATTATTTCTGGGCTTATAATTGGGAGTATTTATTCTCTCCTTGGACTAGGCTTCACTATGATTTTTGCTTGTACAAAAAGGATTAATTTTGCTCATGGAGATTTAATGGCTTTGGGTGGTTTTATTGGACTTGTTTTTATTCAGATATTTCCTTCTTATTTGTTTCTTTCATTTATTTTTGGTCCATTGAGTATTGGTATTATTGCTGTCATTATCGAACGAGTATTTTTACGCCGTCTTCAGGAAGTTCAACCTTTAAAAATAGTTATTGCTACTATTGGTCTTTCTGTTGCTATGAAAATTGTTATGCAAATAATATGGGGACCAGATCCAATAGCTTATCCCAATCTTGTTTCTGAAAAACCTTTTTTTCTTCTTGGTGTGTCGATTATCCCTCAAAACTTTCTAATTTTTTTAATATCTATTTCATTAATGATCATACTACAATGCTTTTTTATTTATACAAAAACTGGTCGTGCTTTACGAGCTCTTTCCCAGGATAGATATGCAGCAAGATTAATGGGAATTAAGATGGGACAAAGTATTAGTATAATTTATTTTATATCAGGGGCTCTAGCTGGAATCGCGGGAATGTTAATTGCTCCCATTTTTTTCGTATCAAGTTCTATGGGAACCTTTCTTGGTTTAAAATCCTTTATTGCAGCGGTTATAGGTGGACTTGGAAGCATTCCAGGAACTATAATGGGTGGACTATTTCTTGGTGTTGTGGAGAATTTATCGTCAGGATTCATCTCTTCTAATTATAAAAGTGGTATTTCTCTGCTATTTTTAGTTTTAATCCTCCTCTTTAGTCCTAAAGGTCTTTTATCGATTTTCCAGAAAGGAAGTCTTCTTAAAGGGAAGAAATCTAAAAAATGAAAAATATTAAACATATTTCCCCCCTTTTTATTTTGATTCTTATGTTCTCGATTATAGGTTTTATCCCTAATATATATTATCTCCACCTTTTTAATTTAATACTTATTTATAGTTTATTTTCATTAGGATTGAATATTCTAACTGGATATACAGGAATAACCTCTTTTGGCCATGCTGGATTTTTCGCTTTTGGTGCTTATGCAACAGCAATTCTTTCCACTAGATATATAATGCCACCAATTCTATCGATATTTTTTGCAAGTTTTTTAACTGGAATAGCTGGATTTATCATTGGTCTCCCTGTTATTAGAATATCAGGAATTTACCTTGCTATGGTTACACTTGCTTCAGCTGAATTTATTAGATTGCTGGCTATCAATTGGGAGTCTCTTACTGGAGGTCCTTTGGGAATTTCTAATATCCCAGCTATTTCTATATTGGGATTTTATATTAATAGTGAACGATCTTTTTTCTTCTTCCTTTATCCGATTCTTATTATTTTAACCTTTGTATTTATTCGTATAATTGATTCGCGTTTTGGAAGGAGTTTGGAGGCAATTAAGGATGATGAAAGAGCTGCTGAATCTATTGGTATACCTTGTGCAAAAAATAAATTAATTTCTTTTTTCATCAGTGGATTTTACTCTGGGCTAGCAGGAGCCCTTTATGCCCATTTCGATCGATTTATCTCTCCAGATACCTTTACATTTAGTCTTTCTATATTGGTTTTATGTATGGTAATAATAGGCGGAATGGGAACTGTCCCCGGGAGTATTTTGGGAGCCATTATAATTGTTATACTTCTTGAATATCTACAACCTCTTGGTGACTATCGTCTTTTAGTTTATGGACTACTTCTTGCGATAATGATTTCCTATTATCCTCAAGGTCTAATTGGTATATTGAAAGAGATTTGGGGATATTTTAAAAAGAACAGATTTCAAAGGAATAATTGATTTTATTAAATATTTTAAAATGAAAAGTTTGAGATAAAATTACATAAATATTTTTGAAATTACTAATATAGGAAGAAAGAACAAAGAATGAAAAAAGAAAAGTCCTTAGTACGAAAAGGGATATTAGATTTAAAACCCTATATCCCCGGCAAGCCGATCGAAGAAGTAAAAAGAGAATTTGGTTTAAAAGAAGTTGTAAAATTAGCCTCCAATGAAACTTCCATAGGCCCCTCCCCCTTAGCTGTAGAGGCTATAAAAAAAGAAGTAGAAAATATTAACCTTTATCCTGAAGGTTCAAGTAGTCTCTTAAGAGAAAAAATAGCTCATAAATTGAATCTTGATAAAGAGATGATAATTATTGGTAATGGTGCAGATGATGTTATTGGCCTCGTAGGGATGGCTTTTATTGATGAAGGTGATGAAATAATTACGGGAGAAATTACTTTTCCTGCTTATGAAACTATAACCAAAATTATGGGAGGGAAATTAATTTCAGTTAAACTTAAAAATTTCTGTTTTGATTTGGAAGAAATTACCCAAAAGATGAGTGAGAAAAGCAAAATTATTTTCCTGTGTAATCCTAATAATCCCACGGGGACGATAGTAGAAAGAGAAGAAGTAGCCGACTTTATGGAAAAAGTTCCCCAAGATATAATTGTAGTCTTTGATGAAGCTTATTATGATTATGTGGAAGATAAAGATTATCCTGATAGCCTCTCTTATGTTTTAGAGGAAAAGAATGTAATTGTTATACGTACTTTCTCAAAAATAGCGGGGATAGCAGGAATTCGGATAGGTTATGGTATAGCCAGACCAGAGTTAATAAGAGATTTAAGGAGAGTAGTAACTCCCTTTCCTACAAATCGGCTGGCTCAAGTAGCAGCTTTGGCTTCTTTGGATGATGAAGAGCATTATAAAAAAGTTTTAAAAACGAATCAAGAAGGAAAAAGATATTTATATAAAGAGTTAAAGGATTTGGATCTTTTTTATCTTCCTTCAGAGACAAATTTTATTTTTATTGATTTTAAAGAAGATACTGAGATTATTTTTGAAAAATTATTGAAAAAAGGAGTAATTATTCGCCCAGGAAAAACCTGGGGTTGTCCAAATTTCATCCGACTTACTATAGGGACTGCTTATGAGAATCAAAAATTTATTCAGACTATCAAAGAAATGATAAAATTATAATAGAAAGGAGCTATAAATTTGAAAAAATTATTAACTGGGAATGAAGCTGTTGCTGAAGGAATAATTGAATCGGGAGTAGAAGTTGTTACCGGATATCCCGGCACTCCTTCGACAGAAGTTATTCTGGCACTATTGCCTCGAAAAAAAGAATTGGGGATGCATATAGAATGGAGCGTAAATGAAAAGGTTGCTTTTGAAATTGCTTCCGGTGCTGCCTGGGCTGGGAAAAGAGCCCTGGTCACCATGAAGATGTCGGGAGTGAATGTAGCTGCCGATTCTTTAGCTTCCGTTGCTTACAGTGGCTGCACCGGGGGGTTAGTTGTATTTGTGGCTGATGATCCGGGAGTAAGTGCCGGCATGCCCGAAGAGGATTCTCGCTATTATGCTAAATCGATGGTAGTCCCCATGCTTGACCTTGCTTCCCAGCAGGAGTGTTTAGATTATGTGATACTTGCCTTTGAAATCTCGGAGAAAATTGGCGGTCCTATTTTTTTAAGATCAACCACCGATATATCCCATGTTGCTTCTGATGTTGAAGTAGGTAAAAAATTGAAATTAGAAAAAAGAGAAGCACATTTCGAACGGGATATAGCAAAATATACTAAGGCAGGTGCTGCCTGGTGTATGGCTCAACATCAGGATGCCCTTAGCAGATTAGCCGAAGCTTCTAAAATTAGCGATTCTTATATTACTGAATCCGGGATAAAAGTAAATGAAACTCACTTTGAAGATGGCAGTAAACAGGGAGTAATTTACGCCGGAGCGGTGGAAGGAAATTTTAAAGAGGCCTTAAAAAAATATAATTTAAAACTATCCTGGTTAAAGATTGGCATGGTCCACCCCTTGCCCAAAGAGAGGATAAAAAAGTTTTTAGAGAAAGTAGATAGAGTGCTTGTCTTGGAAGAATTAGACCCTCTTATAGAAGCGGAAGTGATAAGGATTGCCTGTCTCTTAAACAAGAAAGTTGAAATTTTAGGGAAATTTGATAAAACCCTTTCTCTAATCGGAAATTATTCCTTTAAAAAGATAAAAAATGCTCTGGAAGTTCTCTTAAAAACAAAACTTGAGTCTGAACAGGATCCTAAAATTTTAGAGAGAGCTAAAGAATTAGAAGTCAAACGCCCCACTTCTTTCTGTATAGGTTGCCCTCACCGGGGGACTTATTTTGCTCTGAATAAGGCGATTAAGAATTTAAAATACAAAAAAGAGGAAATTATTATTACCGGGGACATAGGGTGTACTATTTTAGGAATGAATAAACCTTTTGAGAGTTGTTGGACTGAAGTGGCTATGGGAGCAAGTATTGGTTTAGCTCAAGGATTTAAATGGGCGGGAATTAAAAAACCAGTGATAGCTACCATAGGAGATTCTACTTTTTTCCATGCCGGTATTCCTCCTCTTATTAATGCAGTCTACCAAAAGGTTCCCTTAACGATAATTATTTTAGATAATGGATGGACTGCCATGACCGGTTTTGAAGAGAACCCTGGGACTATTAATTTAGACGGGAGTAGTACTAAAAGAGTAGATATTGTCGAGATTTGTCAAGGTTGCGGTATAGAGGATATTCAGATAATTGACCCCTATCAAAGCGAAAAAGCAACAGACGCAATAATGAAAGCCATAGAATATCCGGGGGTTTCGGTAATAGTTTCTCGCCGGGAGTGTGCTCTTCAAGCTAAAAGAAAAAAGGTTAAATTGATTAAACGAAAAGTAAATATAGAAAAATGTACCGGCTGCAGGATATGCTTGAGTTCTTTAGCCTGTCCGGCGATGGTATTTCATCCTAAAAATACCAACAGTAAAGCCTATATGGAAATTACTTCAGCCTGTTTCGGCTGCGGGTTATGTGAATTTACTTGTCCAATAGGGGCGATAGAGGTGATAAAAGATGGAAAATAATTTTTATTTAATCGGAGTAGGTGGACAGGGAGTAGTAAGATTAGGGCAAATTATTGCAGATTATGGATTAAAAAAAGGCGAGAAAGTTAAATTTTTTAAAGAAGTGGGTATGGCTCAGAGAGGTGGTCCGGTTCATTGTGAAGTTAGGATAGGTAATGTATTTGGATCGAGGATTCCTCCCCTCTCTTCTGATATAATAGTAGTAATGGAATTATCCGAAGGATTGAAAAGTTTAGAATTTATTAAACCGGGAGGAACAGTTATTTTAAATAGAAAAAGGATATATCCTATTGATATGATGGCCCATCCCGAAAAGTACCCTCAGGATGAGGAGATAATCAGATTATTTAAAGAGGCAAAAGCAAAAATAATCTGGATAGATGCCGGCAAAATAGCTTCAGAAACAGGACTTCCCATTGTAGAAAATATTGTCTTGTTGGGTGCTCTCTCTTTTATCTCTTCATTTGATAAAGAATCTGTTATTAATGTTTTAAAAAAACATATCCCTCGCGAATTAGATAAAAATATTGCTGCTTTTTACGCAGGTTATAAAACAGCAGAAGGAATGGATAAATGAAAAGTATGGAAAATTTTTTTAACCCTCATTCAGTAGCTATCTTTGCTTCAATGAAAGAAGGAAAGACCGGATATGAAATAGTGAAAAATATGGTGGACGGAGGATTTAAAGGAGAAATTTACCCCATAAACCGCAGCGGAGGTGAAATATTTGGTCGAAAAATTTATCCGGAATTTAATAATTTAGATATTGATTTGGCAATTATCGCTATACCCGGTCAGTTCATTCCTTTGCTTTTAGAAAATTTGGGAAGTAAAGGAGTTAAGTCAGCAGTTATAATTTCTGCCGGCTTTTCAGAAGTAGGAAATATCAAAGAAGAAGAAGAGATAAAGAATATAGCTAAAAAACATCAAATGAGAATTGTAGGTCCTAACTGTGCCGGCATTATGAATACCGGTTGTAATCTCTTTACCAGTATTGAAGTTCGTGCCCTCTCGGGTGAAACTGCCTTTATCACCCAGAGCGGAGCATTGGGAGGAGCAGTCTTAATGATGGCAGAAGAATTGGGTTTTGGTTTTTCCAAATTTGTAAGCTACGGGAATAGATGTGATGTAGACGAAGTAGATTTAATTAAATATCTTGAAGGTGATCCGCAGACTAAAGTTATTGCGCTCTACATTGAAGGATTAGAGGAAGGAAGAAGATTTTTAGCTCAAACAAAAAAAACCGTTCTTAAAAAACCGATTGTTGCTATTAAGGCGGGGAAGAGTAAAGCTGGAATGAGGGCTACTTCCTCCCATACTGGTTCTCTGGCAGGAGAAGATAAAATCTATGATGCTGCTTTTAAACAGGCCGGCATTTTACGAGTAGAAGGGGTAGAGGAGATGTTTGATTTATGCCGAGGCTTGATTCATTACCCGAAAATCAAGGGGAATAAGATCGGAGTGATTACCAATTCAGGGGGGCCTGCAGTATTGGCTACAGATAAATTAGAGGAATTGGGATTAATGGTATCCGAACCTTCCGAAAGTTTAAAAAATAAGCTAAAAGAAATTCTCCCTTCACATGTCTCTTTAGGAAATCCTTTCGACCTTCTAGCATATGGGGGAGCAGAAACCTTTGCTTCAACATGCGAGATTATAACCCCAGAATATGATGCTATAATTGCCATCTTTGTTCCTACTGCTTCTATGGATTCTACGATAATTGCCCGGGCTTTAGGAAAAGCAAAAGAAAAAATAAAAAAACCAATATTTGCCAGTTTTATGGCCGGTAGATTAGTAAAAGAAGCGATTGGAGAATTAAAAAAATATGGAATCCCCAATTATGAAACCGGAGAAAGATGTGCCAAAGTTATTCAAAAAATTGCATCGTATACTTTAAAAAATTAAAAGATTTTTAAAACAACAAATAATCTTACAAAGATTTTTGACTTAAAAATCCATTTTAAATATAATGAAACCAGAAAATCTTACTAAAGGAGGGGGTGATGCATGATTTAAATTAGTAATTTAGCTTCAAATTAAAATTTTAAAAAGAGGAGGTAGGAAAAAATGTTGTGCAGACGTTTTAGTTTATGTTTTGTTGTGAGCATTTTAATCATTATTTTGGTAAGTTTATTAGTATTTAGTTTTACGGTTTTAGCGGAAAAGCTGCCTGAAAAAGTCGTAATTGGCTGTCTTGAACCTCTTACTGGTGCACATGCAGTTTTTGGTACTGAAGCAAAAATTGGTATGGAGTTTGCTCTTCAGCATATCAATGAAGCTGGCGGGATTCAATCATTAGGTGGAATTCCTCTGGAGTTAGTGGCTGAAGATGTAGGTGAAAATGCAATGAGTGCTCGTCTAGCAGCCGAGAGTCTGATAAGCAAACACCATCCGGTAGCTGTTTTAGGTCTATACATTAGTCGATTGACTACAGCAGCATCGGAAATTACTGAAAGAGAAAGGGTTATTCTAGTTGCTGATGCTTTAGTAGATGGTGTAACCGAGATGGGGCGTCAGTATCTATTTAGACCTGCTCCTAAAGCAAGCATGCAGGGCAGATCTGCTGTTGAATTTGTTTTAGAAGCAGCTGAAAAATCCGGAGTCTCTGTAGAAAAAATTGCTATTCTAAATGAAGATTCTTCTTTTGGAAGAAGCAATGCGATAGGTGCTGTACAAGCGGCTTTAGATAACGGGCTTACTATTGTCTATCAAAAGGAGTATCCTTATGATATTACCGATGCTTCATCTATTGTTCATGGAATTGCTACAGCTAAAGCAGATTTTGTAATTACCTGCCCATATTTTATGGATGGGATTATATTTGCTAAATCCTTTAAAGAATTGGGTAAAATTCCAAAATTTATTGCTGGTATGGGTGCATGTGGATTTACAGATCCTGAATCTATAGAAGCATTGGGTGAAACATCCGAATATTATAGCAATACTTACAGTTACAACCCGGCTAAAAATACCCCGCAAAATCGCAAATTCGTTGAAGAGTATACTGCTAAAGTTGGACACATACCTACTGAAGCTGCTGGGATGAATTATTACGCCATGTGGATCTTAAAAGAGGCGCTTGAGCTTTCCGGGACACTTTCCCCCAATGACCCACTTAATCCAGACAATTTACGGAAAGCATTTTTAGAGCTTGACTTAACTTCCGGTCCTGCGGTAGAAACTTTTCCGGTAAACCATATTGCTTTCGATGGAAAAGGGGATAATCCTTACGCTAGAGCGACAATTATGCAGGTTATTAAAGGTGAACCCAAAGTTGTTTGGCCCTTTGATGAAGCAGAAGCCAAGTTTATTTTCCCCAGGTTAGATACTACCTATTAACTTTTAATAGTTACTGAGTTTCAAACTTTTTTTAGTAGCATATAAAAGTATCAAAGTGGTATTTGCTATGAAAAATAAATAAGCTTTATAAAACTTTGCCTGGCTAATAATTTTCTAATTTTATTTAGCCAGGCAAAGATGTAAATTCGCTTAAAGGTAAATGAAGTAAGGGAAGGAATTAAGTGTAAAACATGGAAATAATTATTCAAAGTCTTTTTGATGGAGCATTAATGGGTTGCATATATGCCCTGATAGCTTTAGGATTGTCAATCATATTTGGGGTAATGAATGTGGTGAACTTTGCACATGGAAATTTCGTAATGCTTTCTATGTATTTTTCTTTTTGGGCTGGTTCATTATGGGGAATTGATGCAGTTCTAACCCCGTTAATTACTTTTCCTCTGTTATTTGTAATTGGAATGTTGGTCTATTACGGAATAATCGATCGAACACTAAAAGAACACTATACTATACAAATAGCCGTAACAGTGGGTTTAATGACTTTTTTAGGTGCCATTACTCAATTAGCATGGAAGGCACAGCCTCGTGCGCTTTCTTATTCTTTTATTCAAGGTAATATCCAGTTCGGAGGCTATACTATTGCCCTTTCACGGTTAACCTCTGCAATTATAAGTTTAATTATTATTATAAGCATTTCTTTTTTCTTAAGTAAGACTTGGCCAGGACGGACAATAAGGGCAACTTCTGATGATTCTGATGCAGCTTCTCTTATGGGAGTTGATTTTCGAAAGACTTATGCCCTCGCCTTTGGACTGGGTTCAAGTCTAACCGCCATATCAGGTGGTTTATTAATGACCTTTCAACAAGTAGATCCAACTATGGGATTACGCTTTGGGTTGCTTAGCTGGTGCATTCTTGCACTTGCTGGATTAGGGTCGATTCCTGGATTATTGATTTCCGGTTTAATTATAGGAATAGGTGAATCGCTGGCTATGTCTTTTTGGGATCCCAGGGCTAGATCATTGGTGATATATCTTATATTTATTCTAGTTCTTTGGTTACGACCCAGAGGCCTTTTTGGGAGGAAGTAATGAATCGCAAAAAAAATCAAAATTTAGAGAATTTATTATTATTATTTTTTTTGGTTATTGCTTTATTTGTGCCTTTAATATTTGGTTCAAGCCATTACAATATACTTTTAGTTACCACCGTATTAATATATGGAGTAATGGCTACCTCTTGGAATATTATTGGTGGCTTAGCCGGTCAGCTTGATTTAGGCTCTTTTGCTTATCTGGGATTAGGCGCTTTCACCTCTGGCACTTTACTTATCCGCTTTAATTTTACCCCCTGGATTGGAATGATTCTGGGAGGTTTGGTAGCAGTTGCTTTTGCCTTATTAATTGGGATTCCTTTGTTTCGCTTCCGAATAAGAGAAGTGTGGTACGCTTTAACTACTTGCGCTCTTGTTGAGATACTTAAAGTAGTTTTTAATATGTGGGAAGAAGTAGGCGGACCAGTAGAAAGATACCTGCCTTATTTTAGTGGTTCAGTCTATCATATGCGCTTTGGTTCCTATGTTCCTTATTATTATTTAATATTGGGTATGTTGGTAATAGCTTTACTGGTTAATTCCCGAATCGCTCACTCGAAGTTGGGCTTTTATCTTAAAGCTTTAGGAGAAGATGAGACAGCAGCTGAAGTACTGGGAGTTAATACTCGAGCTTGTAAATTGAGAGCACTGGTCTACTATTCCTTTCTAATCGGAGTTACTGGTGCAATTTATGCAAATATCTATGGTTACATTCATCCCAGTTTTTTTAATGGCCAGGAGAGTATTAAGATTGCGATATTGGGAATTGTAGGAGGCAGAGGCATTACTTATGGTCCTCTTTTAGCTGCCTTGCTATTAGTGGGTACCCAAGAATTTTTAAGGGCAAGTTTAGGTGGTGAAGTATCAGGTTTATACTTAGTAATTTATTCAGTCATTTTAATCTTGGTAGTTCTTTTTAGGCCCAGCGGAATTGCTACTTTCTTTCAATATAGAAATAAAAAGCCGGCAAAGCAGGAGGTGAAGAAAAAAAGTGTTGTCTGAACAAATTCTTAAAACTTCTAAACTTACCAAGCGCTTCGGTAATCTTATCGCAGTCAACCAGGTTGACTTGGAGATTAAAAAAGAGGAAATTATTGGACTTATCGGACCAAATGGCGCCGGAAAGACTACTTTTTTTAATTTAATAACAGGATTGGAAATCCCAGATGAAGGTCAGGTTATTTTCAAAGGGACTAATATTACCACCATGTCTCCTCATGCAATTTGTAAACTAGGAATGTCTCGTACTTTTCAAGTGACTAAATCTTTTACTGAAATGTCTGTCGAAGAAGCAATAAGAGTGGGAGCTTATAATAGGCGGAGGGAAGAAGAAGTGCAAAATAAAGTGGATTGGGCCCTTGAATTCTTTGAGTTGGAGGATATCCGGGACTATAAGTGCAGCGATTTAGGGTTATCCTCTTTACGCAAAGTAGAAGTAGCAAGGGCAGCTGCTACTGAGCCCGAGCTTTTACTTCTTGATGAGGTAGGAGCAGGACTTACTGCTACCGAACTCTTAAAGCTTATGTCAGAACTCAAAAGGCTTAACGAAGAAACTAAAATTACTTTATGTGTAGTTGAACATGTAATGCAAATGGTTATGGGTCTTTGTGAACGAATCTTTGTCTTGGATGCCGGTGAACTTATTGCCAAAGGTATTCCAAGTGAAATAAGTAATAATCAGCGGGTTATTGAAGCTTACCTGGGGAGGAGAAGCTATAGTGAATCAAGTTCTACAGGTTAAAGACTTAAGTTCTGGTTACGGTAAAGTCACTATTTTGAGGGATATTAACTTCCAAATAGAAGAAAATGAAGTTGTAGCTGTCATTGGCTCAAATGGAGCAGGAAAGACTACACTTTTAAAAACAATTTCTAAGTTAATTTCTCCCTTCACTGGAGAAATTATTTTCGAAGGACAAAATATTACAAAATATCCACCCCACCTAATTTCCCGGGCCGGGATTACACATGTGCCGGAAGGTGGAAAGCTCTTTCCAAATATGACTGTTTATGAAAATCTTCTTATGGGAACATATAGAAACAGAAAGAAAATAAAAAGTAATATTTTAGAAGAGATTTACGAGATTTTCCCCATACTTAAAAAGCGAGAAAAGCAATTAGCGAAGACATTAAGCGGTGGTGAAAAGCAAATGCTTAGCATTGGCAGAAGCCTGGCAGGTCAGCCTAAATTTATAATGCTTGATGAGCCTTCTCAGGGTATAGCACCCAAATTAGTAGATGATATCTATCAGAAATTGTCTATTTTAAAGAAAAAAGGGATTACTATGCTGCTCATAGAACAAAATATAAATTATGCTTTACAATTTGCAGAAAGGGCTTATGTTTTAGAAAATGGTAAAATTGTTATGAAAGGAAATAGTAAAGAACTTTTAAATAGTGAACATGTAAAGAAACATTATTTAGGAATATAAACTGTTAATTTTAAGAAAAGAGGTAGCAAGTGCATCAGATTATTGAAAAAGCTAAAAAAGAAAAAAGGTCTTTATTGGAGACAGAGGCAAAAGAACTGTTAAAGGAATATGGAATTCCTGTTCCTGATTTTATGTTAATAAAGAATGAAGAAGAAATTGCCGGATTGGCCAAAGAAATAAATTTTCCTATAGCGATGAAAATTGTCTCTCCTGATATTATCCATAAGTCAGATGCTGGAGGGGTAAAATTAGATATTAAGGACGAAAAGGAAGCTAAATTAGCTTATCAGGAAATTATTTCCAAGGTTAAAAAATATAATAAAGAAGCACAAATTTTTGGGGTGATTACTTATTCGATGATTCCCAAGAGAACAGAGATTATTATCGGAATGATGAAAGACCCTCATTTTGGCCCGGTGGCAATGTTTGGATTAGGGGGAATCTTTGTGGAGGTATTGAAAGATATTTCCTTCCGCATCCTTCCCATAGAAGAAAAAGATGCCCGGGAGATGATCACCGAGATAAAGGGATACGAAATTTTAAAAGGTGCAAGAGGAAATCCTCCCCAAGATATTCAGTCTATAAAAGAAGTTTTAATGAAAATTTCTAAACTTACTACGGAGAATCCTGAAATTAACGAAATAGACCTAAATCCCATATTTGTATTTGAAAAGGGTCTGCAAGTAGTAGATGCTCGAATGATTTTATAAGAAGAGAAAATTAGTAAATAAAATATTATCTATTATCAAAAAGGGGGTGGTTTTGTTGGAGAAAGAACAGTTTGACGTTATCGGTAAAAGGTATGATATCAAAAATATAGGAAAAGTAACCGGTGAGGAAGTTTATTCTTGTGATGTAAATATTCCCGGTCAACTATATGCCGTAGTTCTACGAAGTCCTTACCCTCATGCTGAGATTAAAAAAATCGATTATACCGAGGCAGAGAAAATGGGAGCAATCTGTATCGGGCCGGACGATGTGCCAGATACTTTATATAATGAACGAATAGTAAGTATTCCCGATAAAACCTATCGTGACAGAACAGTTTTAC